>ENA-OQER01000751-OQER01000751.1-human-gut-metagenome-genome-assembly--contig:-NODE-751-length-17071-cov-3.133853_pt1 | contig 17071 bp, 26 predicted proteins | sample MGYA00242797_ERZ504639 | MGnify/ENA primary metagenome ERZ504639 (study PRJEB26092, sample SAMD00036306) | human gut metagenome | host: Homo sapiens | study: EMG produced TPA metagenomics assembly of...
GCAGGTAAAGACAAGGGCAAGACAGGTAAGGTTATGTCTGTAAACGCTAAGAACCATACAGCATTAGTTGAGGGTGTTAACATGGTAACAAAGCATGCTAAGCCAAGCGCAGCTAATCAGCAGGTGGAATTCTCCACCAGGAAGCACCAATCGATATCTCAAACATCGCTTATGTAGTTAAGGGTGACAAGACATCTAAGATTGGTTATGACTTCAAGGATGGTAAGAAGTTCGTGTTGCTAAGGCAACTGGCGAAGTTATCGATTAATAAAGGAAGGAGGCAATAATTTTGAGTAGACTTAGAGATTTATACGAAAACGAAATCACTAAAAAAATGACAGATAAGTTCGGTTACAAGAACCCAATGATGGTTCCAAAGATCGACAAGATCGTAATCAATATGGGTGTTGGTGAAGCTAAGGAAAATTCAAAGCTTCTCGATGCAGCAGTTAAAGAACTCGAGACTATTTCAGGTCAGAAGGTAGTTCTTACAAGAGCTAAGAATTCAATTGCTAACTTCAAGTTAAGAGAAGGTCAGGCAATCGGATGCAAGGTTACACTTCGTGGTGAGAAGATGTACGAATTCCTTGACAGACTTGTTAATCTTGCATTACCTAGAGTTCGTGACTTCAGAGGCGTAAGCGCTGAATCATTCGATGGTAGAGGGAATTATGCTTTAGGTATTAAGGAGCAGATTATCTTCCCAGAAATCGAGTATGATAAGATTGATAAGGTAAGAGGTATGGATGTTATTATAGCAACAACAGCTCATACAGATGAAGAGGCACGTGAATTACTTAGAATGTTCAACATGCCTTTCAAGAATTAATAGAAGGAGGTAAATTTTAATGGCTAAGACTTCAATGAAGGTTAAGCAGCAGAGAGCACCTAAGTTCTCTACAAGAGCTTATACACGTTGTACAATATGTGGTCGTCCACATTCTGTTTTAAGAAAGTACGGAATCTGCAGAATTTGCTTCCGTGAATTAGCTTACAAGGGTCAGATCCCAGGAGTTAAGAAGGCATCTTGGTAAGATAAAAAGATAATCACAAATCAGTGATTTATCACAGTGGTTTGCCACTATTACCTTGATATAATGCATAACATAGTAATACGGCTTTCTGCCGTATGCTATAAATGCATGGAACAATTGACGTAGTCCCGATAAGGGAAACCAGTGAATTATTTAAGGAGGAACATTTAAAATGACAGATCCAATTGCAGACATGCTTACAAGAATTCGTAACGCAAACACAGCAAAGCACGACACAGTTGATATCCCATCTTCAAAGATGAAGCTTTCTATAGCTAAGATTCTTTTAGATGAAGGTTATATCAAGTCTTATGAGCTTGTTGAGAATGGTAATTTCAACGATATCCGTGTTACATTAAAGTACGGTGCTGATAAGAATGAAAAGATTATTTCAGGACTCCAGAGAATATCTAAGCCAGGTCTTAGAGTTTATGCTAGCAAGGATGAACTTCCAAGAGTTCTCGGTGGTCTTGGTGTTGCTATTATCTCAACAAACAAAGGTGTTGTAACAGATAAGGAAGCTAGAAAGCTGGGCGTTGGTGGAGAAGTTCTCTGCTTCGTTTGGTAATTTATAATAGATACTCACTCACAAAGAAAACATGTTCCTATTTTAAAGTGTTTTCTTAATCAAAATTAGGAGGTGCACGGCATGTCACGTATAGGAAGAATGCCTATCGCTGTCCCAGCAGGTGTTACTGTTGAGATCGCAGAAAATAACAAAGTGACTGTAAAGGGTCCTAAGGGTACACTTGAAAGAGTTTTACCTGCAGAAATGGACATTAAGATGGAAGGTTCAGAAATCGTTGTTTCTAGACCTAACGACTTAAAGAAGATGAAGTCATTACACGGATTAACAAGAACATTAATCCATAACATGATAATCGGTGTTACAGATGGTTATGAGAAGAAGCTTGAAATCAACGGTGTTGGTTACAGAGCTCAGAAACAGGGTAAGAAGCTTGTATTAGCTTTAGGTTACTCTCATCCAGTTGAAATGGAAGATCCAGAAGGCATCGAAACAGTTGTTGATGGAACTAACGTTATCATCGTAAAGGGTATTAGTAAAGAAAAAGTTGGCCAGTACGCAGCTGAAATCAGAGCTAAGAGAGCTCCAGAGCCATATAAGGGCAAGGGTATCAAGTATTCTGATGAAGTTATTAGACGTAAGGTTGGTAAGACTGGTAAGAAATAATTAAAGGAGTGAATACAAAATGGTTAGTAAGAAGTCAAGAACAGTAGTTCGTGAAAATAAGCACAGAAAATTACGTAATCGTTTCAGCGGTACTGCAGAAAGACCACGTTTAGCTGTATTTAGAAGCAATAATCATATGTACGCTCAGATTATTGACGACACAGTTGGTAAGACACTTGTTTCTGCTTCAACACTTGATAAGGATGTAAAGGCAGAACTTGAAAAGACTAATAACGTTGAAGCTGCTACAGTAGTTGGTACAGTAGTTGCTAAGAAGGCATTAGAAAAAGGTATTACAACTGTCGTTTATGATAGAGGCGGATTTGTATATGAAGGAAAAGTAAAGGCATTAGCAGAGGCAGCAAGAGAAGCTGGCCTTGAATTCTAAGCGGAAGGGAGAAACAAACAGTATGAAACGTACAATAATTGATGCTAGCAATTTAGAGTTAAGAGATAATGTAGTATCAATCAAGCGTGTAACAAAGGTTGTAAAGGGTGGACGTAACATGCGTTTTGCAGCTTTAGTTGTTGTTGGTGATGGCAACGGACATGTTGGCGCTGGTGTTGGTAAGGCAGCTGAAGTTCCTGAAGCTATCCGCAAGGGAAAAGAAGATGCTATGAAACATTTAGTAGAAGTTCCTATGGATGCAAACTGCTCAGTTCCACATGACTTCACAGGAAAGTTCGGAGGAGCAACAGTTCTTCTTAAGAAGGCTCCAGAAGGTACAGGTATTATCGCAGGTGGTCCAGCCCGTTCAGTACTTGAACTTGCAGGAATTAAGAACATCCGTACAAAGTCACTTGGTTCTAATAACAAGCAGAATGCAGTATTAGCAACAATAGAAGGTCTTAAGTCTATGAAGACTCCAGAAGAAGTTGCAAGACTTCGTGGAAAGTCTGTTAGCGAGATCCTTGGCTAATTAACAAATAAACATTGATATAGTCGTTAATCGACAGATGGAGGTTAAAATGGCTGATAAGAAGTTAAGAATAACTTTAGTTAAGTCTCCAATCAGTGCTGTTCCTAAGCATAGAAGAACTGTTGAAGCTATGGGTCTTACAAAGATGCATAAGACAGTTGAACTTCCAGATAATGCTGCAACAAGAGGACAGATTCAGCAGATTGGTTATATGTTAAAGGTAGAAGAAATCTAATTTAATAATTCAGATAAGGAGGTGCAATAATGGATTTATCTAATTTAAGCCCAGCAGAGGGTTCAGTAATGAGCGATAATTTCAGAAGAGGCCGTGGACATGGTTCAGGAAATGGCAAGACAGCTGGTAAAGGTCATAAGGGACAGAAGGCTCGTTCAGGAGCACCAAGACCAGGTTTTGAAGGTGGTCAGATGCCATTATATAGAAGAATTCCTAAGAGAGGTTTCACAAACAGAAACCGTAGAGAATTCGTAGCTATCAACATCAGCACATTAGAAAGATTTGATAATGGTGCAGAAGTAACAGTTGATACATTAATCGAATCAGGTATCGTTAAGAATCCTAAGGATGGTATCAAGATTCTTGGTAATGGCGAACTCACAAAGAAACTCAATGTTAAGGCTAACGCATTTAGTGCTTCAGCACAGGAAAAGATCGAAGCTCTTGGTGGTTCTTGCGAGGTGATCTAATATGTTAAAGACACTTGTAGGCGCTTTTAAAAACAAAGACATAAGAAAAAAGATCTTATATACTCTTATGATTCTTGTTATTGTCAGAGTGGGAAGTTTACTTCCTATTCCAGGAGTAGATACAGAGTATTTCAGTAGCTTACTTAGTGGAATTAATACTGGTGATTTGAGCTATCTTAGCGCATTTACAGGAGGTTCATTCGAAAGAATGTCCCTCTTTGCGTTAAGTATAACGCCATATATTACTTCATCTATCATCATGCAGCTCCTTGCTATTGCGATTCCTAAGTTAGAGGAAATGCAAAAGGAAGGCGAAGATGGTAGAAAGAAGATTGCAGCAATTACTAGATATGTAACCATAGCTCTTGCTCTTATCGAGAGTATAGCAATGTCTGTTGGTTTTGGTAGATCTGGTCTTATTAAGGGATACCAGGGCTTTAGTACATTGCATTATATTGTAAGTATCATAGTAGTAGTTGCAGCACTTACAGCAGGTTCTGCAATGCTTATGTGGCTTGGTGAAAGAATTACTGAGAATGGTGTTGGTAACGGTATTTCAATCGTTCTTCTTATTAACATCATATCAGGTATGCCAAGCGATTTTGCTACATTGTATAGCACATTTGTTGCACCTAGAACTATTGCAAAGGGTGTATTAGCAGCCGCAATTATTATTGCAATTCTTGTAGTAATGGTTGTTCTGGTATGCTTTTTACAGGATGGAGAGAGAAGAATTCCTGTTCAATATTCACAGAAGGTTAGTGGTAGAAAGTCTTTCGGCGGACAGTCTACTAACATTCCTTTAAAGGTTAATACAGCAGGTGTTATGCCAGTTATTTTTGCATCATCACTTATGCAGTTCCCTGTAATTATTGCACAGTTATTCGGAAAGTCATACGAATGGACAAGATATTTAAGCTCTTCATACTGGTGCAGAGTATCAGCACCTAAGTATTCGTTAGGTTTAATATTATACATAGTATTACTTATAATATTTGCCTACTTCTACACATCAATCACATTTAATCCGATTGAAGTTGCTGATAATCTTAAGAAGGCTGGTGGAGTTATCCCAGGTATAACACCTGGTAAATCAACTAGTGATTATCTTAATAATATACTTAACTACATTGTATTCGTCGGTGCAGTTGGATTACTCATCGTTGCATTAATACCAATTATGTGTACAGGATTCTTTAATGCAAGCGTTTCATTTGGTGGTACATCTGTCATCATCATCGTTGGTGTAGTACTTGAAACATTAAAGCAGATTGAATCTCAGATGGTTAATCGTTATTATAAAGGATTCTTAAGCGAATAAGCTTATTAGTATTTAGAGGACTTGCCTGACAGTAATGTTGGGCGAGTCATTTGTGTATAAAAAGCAAATGAAAGTTAATGAGGTAGACATATGAAGATTATTATGTTAGGAGCTCCAGGAGCTGGTAAGGGAACACAGGCAAAGAAAATCGCTGAGAAGTATTCAATTCCTCACATCTCAACAGGAGATATTTTCAGAGCTAATATTAAGAATAACACAGAGCTTGGTCAGAAAGCTAAGACATATATGGATAAGGGAGAACTTGTACCAGATGAATTAGTTGTAGATCTTATCATGGACAGATTCAAGGAAGCTGACTGTGCTAATGGATATGTATTAGATGGTTTCCCAAGAACAATTCCTCAGGCAGAGGCACTTGATAAGGCACTTGCTGCTAATAATGAAGCTGTAGATTTCGCTATAAATGTAGAAGTTCCAGATGAAAATATTATTAACAGAATGTCTGGAAGAAGAGCATGTGTAGGTTGTGGTGCTACATACCATATCCAGTTTAATGCACCTAAGGTAGAAGGTGTATGTGATACATGTGGAGAAAAGCTCATATTAAGAGATGATGATAAGCCAGAAACTGTTAAGAACAGATTATCTGTATATCATGAGCAGACTCAGCCATTGATTGATTACTATTCAAAGAAGGGTGTATTAGCAGAGGTTGATGGTACACAGGCAATGATGATGTATTCAATGCAATTGTAAATGTTTTAGGAAAGTAGGCTGGTTATGTCTGTAACAGTTAAGTCAAAGCACGAAATAGAATTAATGAGAGAAGCTGGCAGGATACTTGGAACAGTTCTTAAGGAACTTGAAAAGGAATGTAAACCAGGTGTGACAACATATCACATTAACAAAATCGGCGATGAGATGATAAAAAGCTACGGATGTATACCATCATTTTATGGATATCAGGGATATCCAGCCTCTATATGTGTATCAGTAAATGAAGAGATAGTACATGGTATTCCATCAAAGGCAAGAGTGCTTAAGGATGGAGACATAGTAAGTCTTGATGCTGGTGTTATATATAAGGGGTATCATTCAGATGCTGCAAGAACTTATGGCGTAGGCAATATAAGCGATAAAGCAGCAAAACTGATTGAAGTGACAAGGCAGAGTTTCTTTGAAGGAATAAAGTTTGCCAAAGAAGGCTGTCACTTATATGAAATCTCCAATGCAATTGCAGATTATAATGAGTCATTCGGATATGGCGTTATAAGAGAACTTGTAGGTCATGGTATCGGAACACAGCTTCACGAGGAACCAGAAATACCTAACTTCAGACAGCAGCGAAGAGGCATGAAGTTATATGAAGGTATGACGCTTGCCATAGAGCCTATGGTTAGTGCAGGTGACTACAGAGTGAAGTGGATGGATGATGACTGGACTGCATCAACTATAGATAATTCGTTGTCAGCCCACTATGAAAACACAGTGTTAGTAACTAAAAACGGACCGGAGATATTATCACTGGCAGAGTAGAAGCATGTATTACAGCAGACTCGTAGGATAAAGCAAGTCAATGTATAAAATGACAATTGTTACAGGATACTGGTTATAGGGAGGGTACAGCTTGAATAAATATATAGGATGTTTTGCCACATCTATAGCAGGACATGATCATAATAACATATATGTTATTATTGATGCAGATGATGAGTATGTATATCTTGTGGATGGAAAAATAAGAAAAGTAAATAATCCAAAAAAGAAAAAGCTAAAACATGTTCAGTTAATTAAAAGAACTGACGATACAATAACAGGCAGGATTAATAATAATGTTGCATTGTCGAATGAAGATATTAAATATGCGATTAAAAATATTCAGTAATTATGCTGGATATGAATATTGTCATATAACATAACAATGTAAATCAGAGATTAATTAAGGAGGCAGTTAAATGTCAAAGGCAGACGTTATAGAAATCGAAGGAAAAGTTGTTGAGAAGTTACCAAATGCATTCTTTAAGGTTGAACTTGAGAATGGACATCAGATTCTTGCAACAATAAGTGGAAAGTTAAGAATGAACTTCATTAGAATTCTTCCAGGAGATAAAGTTACTATAGAGCTTTCTCCATATGATCTTACTAAAGGAAGAATTATCTGGAGAGATAAGTAAAATCTTTTAAAAAGTATCTAAAAAATATTGTAAATTTTTGTGCAATATTTTTTTAGAGAAAATTGAAAGTTTTTCTTGCATTTAAAAATATGGCTATGATATAATAGCTAACGAACTTGTCTGAAAGGAGGCTTTTGCAGTGAAGGTTAGATCATCAGTAAACCAATTTGTGAAAAATGCAAAGTCATTAAGAGAAAGGGTAGAATCATGATCATATGTGAAAACCCTAAGCACAAGCAGAGACAGGGTTAATCCTTTTGGAGAGAAGTAGGAATACTTCTCATGTTTGTGCGTTATGGTGTCAATATCACTAGTTGATGTCATAACATATTGTAGGTTTGTACTGTTACTCACTATAACAGACAAATTAAGTAGTTTTGCGGCTGCAGTGATGAATCACCCGGCTAAGTTGTAAGGTGGTCATTGCTATTTTATAAATTATCGTAGCAGTTATGGCAGCGCACACATTTCAGACGGCAGGAAACTGGCGGGCTGCGTATGTATACAGCTACACAGAATTGATTAATAACATATATATTTGATTAACGGAGGTTAAAGAACACATGGCTCGTATTTCAGGTGTAGACTTACCAAGAGAAAAACGTATCGAAATCGGACTTACTTATGTTTATGGTATTGGACGAGTTAGAGCAACTAAGATCCTTGCAGAGGCTGGTGTTAATCCAGATACACGTGTTAAGGACTTGACAGATGAAGAAGTTGCTAAGATCGCTAAGGTTATAGATGCTGATCCAGAACATTTAGTAGAAGGTGACTTAAGAAGAGAAGTTGCCATGAACATCAAGAGATTAAAGGAAATCGGATGCTACAGAGGAATCCGTCATAGAAAGGGTCTCCCAGTTAGAGGTCAGAAGACTAAGACTAATGCAAGAACTTGCAAGGGACCTAAGAAGACAGTAGCAAATAAGAAGAAATAATTGTTAAACTCACAGGAGGTTATTTATCATGGCTCAGAAAGTTACAAAAAAAGTGACAAAGAAGCGTGTTAAGAAGAACGTTGAAAGAGGACAGGCACATATTCAGTCATCTTTCAATAATACAATAGTTACTTTAACAGATGCAGAAGGTAATGCTTTATCATGGGCATCTGCAGGTGGACTCGGATTCAGAGGATCTAAGAAGTCTACTCCATATGCAGCACAGATGGCAGCTGAAACAGCTACAAAGGCTGCTTTAATTCACGGATTAAAGTCTGTAGACGTTATGGTTAAGGGACCAGGTTCAGGTAGAGAGGCAGCTATTCGTGCACTTTCAGCTTGTGGTCTCGAAGTTACAAGTATCAAGGATGTTACACCAGTTCCACATAACGGTTGTCGTCCACCAAAGCGTAGAAGAGTTTAATTTAGGGAGGTAAGATTACAATGGCAGTTAATAGAACACCTGTGCTCAAGAGATGCAGATCTCTTGATTTAGATCCTTTATATTTAGGAATAGATAAAAAGTCTAACAGAAAGGCTAAGAATGCTGGTAGAAAGATTAGCGAGTATGGTATGCAGCTTCGCGAAAAGCAGAAGGCTAAGTTTATCTACGGCGTATTAGAGAAGCCTTTCCTTAATTACTATAAGAAGGCTGAGAAGCAGAAGGGTATGACTGGTGAAAACCTTATGGTTACTCTTGAACTCAGACTTGATAATGTTATCTTCAGATTAGGTTTTGCAAGAACAAGAAAAGAAGCAAGACAGATCGTAGATCACAAGCATGTACTTGTTAACGGCAAGCGCGTAAACATCCCTTCATACTTAGTTAAGGCTGGAGATGTTATTGAAATCAGAGAAAAGTCAAAGTCTTGTGCAAGATATAAGGAAGTACTAGAAGCTACTAACGGAAGATTAGTTCCAGAGTGGTTAGAGTCAGACAGAGAGGCTCTTAAGGTACAGTTAAGTCTTTACCTACAAGAGAAGCAATTGATGTTCCTGTAAATGAGATGCTTATCGTCGAGTTATATTCTAAGTAATCCATTAATAAGATTTTTGGACGCTGCATTTTACATGTTGTATGTGAATACAGTCGTTTGTTTAAGACAACAGAATGCTGTATATATGCGTTCTGTTGTCTTATGGATAGAAGGAATAAACTTATTAAAACCCATAAAAGGAGGGGCTATACATGGTTGATGCAGATTTTAATTTCAAGATGCCAAAGATTGAGATGACTGAACAGTCAGAAGATGGAAAGTATGGAAGATTTGTCGTTGAACCTCTCGAAAGAGTTATGGACTTACGCTTGGTAATTCTTTGAGAAGAATTATGCTTTCATCATTAGTTGGTACAGCAGTAAGCAGTATCAAGATTGATGGTGTACTTCATGAATTCAGCTCAATTCCTGGTGTTAAGGAAGATGTTACTGAGATAGTGATGAACATCAAGCAGTTATCAATCAAGAACAATGGTAATTCCGTTGAGCCTAAGGAAGCACATATCGATTTCGTGGGCGAGGGTGTAGTAAGAGCATCTGATATTCAGGTTGATCCTGATATAGAAATTATTAACCCAGATCTTGTTATAGCACATCTTAACAGTGCTGATAGCAAGTTAGTTATGGAACTTACAATTACTAACGGACGTGGTTATGTAAGTTCAGAGAAGAATAAGAAGGAAGACCAGCCAGTTGGCGTTATCGCAGTAGATTCTATCTACACTCCTGTAGAAAGAGTAAATATGGCTGTTCAGAATACACGAGTTGGTCAGGATACAGATTTTGACAAACTTACACTTGATATATTCACTAACGGAACAACAGCTCCAGATGAGGCTTTAAGCCTTGCAGCTAAGGTTCTTAGTGAACATCTTAAAGGATTCATCAATCTTTCAGAAAATGCTGCTAATGCAGAGATTATGGCAGAACAGCCAGTTGATGAATCAACAAAGGCTCTTTCAATGAGCATTGAAGACCTTGAATTATCAGTTCGTTCATCTAACTGTCTTAGAAGAGCAGGTATCAATACAGTTGAAGAACTCTGCAACAAGACTCCAGATGATATGATAAAGGTTAGAAATCTTGGTAAGAAGTCATTAGATGAGGTTCTTTTAAAGCTTAAGCAGTTAAATCTTCATCTTAGATCAAGCGAAGATTAATATATAGAAACAATTAAAGCGTAATATTAGAATTTGTAGAAAAAACATTTATACAGTAAGACCATATGCGCATGTATAAACGTTACAAATGGAGGTTAAATCAATGGCAAAGTATAGAAAGCTTGGTAGAACATCAAGCCAGAGAAAGGCTTTATTAAGAAGCCAGGTAACAGCTTTAATCGAGAATGGTAAGATTGTTACAACAGAAGCAAGAGCTAAGGAAGTTCGTAAGCAGGCAGAAAAGCTTATCACACTTGCAGTTAAGGAAAAGGACAACTACGAAACAGTTACAGTATCTGCTAAGGTTGCAAAGAAGGATGCTGAAGGTAAGAGAGTTAAGGAAGTTGTAGATGGCAAGAAGGTTACTGTATATGAAACAGTAGAAAAGGAAATCAAGAAGGATCTTCCTTCAAAGCTTCATGCTAGAAAGCAGATGGACAAGGTTCTTTACAAGGTAACTGAGGTTCCTGCAGATGCTGCTGGAAAGAAGAAGAACACAAAGACTGTTGACCTTACAAACAAGTTATTCGACGAAATCGCTCCAAAGTATGCTGACCGTAAGGGTGGCTATACAAGAATCGTTAAGATTGGCTTAAGAAAAGGTGATGCAGCAATGGAAGTACTTCTTGAATTAGTTTAATCAAGTGCTTTTAAGGCGGGTAAGAAGTAATTCTTATCCGCTGTTTTGTTATATAAAGATATTGTATGAATTAACAGAATGTATGAATCAGGAATTGGAGAAAATAGTGGGAATAGTACAAGCTAAGGATTTAACATTTGAATATATAAGACGTGATGAAGAAGGAAACGTTGAAGGCATTACAACAGCAGTTGACAACGTTAATATAGATATCAAAGCAGGAGATTTTGTGGCAGTATTAGGACATAATGGTTCTGGTAAATCAACATTTGCAAAGCATCTTAATGCACTTGTTATGCCAACAGAGGGCACTGTATATGTGGATGGAATGGATACAAAGGATGCAGATAATACACTTAAGGTCAGACAGACTGCTGGCATGGTATTTCAGAATCCGGACAACCAGATAGTAGGTACACTTGTAGACGAAGAGGTAGGTTTCGGTCCAGAAAATATAGGTGTTCCAACAGAGGAAATCTGGGAAAGAGTAGAAAAGAGCCTTAAAGCAGTAGGTATGTATAAGTTTAGGAATGCATCGCCTAACAAGCTGTCAGGTGGTCAGAAGCAGAGGGTAGCTATAGCTGGAATAGTTGCTATGAAACCTAAGTGCATAGTGCTTGATGAGCCAACAGCCATGCTTGATCCGCTTGGAAGAAAAGAAGTAATACATGTTTTGCACGAGCTCAATAAAAAAGAAGGTGTAACCATAATTCTTATAACACATTATATGGAAGAGGTTATAGATGCAGACCATGTTTTTGTTATGGATAATGGAAAGGTTGTTATGGAAGGAACACCTAGACAGATATTTTCGCAGGTTGATAAACTAAAGGAATTAAGACTTGATGTTCCACAGGTAACTGAGCTTGCATATGAATTAAAAAAAAGAGGGACTTCCTGTTAAAGATGGTATTATAAGAAACGAAGAGCTTGTTGAAGAGATAAAAAGACTCGATTTATTAAAGACAGATAAATGATGAAACATCTGACGAATATAGGTTGGTGATTATTACGGTTTATGTTTTAGACAGATTTAAACATATTTAGTTAGATAATAAATTCAAGTGGCGTGACTGTATAATATACAGCATACACACAGAAATGAGGAAGCAGAATGTCAATAATAGTTGATAAAATTAGCCATGTATACGAGGCAGGAACAGGGTTTGAAAGAAAAGCTCTGGACAATGTATCATTTGCAATAGAGGATGGAGAGTTTATAGGTCTTATAGGACATACCGGCTCAGGTAAATCGACATTGATTCAGCATCTGAACGGTCTTTTAAAGGCTACATCAGGACATATATATTACAATGGTAAGGATATATATGAAGCAGGGTATGATATGCGTGAATTAAGAAAAAATGTTGGGCTGGTATTCCAGTATCCAGAGCATCAGTTATTCGAAACAGATATATTTAAGGATGTATGCTTTGGACCTAAGAATCTGGGCTTATCCAGACAGGAATATGAGATAAGGGCTTTCGAGAGCCTGAAACAGGTGGGATTGGACGAAAATCTGTATTATCAGTCTCCATTTGACTTATCAGGTGGTCAGAAAAGAAGAGTTGCAATAGCAGGCGTACTTGCCATGAAACCACAGGTGCTTATACTTGATGAACCAACGGCAGGACTGGATCCAAAGGGCAGAGATGACATTCTTGAATGTATAAAGCAGCTGAGGGAGGAAACTGGAATTACAGTAATTCTGGTTTCGCATAGTATGGAAGATGTTGCAAGATATGTAAGCAGAATCATGGTTATGGATGATGGAGTGCTTAAATATGATGATACACCAAGGAATGTGTTTGCACATCATAAAGAGCTTGAACATATAGGACTTGCAGCTCCACAGGTTACTTATATTATGAATGACCTTATTGCAGCTGGGATAGATGTTAATCCTGATGCGATTACAGTTGAAGAAGCAAGGGATAATATATTGAAGCATTTTAATGTTATTAATAACAGATAAACAGATACAAGCATAACCTGTATAATGTACAGGAGTGAAATGTAGAAAATGTGCACAGGCACAGGATTGGAAAGATATGATTAAAGATATAACAATAGGACAATATTATCAGGCAGAATCAATTATTCACAGACTTGACCCAAGAGTAAAGCTTATGGGTACATTAGTTTTTATAATTTCATTATTTTTAGGAATGAATATATGGATATATGCATTTGTAACAGTTGCACTTGCAGCGGTCATAGCTATATCAAAGATACCTCTTAAATTCATGGTAAGAGGACTTAAGTCAATAGTGATTCTAATTATAATCAGTGCGGTATTTAACCTGTTTTTAACACCAGGCGAAACACTTATCCAGATATGGAAGCTGACTATAACATACGAAGGTCTTAAGACCGCTATATTTATGGTCGTACGTCTTGTGTACCTTATATTAGGCACATCACTTATGACCCTGACAACAACACCTAATAATCTGACTGACGGCCTTGAAAAGGCTTAGGATTTCTTAAATATATAAAGTTCCAGTACACGAGATAGCAATGATGATGTCAATAGCATTAAGATTTATTCCTATTCTTGTAGAAGAAACAGATAAAATAATGAAGGCGCAGATGGCAAGAGGCGCAGATTTTGAAAATGGAAATATTATAAAAAGAGCTAAAGCTATGGTGCCGATTCTTGTTCCACTTTTTGTTTCAGCATTCAGAAGGGCAAATGAGCTTGCTATGGCGATGGAAGCAAGATGCTACCATGGTTCAGAGGGAAGGACCAAAATGAAGCCGCTTAAGTATGCTAAAAGGGATAAGATAGCATATTTATGTATGTTTGCATACCTTGGAGTGTTAATTCTTATTAAAATATTTGTTTAATAGTTTGTTTTATCATTTATACAAGCAGGATGTATTAATAGATGTTAGAAATCGCTTAGAATTAACCTCAACAGCATATCAACGGAATTAAGGATGCGTATTAATAAGTGCTGGAAATCGCTTTAGACATTCATATAAGGTTATAGCAGAAATGAGGATTAGAATGAGAAGAATAAGGCTGAGGGTAGCATATGACGGAACGAATTATTCAGGCTGGCAGATACAGCCATCTGCCATAACTATAGAGAAGGTCTTAGATGACGCAATACATCAGCTTACAGGAGAACATATACATGTAATAGGTGCAAGCCGTACAGATGCCGGGTTCATGCTATGGGAAATGTAGCGGTGTTCGATACAGCTTCAAGTATACCGGCAGACAGATTTACGTATGCACTTAACAGGTATCTTCCTGATGATGTTATTGTGCAGGAATCCGATGAAGTTAATGCAGACTTTCATCCAAGACATTGTGACACAAAGAAAACATATTGCTACAGGATATTAAATACCGAATTCGGAATACCACAGAAAAGAAATTATACCTGGAATGTAGCGGGTAATATAGATATAGACAGAATGAAGAAGGCTGCCAGCTATCTTATAGGAGAGCATGACTTTAAGAGCTTCTGCTGTGTCAGACGCAGGCAGAATCAACAGTAAGGACGGTATATTCACTTGATGTAGACAAAAGGATGATGAAATACATATAACAATAACCGGTAATGGATTCCTTTATAATATGGTCAGGATAATAGCTGGAACGCTCATACAGGTTGGAAAGGGCAGGTTCGAACCAGAATATGTCCAATATATGCTTAACGCCTGTGATAGGACAAAGGCGGGCCAGACGGCACCACCACAGGGCTTGACACTTATGAAGATAGATTATCTGGATGAAGAAGGCTGATAAGGAGACATATTTAGCATATAGAATAAAGGAAAGTGTTAGATGATGTATTAAGCGATTTAATGAAAAATAGACGTAATCAGTATATAGAAAAAGTAAATGGTTTAGAAGCAGAAATAAATAGTTATTTAATGTGGATACGATAACCTTATGTGTGAATAAAAGAAACCCCCAATAGATAGGCTGTGGATAACCAGTTGAAATTACAGGCTAAAATTATACAATAAAAATAGATTTTATCATTGACACACGCGGTTCAGTGTTATATAATTCTTAAATGTGGCGTGATAAGTGCGCCCTGTTTGGTTAATTCGAATTAGGTGTTTCACCATATGCCCCGGAGAAGCATTTAATATATATTAACATTAATTATATTCAGAACAATTAATTATGCATTTAAGCAATATTTAGGAGGAAAACTAATGAGTACTTATATGGCTAGTGCATCTAACATCGAAAGAAAATGGTATGTTGTAGATGCTGCAGATTATACATTAGGTCGTTTAGCATCACAGGTTGCTGCTGTATTAAGAGGTAAGAACAAGCCTACTTATACACCATTCCTTGACTGTGGTGATAATGTTATCGTAATCAACGCTTCTAAGGTTAAGGTTACAGGTAAGAAGTTAGATCAGAAGGTTTATTACAATCACTCAGAGTATGTTGGTGGTATGAAAGAAACAACTCTTAAGGAAATGATGGAAAGCATCCTGAAAGAGTTATCGAACTTGCTGTTAAGGGTATGCTTCCAAAGGGACCTTTAGGAAGACAGATGTACACAAAGCTTCACGTATATGCTGGTCCAGATCATGAACAGGCAGCTCAGAAGCCAGAAGTTTTAAAGTTTTAATTAAAGGACATATCATAAGGAGGAATTAACAGTGGCTAAGAAAGCAAACGGAAAGTTCTACGGAACAGGTAGAAGAAAAAGCAGTATTGCTAGAGTATATTTAGTACCAGGTAATGGTAATATTACAATAAATAAGAGATCACTTGATGAGTATTTCGGTCTTGAAACACTTAAGGTTGTAGTTAAGCAGCCATTAGTACTTACAGAAACAGCTGATAAGTATGATGTAATCGTTAACGTACACGGTGGCGGATACACAGGTCAGGCTGGTGCTATCAGACACGGTATCTCAAGAGCTCTTCTTCAGGTTGATTCAGACGAATATCGTCCATCACTTAAGAAGGCTGGTTTCTTAACAAGAGATCCAAGAATGAAGGAAAGAAAGAAGTACGGTTTAAAGGCAGCTCGTCGTGCACCTCAGTTCTCAAAGAGATAATATGTGCTACTTTTGGAAGTTCGGGAAATGGCTTATTTGCTGGATTTCAAGAGTTGTGGATGTTACTGAGAAGTGCTTGGTTTTGGAAGATAAGTAACAAACAAGTAACTTAAAAGTAACATATAATAGACATTTATATGTAAATTATTAGGGATGTTTTCCATCAGATATATCTGGTTGGGAGACATCCCTTTAATATTGCATATAAACATATTGATTTCATCCTTTCTGTCAGCGAAAGTAACTTATAAGCATCATTTAGCTTATATTAGGTTTATTGCTTTTACTAATTCTCCTATATCTATATGGGTATAGACTTTTTCTGTTAGAGTCATGGCACCAGCGTGACCAACTATCTTTTTAATTGTGGTTTGATCTACATGTGCGTCTGCAAGCAATGATATACAGGTGTGTCGGCAACAATGAGGTGTTCGTTCAATATCAAGATTCTTCATTAGTGGCTTGAAATAGCTATCATAATAATTGCGATATAAGAAATGCTTACCATCATCTGTATGAAGCAGATATTCTGAATCAATACCATCATAAAACCATCCTTTGTAAAAATCTATTACTTTATCCGCAATAGGCACCTTACGGATTCCATTTTCAGTTTTACTGTCGATTACATCAAAATATTGCGCTTCAAGATGAACATTTTCTTTCTTCAAATCTAGTAATTCTGAAATTCTTACACCATTGTAAATCAGCATTAGAACAATCTGATAATACTTGTCATCTTTCATAGTCCATAGCTTATCAAGTTCATCCTTTGTTAGCCTGTTTCTATCGGCTTTGTTTGGATTGCGATTCTTATACTTAAGGATATCAACAAATTCAGAATAGTCTTTTAGTGTAAAGCTTTCTTTTCAAATGCCTCTTTACGTTTAAAAACAATGGCATCTTCGTAGGTATGAGCTAAGAGATTATATAATGCATTCAGGTGAAGAAGGTTATAAGGTTTTGCGCCTTCTTTTGTTATA
>ENA-OQER01000752-OQER01000752.1-human-gut-metagenome-genome-assembly--contig:-NODE-752-length-17053-cov-2.015952_pt1 | contig 17053 bp, 25 predicted proteins | sample MGYA00242797_ERZ504639 | MGnify/ENA primary metagenome ERZ504639 (study PRJEB26092, sample SAMD00036306) | human gut metagenome | host: Homo sapiens | study: EMG produced TPA metagenomics assembly of...
ATTGATTCCCTCTACAAGAGAAATAATCGTCTGGGAAGTCACATCAACTGCCTGGTTGCGTTTTCGATTTCCTGAATAGAGTTCATAATCAGCTCACGGGTATTTACCGGCAGACTGTGCACTCTCATCCGCAAGTTTTCCGATCTGGGATGCAACTACGGCAAAGCCCTTGCCGGCTTCTCCTGCACGTGCAGCCTCAATAGATGCATTCAGTGCAAGCAGATTGGTCTGCTCCGCGATCTCCTCGATCTGTCCGATGATTGTCTCAATCTGCTTGGACATATCGCTGATTCTCTTCATTGCTTCGGTAACTGCATTCATTTCCTTCTGTGTCTTATCTGCTTCCTGAGCATATTTTACAGATAATTCGTAAGAAGCCTGTGCACTCTCATGTGTGTGCTCAACCCCTTCTGTGATATTGGCAAAGGATGCCAGAAGTTCTTCCACTGCACCTGCCTGATCGGTAGATCCCTCTGCCAGTGTCTGTGATCCCTCTGCCAGATTGGTAGAACCTGCAGATACCTGGGAAGCAGCCTCCTCAATCCGGTGCATCGTCTCATTCATATCGGTGTTCATGACATGGATTGCATCATTCATTGCCGCAAACTCACCCATATATTTCTCCGGGATTTGGATACACCGGTATAATCGTTGTGAGCCATCAGATCCATACGGTGGTTGACATCCTGAATAACGGCGGCCAGATTCTTTGCCATCTCGCGCGCAACAATTACCATCTCAGAAATTTCATCCTCTGATGTCATCTCCGGGAATTCACTGGAGAGATCCCCCTTTGCAAATGTATCAAAACGAGCACCCAGCTGATCCAAAGGATCAACAATATTCTGTGCAAGCACTCTGCCGATCCGGCGGGCTGCAAAAATTGCAAGTGCAATAACCGCAATAATTGCAATAAGTGTGATCAATTCTACCATTGTAAGAATTTTCTCTAACTTATCTCCATGCTCGGTATTTGCATCCATCAGTTTCACCATATCCTGATAAATCTCCTCATAGATCGGTGCCACCTGATCCTGTGCCATCTGCTGTGCTTCATGGCGCGCATCAATATCCTGTGTATTCTTTCCTTTTCCAGTACAGCATCACAGGTGTCAAATAATCGTTCAGTTTTTCTGTGATTACTAATTATAAATTTTCTCCTCATCCGCAGATGAAACCGTATTTTTTACCTCTTTGGTATACTGCTGACAGGATTCCTTCTTCTTCTCATAATTTTCTGCGCAGCTGTTCACAAGGTTTTCATCCTGATATCCGATCGCAGCACGCAGATAACTTCTCGTATCGGCAAACGTAATCATCATCTTGCCGATATCCCCCTGTGAAAAACCGTAATTTTTCAATGCATAATTATAGCGGTTGCTGACAATAATTCCGGAAACGGCTCCCACAACACCGGAAATGCTGACAATCAGGGCCACCATCACAATTGCAGAAGAAATTCGTTCTTTTAATCTCTTCTTATTTAACTTTTCAATCAACTTTTGTATCATATAAGTTTCCTCCTCAAACGGGTTCTCATTTGTTTAGATATTTTTTCAGAATTTCTTCCGTCATCTCAAACGGATAGTTCTTTAACTTGGCAGGATTCTGCAACAGTTTCTGCACATCCTCCTCCCACAGTTCCTCCGGGATCTGTGGTTTGCCCAGCAGCTTGTCCAGATAGGCGATAAATTCAGCCCGGTTCTCAAACCCAAGCAGCTCAAGCACCTCTGCCACCCGCTTCTGATTATTGTAAAAACGCAAAAATCCCGGCAGGAAAATCCGACTGCCTTTCCATGCGGAATGCCAAGCTCATATGTAACCGGATAACTTAATCCGTGCGGAATACTGGTACCGGTATGTGCAATCGCCATACCTGCCACAACCGATGCATGCATGAATGTTTCGTATCCTTCATCCGGAATCTTAATCTCGGAAGAAAGCAGGTATTCCTTTGCACTGCCCCAGATCCGAAGACCTTCCGCTGAATATATCCGGTTATATGCATTCGCATTTGTATTCAGATATGACTCAATCAGATGTGCCAGCGCATCCACACAGGTGCTGACCATATTCTCATAAGAAGAAGTCTTTAAATATCCGGCATCCACAAATGCCAGATCCGCAAACCATTTGTGTGCGATTGACTGCTTGGTATGTAAGTCGTGCCGTGTCAGAATCGCATAAGGCGTCACTTCCGATCCCGTACCGGATGTGGTCGGGACTGCTGCAACCGGATAGCCCTGCATCGGCTCCGGATGATAAAGACGCCCCTCTGCATGATCGATTGCCGATGGATTCGCTGCCAGAAGCGAAATCGCCTTGGACGCATCCATCGGAGAACCGCCTCCCACAGCCACAAAGAAATCCACCTGTTCTTTTACCGCAATGCCCGCTGCCACAGCCACGGTCTCCACAGAAGGATTCTCTTCGATCTCATCAAAATCACATAGGTCTGCCCGTTTGCCTGCAATGCCTGTTCAACTGCTGCAAGCGAACCATTGATGCGGCTGGAATGTTTTCCCGTCACAATCATGGCTCTGCTTCCTAATGCTTTTAACTCTGCACCGTTTTCCGAAACACAACCGCTGCCAAAAATACCTTCGTCGGCATATACAATCTCATGTTTCTTCTCCTTTATGCGTTGCACATCTCTGTAACAACTTCATTGATCACCTTTCCGTCTGCCTTTCCTTTCAGCTCCGGCATAATCGTCTTCATGATCTGTCCCTTGTTCTTCGTTGCAATCACATCTGCAAACTTTCCTTAACAATCGCAGTCACTTCCTCTTTCGAAAGCATCTTCGGTGCATATTCTTTCATAATGTCATAACGTTTTCTGTACTCCTCCAGCAAATCGGTACGGTCTGCCGGGCAGGAATCGATCTGTTCCTGAACGGTCTTTAATTCCTTCATGATTGTGGCATTGACCATATCCTCCGGAATGTCATCTCTGCATCCGGCATCAATGGCATTTTTCTTCACTGCCGAAACCAGAGACGAAATTGCATCCTTCCGTTCCTTGTCGCGCGCTTTCATCGCTGCCATCATATCTTTGCGTAGCTGTTCCATCTGCATAATTTCCTAACCTCCATGTCTATAAAATTCAGATAACTACATTATACTACGCTTCGGGCTGATAGCAAAGAATAACCTTACATTTTTTAATTATATTTATGAATTTCTTTCTGAAACTCCCGAATATCCTTTGCAATTTCACCACTGAGCAGGAGCATACAGATCAGATTCGGGATTGCCATCAGCGCATTGGCAATATCCGAGAAACTCCATACCAGATTCAGTGTCTGTGTACATCCGAAATACACAACAAAGGAAAAAACAAGGCGGTATACCATATTAAACCGGTGCGTTCCCAGCAGATATTCAAATGCTTTTTCCCCGTGATACTCCCAGCCGAGTATTGTAGAAAACGCAAACAATGTAATCCCGATTGTCACAAGCCAGCCCCCGGCTGATCCCAGAACCGTCTCAAATGCTGCAATTGTAACATCCGAACCGGTCAGCATATTCCCGGCAGCATCGGTCATGCCAAGGACACCGGAAGAGGCAATCGCAAGTCCCGTAATCGTACAGACAACAATCGTATCCCAGAAGGTTCCCGTCATATTGATATATCCCTGACGCACCGGGTTATCCGTCGTTGCAGCCGCTGCCGTAATTGCCGCAGATCCCATACCGCTTCGTTGGAAAATACACCTCTGGCCACACCATAACGCATTGCATTCATCATGGAAGCGACAATCGTTCCGCACAGACCGCCGCCTACCGCTTTTACCGAAAATGCCATCTGAAAATCATCAAAATGCCTGCCGGCAGATTCGAAATATTTCCGATAATGACAATAACTCCACAGATCACATAAAAAATCGCCATCAACGGAACGACCACCGAAGAAACCTTTGAAATGGATTTGATACCGCCGACAATGATCAGCAGGGCAAGCACCGTAATCACAATTCCGGTCAGATGGGTCGGCACATGAAATGTCGTATGTAATGCACCGGAAATCGAATTTCCCTGTGTCATATTGCCGATTCCAAACGAAGCAATCACAGCAAAGAGTGCAAATAACCACGCAAGAACCGCTCCAAATCTTTTATTCTTCAGTGCCTTTTTCATCGTGTACATCGGGCCGCCGCTCATCTCCCCTTTGGCATTGATCTCACGGTATTTGATCGCCAGCATACATTCACTGAACTTCGACGTCAGACCAAATGCAGCAGAGATCCACATCCAGACCAAAGCTCCCGGGCCACCGGAAACCATCGCCGTCGCAACCCCCACAATGTTGCCCGTTCCGATTGTGGCGGCAAGTGCTGTGGTCAGTGCCGAAAACGGAGACACATCGCCCTCGCCATGGCTTTTCGTCCGCGCCTCTTTGCTTAACGTACTTTTGAGTGCATAACCGAGATTTCTCCATGTCAGAAACCGCGTGCGGATCGTAAGGAAAATTCCGGTCCCCACAAGCAGAATCAGCATGACCGGTCCCCAGACAAAATCGTCAATTGCTGTAATCACATCATTTAACTTTTCCATAACCTCATCCCTCCTGTTTTCAAATAAAAAAGGGCAGTGTCTGAACAACATCGCCCTTTGTTTTTTATATCCTATGAAATTTGTCTTTATATTATACTTCCGAAAGGAATCTGTCAACTGGTTTATGCAGCAACATCCACTTCGTCATCCTTCTGACGCAGAATCCTTGCCGTTTCCATCCCATTCTTTCCCGGCATCTGGATATCCAAAAAGAGCATATCCGGCTTACAACCACTTGCAATCAGTTCATCACCCGATAAATATGTTTCTATCACTGCATCCGGTAATAATTTCTTTATTTTTCTTCTAATATCAAGCCTATAGATTTTTCATCATCGCAGATTGCAATTTGCATCCTGACAATAGTATTCTCAAAAATATATTCTCCCCGAAAATGCCACATGCGGTAATTCATAAAAAATACTGTCCCCCGGACAGATCGGACGATACAGAGGATCTGCCACAATGATCCCTGCACTTTTAAGTGCCTCTTCCATTGCTTCCTCTCCAAGCACCATTTTATCTTTTTCACCGAGCAAATCCGCACATTCCTTTAACGGACACAGTACGCGGGCGGCACGACCATATCTTTTTTCAATCCCTGCTGCTAATGATCCCATAGTGACAGGTTCTCCGACCAGCGTGATATCTGCCTCCTGCTGCATGCGGTTCTGCAAATATACAACCGCCGGCTCTGCCTGCCGTGTGACTGCACGCTCCAGTGCATTTGAAATATCTTCTGCCAGCCACTCGTTTGGTGTTCCGATCACATATGGTATTTTGTACTTCTCCCAGAGTATCTTTGCCACACGGAGTCCTACTGCCGAGACAACCAGATTAACGTCTGCCTCCGCTGATCTTTGCAACGTTTTCAAATCATCGCCCATCGCCCACACAGACATAACCTGCCATCCGTATTTCTGCAGATTCTCTTTTAAGGTTTCTACATTTTTCTGTGGTCCGAAATCAAGTGGTGTCACACCTAACAGATTTACCGTGCGCGAAGAGGGATCTCTATTCTCCTGCCTGTCCGTTTCTCTGACAAACCGCTTTGCGATTTCTTCGAGTGCAATGCCCGCTCCATACACATAATCATTCATCCCGTTCGTCGGCACGGAAAATGCCGGAATTCCGTTTCTGTCTCAATCACACGCGCAATTGCAGGAAAATCCGTACCATTCATAAATGGAATAGGCGAACCTGCCAGCGCGATAAATTTGGGATGCAGTTCACGGGCTGCATACTCGATATCATCAATAAATTTTCTGTCATTTCCCATGATCGCGTCAATTTCTGTAAGTCCCGAGATAAAAATAAGGCTGTCCTGATCGTACCAGCGGATTTCATCATGCGTATTGTAAGTAGAGTTGCATCCGGAAGGATCATGCATAACTGTCATTCCGCCAAGTTCATACAGTGCAGAACAGACTCCTGACACATCGGCCGTATAAACCGGTATCATTCGATAAGATTGTCTCATAGACAGCACTCACACCCCCATCCTTTTTGTACAACAAGTTTTTCTGTATCCTTTTCATTGAGATATGCATCCATCATCAGCTCTGCGGTTCTTCGAATACCGTCAAATCCATACAGACCTTCTCCCTGTACCAGATTGACAAAGTGACGACTTCGGCCAAAATAGGCCGCTTTCTGTCCGATTGCCAGCACTTCCCCGCTTGCACCTCTTGGCAGTACACGCATCTTCACCTGAATCGTTGCGATCAGTTCAAGTTCCGGTGCATGCTCCTGCAGCCAGAAAAAATCTGCTTTTTCTTCCGGACTGATACTGTCCAGATAAACAGCTTTCACATAAAAGCCATGTGTCAGAAGCAGTTTTGCCAGTCCAAGTGGTCTTGGATGATACAGATAATCCAGAGTGACCGGCATATCCCCGATCAGATTTTTTGCTTTTGCCAGAGCCTCCTCACAGGACTCCTGCTCGCGGGCCAGCTCATCTTCTGTCAGTTCCGGCAGTCCGAGTGCATCGGTCAGCTGCTTTAACTGCTTTCTGATCTCATCATAGTCAAAACTGCCGGGCAGATACAGAGATTTTCGTCCCAGGCGGCCTGCCTGTGCCTCCATCCGTATTTTCCAGCCGGATAGCAGTCGATAAACAGGCATCCCCTGCTCATATCCAACAGTTCCTGCCAGGTTTTACATCCGGGCAGTTCCAGCACCTTATAATCATATCGTTTTAACAGACGCTTAATATCACTGTTCTCATCCAGAACAAAATCACTGCCAAAGACAGATACTGTTTTAGCGTCCGGCTCACAGCCCAAAAGAGGATCATACATTGCTTTCCGCAGCTTCTGGTCCGGTGTCAGTCCATGTTTTTGCATAATCGGGTCCATATAACAGCGGATAAAGCAGATGTCAGGAAAACGATGCTCCAGTTCCCTGTAAATATAGTTCAGATTACTTCCCACAAAATGATGCAGACAAACGGTAAAAAGCAGAACCGCCTCAGGATGGTCCTTCCGTTTATTCAACACATCCGTCACACCCTCGATGGTAATATCCTCCAAATTGCCGCTTAGCAGATTCTGCTCCTCCACAAGAACAAAAAGAAAAAACGGTCTGCTGCATTCATTTCTGCCGCAGTCAGTACAACACCACGCATACAGTTATCCGCACAGACATAGATCTGGATAGATTCCGGAACCTGCATTCCCGTATGCACAATATTCCAGTTGCCATGCACCGGCGAATTATACTCTAGTGCCGAAACAAATGGTGTTGGAAATGAGGCATCTTTTATTTTTACCACAGCATCTTTCGAATCAACGGTTTTCCCCACACGACGTAACATTACGCTTCCTCCTGTATATATCCGGACCTTACCTTATCGCTTTTCGCTTCCAGAATGCCACCGCATATGCGATACATCTGCATGGCAAGCGCACGGTATTCGTCTGCCATTTCACCTGTTGGATAACACTCCATCAATGTTTTTTTCTGCTCCTCTGCCAGTGCCACCTGCCCGCTGTGTGATAGTGTACCAATAACAGCTGTGTGAAAATCGTTCTGCCAGTTCTGCCACTTTTTCCTCTTCCCGCGGACATCCCTGCGATTTAAAATGAGTCCGCCAAGCCCGGCATATCCACGGTTTTTAAAATTTTCCACTGCCATGCAATATTTGCAGCTGCATGAATTGCCATATTTTCCCCGGAGGTAATAATAAATATTTTGTCCGCATAACCGCCCCGCATTGGCATGGAAATCCACCGCATACCACATCTCCGAGTACATCATATAAAACCACATCCGGTTTGTATACATCATATGCGCCAAGCTCTTTTAACTTTTCCAGTGCCGTGATGATACCACGGCCGCACAGCCAAGTCCCGGTGTCGGTCCACCGGCCTCCACACAGATAACACCGTTATACCCAATGCGTATCATATCCTCCAGCTGCAACGCCTGCTTTTTCTCATTATATAAGTCGAGCACGGCCGGCACAGCCTTTCCATGACGGAGCAATATGGTAGAATCTGCTTTCGGATCGCATCCGATCTGCATCACCTTAAGCCCCATTTCTGCCAATGCAGCCGCTACATTTGAAACGGTAGTGGATTTTCCGATTCCGCCTTTTCCATATACTGCTATCCTGATCAATCCTGTGTTCCCCCTTCTGCCGGAGTAATGACATTCGAATATGCAGTCTTTGCGAATACGCCTTTTAAATGTCCGATTTTTCCGGAAAGTGCACTGATCGTGTCCTGTGGTGCATCAATGACAATGCTTATGATGCTGATTCCTTTTGCGCGGTATGGTATGCCCATTCTGCCTACAATGTACTGACGTGCTTCATGAAGAAGGTATTTAATTCTTCAATGGCGTCCTCCTGTTCTACAATAATTGAAATAACTGCCACTCTGGTTTCCATGCCCTGACTCCTCCTGTTAACAGATTCTTGGTAAAAGCTCTCCCCCCGGCTGTGGAAGCAGTGCCTGTGTGCCGATTTCCGTCTCCATTATAACTCTTCCCGGTTCCTCTGCGATCACTTCACCAATAATAGCTGCATCTGCGGAATATGGACATTTTTTCAATGTTTCTACAATGCCCTCTGCCTCTTCCTTTGGTGCCATGATGACAAGTCTTCCTTCACATGCCAGATATAAAGGCTCAAGTCCAAGCATCCCGCAGACTCCTTTTACTTCCGGCCGTACCGGACAGCCTCTGCATTTAAACGGATGCCTACGCTGCTCTGACCTGCGATCTCATACAGGACTGTTCCGACGCCGCCTCTGGTCGCATCACGTATCACATGCAGGTTGTGTGTGGTATCCATGACTGCCTTTACGGTCTTCCACAAAGGTGCACAGTCACTGGTCACATCCGCATCGATGCCAAAATCTTCCCGCTCTAACAGGATCGTACATCCGTGCCGTCCGATATCACCGGTTACGATGATTGCATCTCCGGGCTTTGCCAGTTCTCCGCCGACGGTCACTCCTTCTTCGATCTCCCCCATTCCGGTCGTGGTGATAAAAATTCCATCCACCTGTCCTTTTCCGGCAACCTTTGTATCTCCCGATACAATATGTACTCCGGCCTCTTTTGCTGTTTTTTCCATGGCAGCTGCGATTTCTTCGAGTTTTTCCATTGGAAATCCCTCTTCAATTACAAAAGCGCAGGTAAGATAAAGCGGTTTTGCACCCATACAGGCAAGATCATTTACCGTTCCGCAGATAGACAGTTTGCCGATATTTCCCCCCGGAAAAATGCCGGAGATACAATAAACCCATCTGTAGATACTGCCATTCTTCCTGCCGGCGGAACTAATACCGCTGCATCATCTGCCGTCAGATCATTGTTTACAAAATGTGCCTTAAACACCTGATCAATCAATTCGGATGTCTGCTTTCCACCGGCACCATGTGCCATCGTTACTGTTTTATTTTCCATGATGTTTTTTCCTTCTTTCTTATGAATACTGATAATATGCAGAGCAGGCTCCCTCACCGGACACCATGCAGGCGCCGATCGGATGCTGCGGTGTACAGCCTTTTCCGAAATACTTTACAATCGGATGGTTTGCATTTCCCCTGAAGTACATCGCCACAGCGGCAGGCCGGATTTGGTTTTCCTTCAATTTTCGGCATCTGATATTTGAGACGTGCATCGAACTCCTGCCACTCCTGTCTTAATTTCATGCCGGATTTCGGAATAACACCCAGCCCTCTCCATTCGCAGTCACAGGCTTCCATCATCTCATCTACAAGCAGCTGTGCCTCCCTGCTTCCATCCTGTGTCACCACTCGCGGATAGCAGTTTACAAAAAATGGCTTTCCTTCCTGGAATTTTACCAGCGCAACCGCCAGTGCTGTCATCAGTTCTTTTGCCGTAAATCCTGCCACAACACCGCTGACCCCTTCTTCGGTCAGAGCTTCGCAAAGACGTGTTCCCGTAATGGCATTGACATGTCCCGGATATAAAAATACATCTGCACTGTCCTTTAATGCCTCATACGCCTGAGGCATGGTTTTGTTTGCCACCAATATAGAGTAATTATCCAGTCCATCTTCTCTTGCCGCCTTTACGGAAAGACATCCTGCCGGTGTCGTTGTCTCAAATCCGACCGACAGAAATGTCACCTGCTCATCCGGATGTTCTCCGGCATATTTTTCGGCATCTGCCGGAGAATACACAACATGGATTTTCGCTCCCTGTTCTCTGGCTCCCGCAAGGCTCATATTTGGTTCCCGGCACTCGCACCAGATCACCAAATGTACAGATTGTAACTCCTTTTTCCAATGCCAGATAAATAGCTTCATCTATAAAACTAACCGGTGTTACACATACCGGACATCCCGGTCCGGAAATCAATTCTACCTGTTTTGGCAGCAGTTTACGGATTCCCAGCCGGAAATCTCATGTGTGTGCGTACCGCACACTTCCATGATCCGCACATCCGGGCCATCATAATTTTCAATGATCTCTCTGGCTGTTTTCATTATAAAAATTCCTCCATGAGCTGCTCGGTTTCACTGTCGTCCTCATCGGTGATTTTTGCAATTGCTACACCTGCATGCACCATAACATAATCTCCCGGCTCCAGATCTTCCAGAAGCTGGGAAGAAACCTCTCTTTTGGCACCGCTGCATCAATGACCGCCGTGCCATTACTGATTTTTACTACCTTAGCTGATAAACCTACACACATCTTTTTATCCTCCTATTTCTGTAATTGATACATCCCATATGCTGCCTGTCCGATTGCAATTCCTCCGTCATTCGGCGGAATCATACGGTGCCGCAGCACTTCGAATCCTTCCTGTAACAGTCGTTCTTCTGTCAGACGCAGCAGTAACCGGTTTTGGAATACGCCACCGCTTAAGGCAACTTTATCCCTGCCACTGCTTTCTTTTGCTTTGATACAGGCAGCTGTAATCATTTCTGCCAGTACCTGATGAAACCGATATGCCAGCATCCCGGTGTCTTCTCCCCGCATTTTTGCTTCTGTAATCTGCTGCACCAACATCTGTGTATTTAAAACGAAACGCTCTTTTGTTTCATGCAGCAGTATATCCTTATTTTCCTTTTGCTCCTGTGAGATATTTGAGAGGTTCTGCTGCTCGTATGCCTCTGCTGCAAACTGCAATGCCGTCGATGCTTCCCCTTCAAATCCTGACCTGCGCCTGATCCCGAGTATCGCACTGACGGCATCAAAAAGCCGTCCTGCACTGGTTGAAGCCACCGCATTGATCTTCCGGTCTGCCATGGTGAACTGTACCCTGCTTTCCTGTTCGTTGCAAAGCCCCAGTGTTTCCATGATCTCCCATGCCCTTTTGCGATCTTTCGTATATCCGTAAATCATAGAGACCGCAATACGCCAGCCCTCTTTTGCAGAAGCATCGCCCCCCATCTGTAAAAAACGGGGTAATACTTCCGAATCTTGTAAAATTCCCATAATCCGCCAGCAGGATCTCTCCGCCCCAGATCGTGCCATCCGTTCCATATCCGGTTCCGTCAAAAGCGACTCCGATGACCGGATCATGACAGTCATTTTCTGTCATACACGATAATATGTGTGCATAATGATGCTGCACTCTTATCACCGGATATCCAAGTTCTTCCGCTACAACCGTAGAATTGTATTTTGGGTGCAGATCACAGACCACAGCCTGTGGCTTTACTTCCAGCAATGTCTGAAACCGGTGTATTGTCTCCTGCAATGCCTTTACCGTTCTTAAGTCCTCCAGATCTCCCACATATGGTGACGGATAAAACCTGTTGTCCACACCTATGCAAAAGGTATTTTTCAATTCCCCGCCAACCGCGAGCACCTGTCCTTTCCAGTCTGCTTTTGTCATAAACGGCAGCGGTGCATAGCCTCTGGAACGCCGGATCATGTACGGTTCATTTCTGTAAAAATCCATCACCGTATCATCTGCCCGTATCCTGATTTTGCGGTTATGTGACAGCATCGCATCACACAAATGGGATAATTCGGCAACAGCTTCCTCATCCTCACGACAGATCGGTGCACCGGAAGTATTTCCACTAGTCATCACCAGAAGATCCGGCATCTCGATACCATCATCATACTGAAAAATCAATAACTGCACCGGTGCATATGGAAGCATCACACCAACTTTTGGATTGTTCGGTGCCACCGAAGATGCCAGCCCGCCATCGCTTCGTCTGTCCAGTAACAGAATCGGTTTCTGATGTCCGGTAAGAATCGCCTCCTGCTCCGGCGTCACCACACATTCCCGTTTTACAACCGATTCATCTTTTGCCATAACTGCAAAGGGCTTGGCCGGGCGGTTTTTTTAATGTTCTAAGACGGCAGACCACTTCTTCATTTGTAGCATCACAGCACAGATGAAACCCTCCGATTCCCTTGATTGCTACAATTTTGCCTTCACGAATAAGCCGGCGTGTATATGTAATTGCGGCACGTCCCCGCTCGGGTCTGCCGATCAGATACACCTGTGGTCCACATTGGTTGCAGCACACCGGCTGCGCGTCATACCGCCTGGTTTTCTCATCCGTGTATTCTTTTGCACAGTCCGGGCACATCGGAAACTCTTTCATACTTGTGCGTTCCCTGTCATACGGCAGAGCATCCAGAATCGTAAGCCTTGGTCCACAGCAGGTGCAGTTGATAAACGGATGCAGATACCGTCTGTCTTTCGGGTCAAACATTTCTGCCTTGCACTCATCGCAGATTGCAATATCCGGGGAAATAAAGATTTCCCCTTTTGTTTTTTCACTTTCGATAATGTCAAAATGTTCAAACTGTTCTGTTGTATCTGCAGTGATATTCTCTGTATTTATCTTCAAAACAGCCGCACGCTTCGGTGGATGTTCTTTCAGACTGTTTAAAAATCCTTCGATCTGTTCTTTTGTCCCCTGTGCATAAATTTCCACATAGGGTCCTTTATTGCAAACAGTTCCGTAAATTCCATGGTTTGTCGCATGGCGGCTTACCGTTGGCCGGAAACCAACACCCTGAACGATACCGTATACCCGGATGCGCCAGGTCATCTCATTCTTATACACACTTTTCTCCAATCGTACACTCCCTTATTGCGGGTCACATCTTACAAGACAACCGGCAACTGTTATCTCTTCTCTGCAAGATGCCCTGACACCGCAAAATGTATCGTATCCACAAAAATTCCGGCAAATTCCGGTGTCATACGCTTCATACATGGATCCGCGTAAATCACATCATATTCCATGTTTTCCACCAGCCTTATATAATCTTCTTCATCCCGCAGATGCAGATCTGTGTCACTGCAAAGCTCTGGCTTTATCATAAACCAGCTTGCAACTGTCACCTGTGCATCCTTTGCTTTTTTTTGTATCTCTTCCCGGATTGCAGATCCGATCACCTGCTGCTGTACAATAAGTACCTTTTTCCCATGATAATCCATATCGTAAACCAGTTCATCCACCAGCGGATAGCCTGTCTCGTACGGCGTTCCATATGTTCGTTCCAGATATTTCGCTGCCTCTAAAGCGGCCGGCGATACCACGATATTTTTTTCCACATTGGAAACCGATTTTACATCATCAAGTCCATTTCCCATTCCAAAGCAGACAGCAGTTTTTCCTTCTGCCGCAAAACGCTCCCGGATACGGTCTGCTGCACGCAGATCACTGATATCCTGTGGTGTCATGCCAAGTATCCCGATTCTGCCCAAAATCACATCTTCTTTTTCACCTGCAAATACCAAAAACAGTTCCTTCCAGGCTTTTTCTTCCCCCTTGTCATACAATTCCATTCCATCCGTATCCACAGTCAGAATCGGCAGATCCACTTTTTTCTCCGTCATACGCTTTAAGGCATGGTAATCCGTTCCGATAACGCCGGAACCGGCGTCCCGATAATCGCTGCAAACTTTGCATCCAGTTTTGTCACGGCATCTGCAAGCTTTACCACCAGCCTGTCATCACGGCCGAGAATTGCATCCATATCGCGAAGCCCTGCACTAAACAGTGCGCTTTTGCTCTCAAACCACCGCGCTCATCAAATCCACAGATATTTCCGGTACAACCACCGGCATCGCAAATGACGATAATACCGCCAAATTCATATAATACAGACACCGCACCTGACTGATCTGGTGCAAATGGTGTCAGATATTTTCTCAGTCCTCTCATTGTGTTATACCTCCGCCAATGCCTCAAACAGTCTGCGCACACCGGCATAACCGTATGGCTGCCGTTCTTCATTCCAGAGCACATTGGAACATTCTTTATGATAATAGCCGGCATCTTTTCCTATGGTCATATTGACGCCGGACTGACTTTTGTCATAATACAGCATGGTCGGTTCCAGATTGGAAAAAACTTTCGTATCCGGACTGATTTTTGCCAGTTGTTTTACATAGACAAAGTTTTCACCGGATAATGTTCCATAAATCTCCGACACACGAAATCCATAGTGTACCAATGCAAGTGCCAGTTCGAACGGATCTCCGTTCATCCATTCTCCGACGGCAAATACTGCATCCGGATGTATTTTCCTGAATTTTTCTACCGCCTCCTCTGCTGCCTTACGCGGTATTTCATCCTCAATTCCACACCCAGTGCAGCGGCAAGAGCACGATACTGACTGGCAATTTTATCGATCTGATATAATCTGCGCAGCTCGATATATGGGATTTTCAGCCGGTCATGAAAATCCTCTGCCGCAAAGCGCGCTTCCGGATGCAGTACCAGATTAAAATTTGCTTCCGACATGGTCTGATACTGTGCATAATCCTTGCACCTGGAAATCTCATGGATTGTTTTTACTCCTGCCCCATGAAGCAGATCATACAGCTCACAGTCATCCGTAAGCGGTGAAAAATATCCCAGTAAATTCACCACGTTTCCTTTTTTCTTTTTCGGTTCCAGCAACGAATAAACGGACTGCCGCACATGCACCATCGGTGGTTTTCTGCCCTCTCTGGTCAGTGCATACATATAACATGGCCTTACCGGAACCCCTGCATATTCCTCTGCCTTGTGACAGACACGCTCCATATCCGTGCCAAGCAGCGCATCCACACAGGTAATACATATCATCACAACAGACGGCTTTTTCTTAAGTCCTTCGCATATTTCCACTACTGCCTTAGGGATCTTTTTCAGGTGCCTTCCGGTCACAATATCCGTCTCATCCATCAACAGATAATAAAAACGGTCCTGATAGGCCCGCATCGAACTAAGCACCGAGGTATTGCGGCCACAGCATCCCGGAGACACGATCAACATAACAGAATCCGGAACCGCCAGACCTGCACGTTTGACACCAAATCCTTCTGCTCCCGGAGAATTGAATGCCAGCGTTGCAGGGGAACTGTAGATCAGATGTGTATGGGAAATAAGCTGTCTGGGAATGTTATTTTTCCAAGCTCATCCAGCTCTTTTACCGTACAAAAATATGCTTCCTGTCTCATGCGTTTTCCTCTTCTTTCCATAACAATGTGGCAAGATCAAAGAAACATCTGCTGATTTCAGATGCCGGATCTCCTTCGATCACAGTCTTTCCCTGCTCTTCCCAGTGAATAATTTCATTACTTCGCGGCACTTCTCCCACAATCGGCACCCCGATCTTTTCTGAAAATGCCTGTACTTTTTCTTTCTCATTTTCCACATTTCTGTGATTTAACACGATGCCAAATACCCGGGCATAACTGCGATCCTCAAAATTTCTGACTGCACTGGAAATATTGTTGGCAGCATACAGTGCCATTTTTTCACCGGATGTAACGATCAGAACCTTATCCGCATATCCCTCACGAATCGGTGCTGCAAATCCACCGCACACAACATCACCTAATACATCATACAAAACCACATCGGGTTTATAATGTTCGAATAGTTCCATATCTTCAAGAAGCTGAAAAGTCGCAATAATTCCACGCCCCGCACAGCCAAGTCCCGGTGTCGGTCCGCCCGTCTCAATGCAGAGGATTCCTCCATAGCCTTCCTTTGAAATCTGCGCCAGCTCATCCGGCTCCTCGTCCTCTTCCCTCATATAATTCATTACCGGACGAAGTGGCTCACCACCAAGTAAATTAATGGTGGAATCCGCTTTCGGATCGCATCCGATCTGAATGACACGTTTTCCCATATTTGCAAAAGCTGCTGCAAGATTGGAAGTCACTGTGGATTTTCCAATACCGCCCTTTCCGTATACTGCTACCTTTAACATGCTATCCTCCTGTTATTTTCAGCGCAAAAAACCATCTTTCGGGCAATCTGTCAGAAAGATGGTTCTGTTAAATCCTTATTTCTTAACTATTCCTGCTCGGATCATCCTTGCCGTCAGAGTTTTTATTCATTTATATTAAAATTGTTCAACACAATTACCGTCGTATCTTTTTCACCAAATGCTCTGCAGATGAATGAATCAGATACCGTAATTTTCCCAATCATTTTATCAGCTGTTATACAAATTAGTCAACACGAACTGCATGCTTCAATCCCCTACACCTGCATATTCCAACATATTTAAGCCTATGGCCTGTCGTGTTTTTCATAGGTATACTCTCACGTCATTTTATTTTCTACAGACAGTATACCATAAAAATCAGAAATTGCATCCTCTTCATTTGCACCAAATAGAAAATGACTCTGTGGAATTTGCCCACAGAGCCATTTTTTCTATATGCCTTTTATTTCAGATATCCGTTTGTAACCATATCTACAATCTCACCTGTCGGAATGGAAAATTCGACCATTCCCATATATCCCGGTGCTACTTCATACTTGTCAAATACAAGGGTAAGTTTTCCCTTCTCATTGACATAGAAATTTGTCTTATTGCTGATGGACTTGAAATTGAACTTATTGTTTTCATCGTCCACAAAATAGGTAACATCTGCATTCTCTTTCATCTGTGCCCGCATCTGTTCTTTGATATTGTCGGAAATCCGGTCAATATAGCCGCTTCCTTTTTTGAACAGATTTCAGAGTTGATTTGTTTCCGGATTTTTTATCCACACTGAAAATCTTTGCATAACTCTGGGAGCCGCCCATAGCAAT
>ENA-OQER01000753-OQER01000753.1-human-gut-metagenome-genome-assembly--contig:-NODE-753-length-17015-cov-7.521613_pt1 | contig 17015 bp, 33 predicted proteins | sample MGYA00242797_ERZ504639 | MGnify/ENA primary metagenome ERZ504639 (study PRJEB26092, sample SAMD00036306) | human gut metagenome | host: Homo sapiens | study: EMG produced TPA metagenomics assembly of...
AGCAATTTTAATGTGTTTCATAATTAATTCTTCCTCCTTTTTTATCGCCTTCATTGTACCTTTAAAACTATAGAATACGCAATATGTTTAGGGAGAAACCAAGTACCTAATATTAAGGCAATTTGTCAACATTAATGTAATATTTTGCCATAAGATAAAGGAAGATATATGAACTATTAAATCAATATTTATATAAAATCAGTTGTATAATAAATTTGCAAAGGTAAAAACAAGGAGGAATATTATATGTTTAACTTTTTGAAAAAGAAAGCACAGCAGGAAGAGTTGGTGGCTGTGGTAGATGGAGAACTTATTCCTATTGAAGAAGTATCCGATCCGGTCTTCTCACAGAAAATGATGGGAGATGGATTTGGTATTAAATCAACAGGAAATACAATCTATGCGTGTGCAGATGCAACGATTACAATGCTTTTTCCAAGTAATCATGCGATAGGTTTAACATTAGATAATGGAATGGAAATACTTATTCATGTAGGGATTGATACGGTAAATGAGAATGGAAAAGGCTTTACATGTTTGGTAGAGGCTAATCAGAAAGTAAAAAGTGGAGAGCCATTATTGAAGATCGATCGTGAAAAACCAACATATATTCAAAGGAGTGATATTAATGCAAGTAATATCCATAATCAACCAAAAAGGTGGTGTTGGAAAAACAACCACCGCACATAATATAGCTTGTGGCCTACGTTTACAAGCTAAAAAAGTTCTATTACTAGATTTGGACTCACAATGTAATTTAACATTTGCTCTAAATGCAAAGTCTAAAAACAACATTTACGACGTACTTACTGGAAAAATTCCTATCAATGAAGCTATCAACAATGATTTTATTGCTGGTTCACAACACCTTGTTACTCTTCAAAACAAAAAAGGGGCAGAATGTATCTTAAAATATATTCTGCAAAAACTTGAACCTATATACGATTATGTAATAATTGATACACCACCAGCATTGGGTATAGTAACAATAAATGCTTTAACCGCCAGCGATTATGTAATAATAACCACTACATCTGATATATTTGCTATCCAGGGAATTAGATTACTCACAGATACTATTAATGCCGTAAAAAAAAATAGTAATCATAACTTAAAAATAATGGGGATTTTAATAACTAGATTTAATTCCCGCACTGTGATGGGCAAGTCATTGCGTAAAAGTTTAACAGATATAGCTACAAAAATTGGAACAAAAGTTTTTAATACAGCTATTCGTGAAAGTATTGCTATACGTGAAGCACAGACCAAACAAATGGACATTTTCTCTTATGCTCGCTATTCTACAGCTGGTAGAGATTACAAAAATTTAATAAATGAAATTATAAATGAAGGATGATTTTAATGGAAGCAAAAGATTTTAGTAATGCTGCAGAGTTTTTCTTTGATACAGGTGAAAATAACAATACAACAACTCCAATAGAAGAAATACCTGAAGCTAAATATAATGTACGTGAAGTAATAAGTAAAAACCAGGAAAAATTGACTAAACGCGTACAGCTAACTATTTATCCAACTGCATATGGGCAAGCTAAACTAAAAGCAATTAGTGAAGGTCGCAGTTTTAATAACTATGTAAATGAATTAATATTAAAAGACTTATCCAAATAAGCTTATAAATATATAAAAAACAAGAAAGTCCTTGAGCAAAGTTCACCACTTCTCAAGGACTTTTTTTATCGCCTATATAAGCCATTATAAATTTAAATTAATATATTTATATCTAATAAAAATTTAAACAGCTCATAACCACTATTATTTTACAGCTTTTTGGCAATCTTTATACCAAAGACATACATCATCATTACATTTCTTAGTTGCATAACAAGGTATATTTCCTTCTTGTTCCTGCAGTATATGTATCATATCAGCTTTTTTAGCTTTCTTTGGTAATCCTACTGCTCTGTTTTTTGCTATAGCTTTTATCTCTTTTATTGTTGGCATCTATTAACCTTCTTTCTTGGTGTATATAAATTTATTTAAACTAGGCACTAATGTTGGCTTTACTTCTAACCTAAAAAAGATTACGCTTGGGAGGATTGCGGAGCCATGTTCTAGATATAGTTATACCTTTAGCAGTTTACTAAAGATATAACTATATTTTTTACGCCTGGTTTTCTTGCGTCTGCCAGTCCAGTTTTCTACTAGTCCCTGCTTTTATACAGGTAGGATATTTATGGTTACTTAATTGCCCCAACCACTAGATGTTTCCGTCTATTATCCCAATACGGCTTATAGCTTATTTATTTGCTACAATCCCAGTCTGCAACTTACGTTGCGTTTAACCACCGTTGTCTACTTTTAACCATATAAATATATTACTCAATAAAAAAAGCCGTCTAAACGGCTCTAATGAGTTTTTATTTACTTAGGCTTATTAAGGGAGTTTAACAACATTCCGCCCTCTTAGGTAAATGCAAACAGTAGAATATATTTGCACGCCCCGCCGATTTCCCTGCCTCCGCTGACGATACGGTGAATTACTTTCTGTAATTCTAGTTTATACACCTTGCCAAGTGTGGTTTCCCCTCCAAGAATAAGCATCTTGGCACGCTCCTGAAGTTTATTCCTTCAGGTGATTTTAGATATTAAAAAACACATCACAACATTTTTCATCATTTTTCCTATGTGGGAAAATGGAATAATGCTATAATGTGCCTACTTAACCTACCTAAAATCATTTTTGTGATATCATATGTTGACATATCGCAATACATAAGTATAATGAGTTTAGAAAGTAACTCGGACAACTTATTCGTGGTAGGTTGTTCGGCAAGACCAAACGTGCTACCAACACGTTTGGTCTTTTTTATTTCTAAAAACTTTTTATTCGATTGTTAAGAAAATTATCTACGCTTCTATGATATATTAATTCATAATAATTGTCAATTATATAAACTTAGAGTAGCCAAATGGCTACTCTAAGTTTATTTTCATCTGAAGATAAAATTAATATAAAAATGTTGTTAAGGCTTCTACTCTATTTATTATTTCTTTAATTGTTAAAGTATCTTCATCAACCGCCATATTCTTTGGTGTTATCTCCTTTAATGTTGCTTTCAAGATATCAGGTGTATAGTTATAATATGCTTCATCAGGATTGTTTTCATAATAATCAAGTTGATATTTTATAGCTATTGCAGCTAAATAACTAGCTTCTATTGCTGTAAAACTGCCTGTATAATCTATCATATTATCTAACAAATCTAATCCACTTATTTCACGTTTAATTCCATTAATTATTTTATTAGCTTTTGTAGGTTCTTTTTTTAAGATTTTAGAAAACTCTTTTATTATTTTCCATTCTTTTTCAGTTGCTCTTAATTGTCTTTGTTTTCTAACTTCTCCTGCTGTTAGAGGGCGACCTGCGCCCTCTCTTTTTCCTCCCCATTTTGCTTTATCCGTCATATAATCACCTTCTAATAAAAAATAATACTAACCAAATAATAGCAACAATAAGAATAAGCCAATCTAAAATACCATTGGATGTATTAACATTTTTTATTGCTACTACCACAAGAATAAACATCAAAATGTCTAAAGTTTTCATAGTGTTTTTAATATGCTATAATTGTGGTAGAGGGAAAACCCTCTACCGTGTGAGAAATCGTTGGCTTAATCAAAAAGCTCTTTGAGCGTCTTAACAATTTCCAGGATTGCTAAGATTATGCCAACGATTTTTGCTATTTTATCTAGCATATTTTTCCTCCTTTCCTCAATTTCTATATTTATAGTATCATTTAATCTTGATTTTGTCAATACAATTTCAAATAGATATAAAAAATAAGCCCTATTATTAGCATTTTATCTATTAATAGGGCTTATTTTCATAAAGAAAACTAAAATCTACATTGTAAACCTATCGTGCTGTATCTTCATCTATATATAGCCATGTTTTATTTTTAGATATATACATACCTAAACCATCAGAATTAACACCTACACCAATAATATAATCATCTTCATTATTCTGATGATTGCTTTCGTATTTGCTCAATAATTGATTGGCATTGGTCAATGATTGACTCAAAGTTTGAACTTGTTTCTGAAGCTGTTCCGATTGCATTTTCAAGTTTTGTACTTGTGTTTTTGATGTCTGAAGCTGTTTCTGTAATGTCTTGTTTTGCTCCTTCAGCTTGATCAAGTTCGTTTCTAATTGCGTTAGTTGTGTTTCCGTTATCGTATAAGCCTTTTCTGCCGAACATGAAACCGATGAACAAACACAAAATAATAATACCGCCAAAAATAATAATTTTTTTAGCGTTCTTCTGTAAAAATTCCAATATTTCATACATGGATGCACCTTTTATACATCTATTTCTGTAATAATCGCTTCATTTCTGTTTTGTATCGTAATATCATCAAAATAAATATTATTATTCCCCTGCATGAAGCTAAATCTTTTAAATGTATTTTTTAAGCTTTCATTTGGGCATTTGGATTGCGTTACAATTCCTTCAATGCGTATTTTTTCCACTGTATTAAGTGGATTTCTAGAATATACTAAAATTTTCATTTTTATATCTCCTTTAAACGATTTAATGCAATATTATAGTATACTTCCGTTTTTTCTATTCCTATAAAATTGCGATTCTGTTTTTTAGCTGCTACTGCAGTAGTACCACTGCCCACAAATGGGTCTAAAATTATACCACCTTCAGGAACTATTTTTACAAGTTCTTCCATCAAAGCCGTTGGTTTACCTGTTAAATGAAATTTATCCTTTTGCATTACCTGGTATCGTAAACAACCTGCATAAGGACCAGCATGGACTGCTTTTTTACATTTTCCCTTAGTTCCCCAAACTATATACTCGCATTGATGTCTAAAATAGCCTTTATGTGGGGCTCTAGCACATAATCCTTTATCCCATGCTACAACACCACGCCAAATTAAATCCGCCATTTGTACTGCATCTGTTGCTGTTGGTAATTGTCGCCAATCGCTAAACATTAAAAAATAACCATTATCTTTTAAAATTCGATGACATTCACCAATCCATAATACACACCAATGTAACCAGGAACGGCTGTCTTTCGTATCACCTACAAAATCTGGTCTGTGTACTACTTTATTTTTTGCATATTTTATTGATGGTAATGCACTTTTTTCTCCTGTAGTTTTCCCACCACTAGCATATGGTGGATCTGTAATAACAGCATCCACACTGTTATCTGGTATTTGTCTTAATACTTCTAAACTATCACCTAAAATTATTTTATTTAAAAATTTATCCATAAAAAGACCTCCATTTGTTAGCTTTATAATTAATAAAAATTAACAATTATATGGAGGACTTTTATTAAATACTAAATAAAAATTATCTATTCTATTATTCATAGTAAATGTTACAATCAAACTTCATATCGCCTATTGGCTCACAGTCTGTATATTGCCACATTTTACAAACACGATTAGGATATTCGAGATTAAAGCTATTTTCGTGATAATATTGAGCTACCCAAATTGGCACATCTAATGGCAATGGTTGTAAATCTATTACGTTAGTGAGCCAATTATAAGAAGTATATATTCCTACATAGTTGTAGCCAATTTCTCGCATTGTATGAATGAAGTTTGCTATCGGATAAACTACATTTTGCCCACCATTTAGCATAGAATTATCTTCGGCGTCATACCAAATGCCTAATGCTGGATTTTCTCCACGAATATACGTTTTAAGCCATTGGTCTACTGTATAAGCTTCACGTCTTGCCTCATCAATAGATGAAGCATGAGCATAATAATATACACCGTATTTTAAACCGTAATTTACAGCATTATTTACGTGTTCAAAAAACATTTCATCAAGATTTGTTCCTTCGCCAAGTTTAATAATCACGCCTTCAATACCAACGTCTTTTACTGCTTGCCAATCAATGTGTTCTTGCCAAGCTGAAATATCTATTACTTTCATCATATACACTCCTTTTATTAAACTAGTCGAATTCGACCAGTTTGTTTAATTTAACTAAAAATAAATTAAATTTTAACTTAAATCTGCCAATAATCTACCGATTACCTTCTAATTAAGTCCTTTAATGGTGCAGGTTATAGGTTTTTATCTTCTAATTACTGTTCAATTATCTACCGATTAGCAACCGATTACAAAAATGGCTATTTTTGTAATATGTTATGCATATACATTACAAAAAGTGCCTATTTTGTAATATCTTTATTATTAACTCGTACCAGCCCACCTAGATAACCCAACAAGCCAGCACTTATTGTTGTAGATAGTTCTGCATTACCATAAAAAATAGCCGTTATAAGAGCTATTACAAGCCCGATAACGACTACTAAATTAACTATATCTAGTTTTTCAAATTGCATTTTCTAACCTTCTTTCCTTTGAGGCAACTGAATAGTTTTATTATACAATCCTGTAATTGCTCCATTACCTCCTAAATCTCTATAGCTATTATACATATCTGTAAGATTTTCTAGCGCCCATACTGGCAAAAAACCTTCTTTTTCTGCACTGTGGCAAATGTTTATAATTTCCACTCGCAATAAGCCTCTTATTGCGCCATCTATATTTTGAGCCTTTTTATCTTTTTCTTCCTGTTCTTTTTTATATTCCTTATATAAGTTATATGCAAATTTTACAATACCAGCTTGTACAACTAGTATTATTAAATTTATCCAATCATTTTCTAAAAAATTACTCATTCTACACCTCAAAAATTTATCTGATAAAATATACTGCCAGCCATTGTAGCATATGCATCATTATTATCCACGTTGTCATCAATAAATTTTTCTTTGGCCCATGCAATACTAGTTGTAATTAAAAATGCTTCAAATGCGGAGCATTTTACATTACGTTGCAACTGATCAGATATGATATATCCTGCCGCAAAATGAAGTGCTTTATCCGTTGGAATATTGTCTTGTATATCATGGATTGGATTTGCATTTACATTTGCTGTAGATAAAAAGAAGGCACAACACAACGCTAATAATAATTTACGCATTGTCTGCACCTTCTTTATTTTCAATTGTTTTTTCTTCTGTTGTATCCGAGAACGCAATGCAATTAGGATTAGTACATTTACCATCTACTAATTCTCCTGCACAATATTTACAACGTTCTTTTCTTTTAAAAAATGCCATTTTTCTTTACCTCCGAACCTAAATTTTTTATTAGAAATTGATATATAAGGTTATTTTTTTCTTCTTCTGTTTTACATTCTTTTACTTTAGATATAAACACCTTATCTTTTAAAAATAAATTAAGCATTTGCTGTTCCAATTATTAATAAAATAACAATTGGTGTAAGTATTCTAATAGTATCCGTTTGCAGAAGTGTTAGCCATATAAAGTAATCCATATTTATTCTCCTTTTAATATCTCTTGTTTAGCTGCCTCATACGTCTGGTTAAATTCCATAAATTCTTTCTGTATAGAATTTACTGCCTCTATATTCCCTGCTAATGTTGCAGTATCTAAATCTTTTTTAAATCCCTCTTTTTGTGTATTATACTCTACTTCTAAAGCAGCTAGAGCTTGCGCTTGTAATTCTTCTTTTGTTGGTTCTGGAGGAATATAAATTGTAGGCTTTCCCGTTTCCATATCCCTTACGTAAGTATTTGTACCATCACCATTTACGTATAAGTTATATTCTTCCGCAGAAATAATTTCTACAGTAGCAAGTTCATCTGTCGACATCTCTTTTACTTTTTGCTTTAAATCGTCTATATATTGTGTATTGTTTTTCTCTATATCTTTGGTATTAGCAAATGTACGCACAGACGGCGTTCCATCTGCTAAAAATCCCATACAATAATATTTAACATTTGTTGCCATTTTTTCACCTTCTAAATTAATTTAAGTTAATAATTCTATAGTTTTTATCAATTCATCAATATTTTTGTGCGTATAACCCTCTGTTACATTTTGCTGGGCATGCCCCAAAATTTTTCGTTTTGCTATTTCATTGGCATTAGCATTATCTAGTCTAGTAGCTAATGTATGTCTGCAATCATGTATAGTATGTTTCAGATTGCACATTTTCATGATTTTTTTCCAATAATTACAAAAGCTAGTATAAGTGAATTTTCTATCTCCGTTCATCAGCAGATACTCACCTTTTATACTCATATATTTTTTGATGAATTTTAAAATTTTACTGTGTATAGGTACATATCTTAATCCAGCAATTGTCTTTGATTTAGTAACATTCAGATATCTTTGTTCTAAATTAACATTTTGTTTAGTCAAATTCAAAAGCTCATTAATTCTCATACCTGTATAGAGCAAAATTAAGATTTTATCATAGAAAAATTCATGGGCACGTTTCCAAATTAATTTTATTTCACTTTCACTAAATGGCTTGTGCGGTCTAATAGGTTTATTTTTGCCAATATCTAATAAATCAACATAATTTTTGTCAATACAATCATTAGCTTTAGCAAATTGAAACACCAATGACATCAAGTTTTTTACTTTTTTCTTAGTTGAATAAGATAAATTTTGTTTACCTATATTATCTAAAATACTCTGTAAATCTTGATATTTTATCTTATTTATAGGCATATCTTGAATAGTTATACAATGTTTAAATGCGTTTTCATATCCACAAATAGTACTTGATGTAACATTATGACGATTTTTATGTTGTGGTAACCAATTGTTATATACTGTTTTAAATGTAGGCATTGTCAAAACATCAATATCATACCTTATTTTATTAGTCTCTCTACTATCAAATGAATAAACCTCTTTTACCTCTGCTAATTGTGAATTTTGGGCTATATATTTTGCACGGTAAATACAAGCATCTTTATAATTTGTAAAATATGCTATTGCTGTTTGTTTGCCGTTTATAGTAATCACAAAAACATATGGTCGATATCTATTGCCATTAAGCTTTTTATACAACCAAATCCGTTAGGACTTCTTATAAAATACTTCATTTTACACCTCAATTTTTGTTACTAACACGTTACCAATCTTAAAAGTCTAAATCGCTAGATATCAATAAATATAGCCTTTAAAATTTTGTTACTAATGATACTAGCAAAAATAGACATTTTAACCTTTTAGACAAATAAAAAAACATTGCATTATCTACAAACTCAATAATTACAATGTTTTTATATCTTTAAAATTATAAAAATTTATTGGGATAATCCAATTTGTATAACTTGGAATTTTACTTCTAAATTCTAAATTTGTAACTTCTACATAGATTGCTATACTAAAAAAGTCTTTAATTTTCTGCCATAAAATTTTAAACATAATTTTCAACCTTTCTTTAAGTACAGTGGGGAATGAGTGAATATACTAGTCTACAAGCTAATGTAGATAATACTATTAAATATCCAATAACTATTACAGAAGTATATTGCTTAATACCATTTTTAAAACATGGTTGGAAGGAGAGAGCTTTCGCAGGTACTCCATTTTATATAAATGATTTATTTAATTCATATTTTAAAATGGCTGTTACTAAAGAAATAACAGCTAACTCATGGTTTTATTGGGTTATTATTGGCTTATAATTATTTCCCAACCATAATACATCTAATATTAGAATCAGTCCTGAATGTACCATCTAAATTTCTTCCAAAAATTTGTATACTATTTAAATTTAATAATTTAATTCCTATAGCCAAACAAACATCTCCTGTATCACTAGAAGCTATACCATAACAATTTTGTGTAAAAGATATAGGAAAATTTACTTCAAAACCATTACCGTTTCCACTAAAGCTTCCCCACTGTTTAATATCCAATAATAAACCATCTAAAAATATATGGTGCTTCTTTAAATTTAAATGTAATATTATTAACATCTGTATTGGCAATGCCTAAAAAATATCCTGTTCCAGTTTCTACTTCAGCAGATACCCCATCACATACATTAGCATAAAGAATTTTACTTATAGAAATATTACTTTTAATAGTAACTAATGTATTTTCACTGTTAAAATATCCCCACTGTCGATATATCAACCTACAGTGGGGAGTTTTCAAGATAAATGAAAGTTTAATTGGTGGTACTGCGTATGTTGTAAATTATCCAATTTCAAATAATAAAACATGGATAGTTTTATCGGCATTTCATAGTGGTTTTGAATATATAAAAATAATTAGTAAAGTCTATAGTAGATGGGAATCTTCATGTGAGATAACAACCAATGAAACTATAGAATCAAATAAAAATACTAGTATTTTCTTATTTATAATAGGTAACAATTAAATACCAAATTCCAAACACACCATTCCTACTGTCTATTTACTAATACAGAACCATGCAAAAGTCCAAGGTGTTGCATCAAATAAAAATCTAATCTTATTATTTTCTATTACATCGTACCCTAAATATGCACCTTGAGGATTTCCATTATTTGTAATATCTGTTGCAATTGCAAAAAGTATCTTAGATGATGTTATATTTAAATTTGGTGTTATTAACGTATTACTACTATCACCATAATTTCCCCACTGTTTATTTACCAATAGAAACCCAATCTACACTAATATTACTTGCGTATCCTTGTTGTCTATAAAATCCTGTTAAAGTTTTATTATAAACATTAACTTGTTTTATATCATCAGGCGTTGATGTTATTTGGTTGATATATATTCTACAAAAATTCTTATAAGATATAGGGAATTTTATTATATCTATTTTATTACTAGTATAATTAGTTCCCCACTGTAGAATTAGCCCACCAAATAATATTCCCAAACAAACATATCCATTTTGAGCTATATTATATCTTATTTCTAACGTTTCCAACCATGTGTTTATCTGTTCTTGTACCCATTCTAATATCTTGGATTTTATTTTGTCTGTTGTAGTTTCTGTTATTCCTAACAGCTCTTTTATTACTTCTTTAGTGTACGTTTTAACTTGATTTTTTATATTATCCTTCGTTACTGTTGCTACACCAAATACTTCAGATATTTTTTCTCCAGCATATTCTTTTATCTTATCTTTTATTTTTGTAGCATTAACTGTTGTTATATTGAAAAGTGTTTTAAATAAATTTGTATGCGCTGTATTATCTTCGTTATGCTCATTAAGATAATGATTTAATACTTCAATAGATACAATACCTGCTGGGCTTATTTCTACATTTATAAGTTCAGCATTAGATATAGCAACATTTGTATCAAGTTGTATATTTATTGGTGCTTTCGTTTCTGTTATTGCTGGCACCCAATCAGGTTTACTGTCAGATGCGTATTGATACAATTTCTCCTTCATCTGGATCTTCGGCAAATAAAGCCATTTCTTTAGCATAAAAACCAACATGTACATTTTCATTTGAAAGTATTCCTGTAATTACACACAAACCATTATCCTGAGCTTCTGCCATGCTTATATCTACTTTTAATTCTTCATGTTTTAGAGCTGTTAACGCTTGAGCATCTTCATTATCTTCCAAGACACCACTACCTACAGCCATTTTAGTTACTTTTAGTAATGTTGTTCCTGCTTCAACTTTTGCATGAAGATTTAAACCTTTTTTTGTCAAAATTCCTGATGACCATACTGACATTATTTTCACTCCTCAATAGAAGTGGCTATATCTAATTTTTTAAACTCAGATATAGCCACTTTGTTTTTATTTTTGTATTTTGTTGTATATTTTTTATATAATTTAATTTTAATTTATATTGTTTAAAGCTATTTATATTACTAACAAATGATAAATCTTGCATTATATGAATAGCATTTATTGTATTGGTATTTATAGTATATTTTTTAAATATATTTATATATGGTTTTATAAATATAGACTGTCTAAATGTTGTATTTTCTAAATATTTAGCGACATCAATGTTAATTTTTTTGAATTGATTTATATGAGTACCTAGATAAATAGAAGTTTTTAGACTAGAATTTCCCAATCTATTTAAATTAATCTTATAATGTTTAAATTGACTTTGATGTGAACCAATATATATTTTATTATCAATAGTTCTTAAAAAGCCTAAACCATCGCACCAGGAACGAGTATTTTTTATCATATATATGGCTTTTACTATTTTATTTAATGCTTCAATACTTGGAATTTCACCTGTTATCATGTCGATTTTAAAATGATAAGGCTCTCCATCATAATCAAACCATTCAATAACTCTAGCGTTGCCAAATATGGTGGATATATAATCCTCTAATACACCTATAGACCCCTTATATCTATGCCATTTAATAGAATTTTTAACAGCATCTCTTTTTTGTTTTAACGTCCAAGATTCATCAAAAAAATCAACATGAAATTGCCATGCTAAAAAATTTATTATTTCTTCAGGTAAATTATCTATATTAACATATATAGATAATTTTTTATTATTCTCTACCAGTTTGTTTAATTGCACATCTAATGCATCACACATAGCTTTTACAAAAGGATCTTTTAATAAATTAGGTGGCATTATATCACTAAGTTTTAAATTTTCTAACTCAGTCATACATAACACCACCATAATTAACAGTTATTTTACTTTCTTTCGCAACTTGAGCCTTTGCATCGCCTTGATGTATTGTGGCTGCACTTATAGATGTATCTTTTATAAGCTCTGTATAAATTGGCTCTGTAACCTCTATTCTGCCTGCTCCTGCACTTCGCATAAAATAGACTAACTGGTTCGGATCTATATCTCTACCCAATGCAGATTTTTGCCATAATACATAATCTTCTCTAATAGATTTTTCTATAGCTTCTTTTAAAGTATTTTCTTGTTCGGCATCATTAGAGTTTATATAGTATTTTACATTTATGTTATATTCAACTTGTTCTGGCTCTATAACCTCAACTTTATCTGTTAAAGGCCTTCTATTTTTCTGATTTAGGATTTTTTCAGTTTCCTTTATTAGTTGTCCATTAGGAAGCTCTCCACCTTCTAAAAGTGGTCTAATATGTACCACTCCTGGAGTCGGAGAATAAACTGCTACATCAATAATCGCTGGAGAAGCTGTTTTAGTCCAAAATACATAACTTTCATCTGGTCCGGCAGTTGAAAAACTTTCCGGAGCTTCTTTTGTTCTTTCTCTTAAATGTTCATCTGTTTCTATTTCTTCACCACCGGTAGTAGTTTCCGTATTAGCAATATTAACTACAAATGGCAAATTATCTACAATTTTATTTATTTGTCCAGCTACATAATTATTACCAATAGTACCTGCTTGTGTACATTTTGCAATTCCTTCAGCTTCTAATTCCCCCGATTTTATAGTTATAGGTGAAGATATTGAAAAATATATTTTATCACCTGCAGTAATTCTTATACCAGCTGGAATTGTAACATCATAGTTTAATGTTGTAGATAATCTAGCTTCCACTTTCGTTCCTGCAAAACTAGCTGGTAACCTCTGAACATCTAAAAGATTTGCTAAATGCTCTAAATATTCACCTTTTGAAAAATATAATAAATTTAGTTTACCAGTTGTATCCTGCTGTTTCTGTATAAGACCTATATAATAACATATAGACTCTAAAAAAGTCCTTCTAGGGTCAGCTGGAGCTAATGTAGCACCTAAGTCTTTTTCAACTTGTGTTATTACTGCTTGTTTAATTTTTTCAGTATCAGTTTCAACAAAATTCAGATCAGTATTAAGTTTCATTTATCACACCTCTAATTATCGGATATAATGCACCTTCTTTTGCTTTATTTGTTGTAAAATCTATACTTTGTACTGTAAATCTAGGTTCATATGTTGCTATCGCCTCAATTATTTCAGCTCTTAACCTTGCTTTTATTATATTTATTGGTTGGTCAATATAAGTAGTAGACAATCCAAAATTTCTATTTAATGGTACGCTATATTTAGCTGTAGATAATAAATTATATATATTCTGTCCTACCTCTAACACTACATTAGTTGGAGCAAAATCAATTGTTTGTGGAAGAGCTAGATTTATTTGTATTATTTTCATTTTGTTGCATTTCCTCTGGTCTTAATACATATTCTTTTAATCCAATGGATACATTTATTGCCTCAGTATTTCCTTTGTTATCTGTCCTAGTTATTTTTTCACTTAATTGCGTTATATATACCCTAGAATTTCTATCCAAAACGGGATAATCTCCTAAAATTAAAAATACTATTTCGCCTGTATCTCTCATATTTCTTAGCTTTTTTAATTCATCTTCAGGATTTGTACCAAGTGCTACATCTAACGTCAATTCAAAACTAAATTCTTCTAATCCAGGACCTAAAAATTCCGATACTGGTTTTTGTCCAATTATTTCATGCATTGCCCATCGCGCTGTATTCTGCCTTTGATAATTCTCTGGCGTTTTTATAAGTTATTCCAGTATTATTAGTTTTTTTTATTTAAAAAATTTCCTAATATACCTAAACCTTTACCACTATAAAAACTTTTATTACTAACCTCAAATATTACACTGCCTAAACTCCCTATCATGCCCATAAATAGCACCTACCCTGCAAATACATTTGGACTACCTGTATTATGTGTACCACTTTGCCCACAAATATTACAATTTGTTGTATCCCCTATTCGTGTCAATGGTTTACCATTAACAAATACACTACTGCTACCTGTAACACTGGTAAAAATTCCATTATGAGGACAGTTTGTAGAACCTATATCGCCTTGTCGATGTGCTGGCTTTCCATTTATAAATACGTTAGAACTTCCTATACTATTTGTCCCACTTCTCGAATGTGGACAATCTGGTAAGCCTAAATCACAAATCCCTGTTGTACTGTCTCCTACTCTTGTAACCGCTGACATCTAATCACCTCTAATCATTCAAATGTATTTCCTTACCGTTTATTTTTATTAAACCAACACAATTTATACTTAACGTGTGAGTCTTTTTATCATATTCAATTCGTGTCCCATCACCAAAATCCAATATTCTTTTATCAATATCAGCATTATTAGGAACTTGATTTACTTGATTAAAATATGTTCCTATAATACATCCTTGATTTAAACTAGTAACATTATTAGGATTCATTAGACATGTAACATAATCTCCTGGTTCTGGTAACCAGAAATCTTTTACAGTCTTACCACCTCTACCAGTTATTTGAAGTGGTCCTGATGTAATATTATCTTTATCTAAAAAAATTACAGTTGCCGTCATCTTTGTTGGGTCTACAGTAGAAACTATTGCATTTCTTATCAAATTGTTACTAATAGCCATTTAAGCACCGCCTTAAACTTAATTTTGTTGTCACTCCATTTCCCACAGAGCATGCAACATTTGTAATGATATATTTTCCATCAAAAACTTGAATATTTTTCAATGTTAGTGTTTGCCCTGCATAATAAAAAACAGCCGTATCAAGTTCAATCTCGGCTGTTATTTCTTCCTTATTTTTATTTCTTAATTCTTGTTTTGCTAATCTTTCTGCCTCTGCAATAGAAGCAACTTGTTTATTAATTTCTAAAGTTTGCCCTACTTCTTTATTAGGATCTGTGAACGTTGCTTCTATAATTAACCCTTTACCACTATCTAAATACTTCACATGACAGGCTTTATATATATCCCTCAACTTGCTATTAAAACTATAACTTATATTTCTAACTAAATTAAAATCTATTTCTCCTACAGGCTCTGCCTGTTCATATTTATACTCTTCGAATATTGCTATATTACCACTAGATACTTTAAGAGCCATACCATTATCATTGCAGAGTTTTTGTAAAAAAGCTAAATAACTTTCTTCAGTTATCTCTGCACGTTCTATTTCTGGATCATAGTCAGCAGAATAAATTAATTGCATATTAGTTAATTTAGCTATATCTGTTGCAATCTTGGATAGTGTATATTTTTCCCATGCTCTATTTTTATCTACTCCCCTAAGTCCTGAATTATCTGGTATAGATACAGCTTTTATATTAGCTATAGATGGTGGTCCACTTATTTCTATTTCATCTATTTCAAATTTTCCTATTGGAATTTCCATATCTTGAAAATTTAAACTTTGTATAAAACTAACCTCTAATGTATCTCCTTTGGTTGGATACCAGTCTCCACTCCAAAGTTTAAGGCTATTTTCTACCTCTATAGATAAATCATCAGCCTGATTACTAAGCGGGTCTGTATAACTAACATTTTTAAGAAAATTTTTTATATCTTTACTTATATCTTTATTATTATAAGTTATTTTAGGTATAACCTTTTTTCCAAACATCTACTTCACCTTTTCCATGGTGGTAATAAAGTATTAATGGGAGTTGTTATTTCTGGTAAAATAAGTTCTACATTCGCTGGAAATATTACATAATCTCTATATTTAAAGTTAGTTTCTATTAACAAATGTGTATATTGCTCTCCACCTAATTTATTAAAAGCTATTATGTCCCATGTATCTCCTTGTATGGTTTTATACTTACGCATAACTTAATCGCCTTTTTTCTTTATTATATTTTGCCATAAATTTTTTAAATTCCTCATACGCATCATTAATCGCTATTTTTACATCTTGTTTACTTATACTATTACCATCATTTTGTATTGTTATATTAGGTGCAAATACTATATTACTTTCAATATTATTACTAGATGTTTCTGCATATAATTTGCTTAAATCTAAACTGCTAAATGGTTCTGTATCTATTTTGGGCCATATCTCCATTCCTGGTATTTCCATACCCTCTGTATTTATCTTTGGATATATACTCATATCTGGTATAGATATTGCACTTGCATCTACTTTTGGCATTACCTCCATTCCTGGTATTGCCATATCCTCCGTATTCACCTTTGTTATGATATATCTGAAAACCGATACTGCAATAAAGCCGACAAACGGAGCAATGATTGAGAGTGCAAGCATATGACCGGCTGTAAAGCACAGATACAGCACGTATACAGGGTATGTGATAAAACTAAATAAGTGCATATTTTATTGATTAATTCAAGCTTTCGGGCTGCCCTGTTATTTTCACGGAATGGGGCAGTCATTTTTATGTATGTATTTTTTTTCATGATTATTTTCCATCGTTTTATTTATGAAATATTGTATTGTAACTGTCTAGAGTGGTGTCAACTG
>ENA-OQER01000754-OQER01000754.1-human-gut-metagenome-genome-assembly--contig:-NODE-754-length-17002-cov-19.015585_pt1 | contig 17002 bp, 21 predicted proteins | sample MGYA00242797_ERZ504639 | MGnify/ENA primary metagenome ERZ504639 (study PRJEB26092, sample SAMD00036306) | human gut metagenome | host: Homo sapiens | study: EMG produced TPA metagenomics assembly of...
ATAAGTAGTCAACTACAAATATGACTAAATATTAAGTAAGTCAACGTGAATTATAAATAAGTAATAACTGAGTCAACTCATATTATCAATAATGCGCAGAGTGGTCAACTAAAATCGTTAAACCACACTTCAATGTATCCTAAGATACTTGCAATATAGGTTCATGTGCCAACGAAGCCTGTTTCATTGGGCAACGAAGCCCGTTTCATTATGGGATGAAGCCTACTTCTTGCACATATCCAGAAAATACTTGTGTATCTCTAAACTTTCGTTCAATTCCGGATGGAAGGCGGTAACGAGCTGCTTGCCCTGACGGGCAGCTACAATCTTACCATCTACCTCGGCAAGAGCCTCGGCATCTCCCCACACCTCTTTAATATAAGGAGCACGGATGAAAGTCATAGGGATATTACCCTCGATGCCTTTCATCGGAGCCTCAATGTAGAAACTGCCCAACTGACGACCATAGGCATTGCGCAATGCCGTAATGTCCATAGAGGCTATGCGATGACTTGGCTCACCCTCTATCTTCTTGGCAAGAAGAATCAAACCGGCACAAGTACCATAAACAGGCAAGCCTGCTGCAATGGCCTCCTTCACAGGTTCCATCAATCCGAGTTCATTCAAGAGTTTTGCCTGAGTCGTACTCTCTCCACCAGGAATAATCAAGCCATCCTTGGGCTGCTCCCAATCCTTCAACTGGCGCACCTCAAAACTATCCACACCCAACTGAGCCAACTTCTGTCTATGCTCAGCAAAAGCACCTTGTAAAGCTAATACTGCTATTCTCATAAAACCATTTTCCCCATAAGAAGAAATTAAGGAGTTAATGGAGTTAAGGAGTAAGACAATAGTATTCTTTTACTGAATTTCTGCCTATAAGCATTTGTCTTAACTCCTTTAACTTCTTAACTCCCTAACTCCCTAATATATCATCTATTACTTACCTCTTTCTGCCATGAGGAGCGCAATCTCCTGCTCGTTGATACCAACCATTGCCTCACCGAGATCTTCGCTCAACTCAGCCAGCATTTTGGCATCATTATAGTTGGTAACAGCCTTCACGATAGCCTGTGCACGCTTAGCAGGGTTACCGCTCTTGAAGATACCAGAACCTACGAATACACCCTCGGCACCGAGCTGCATCATCAGGCAGCATCAGCAGGAGTAGCCACACCACCGGCAGCAAAGTTTACTACAGGCAACTTACCATTCTCGTGAACATACTTCACCAACTCGTAAGAAGCCTGCAACTGCTTGGCTGCCTCGTAGAGTTCATCCTCGCTCATAGAAACCAAACGGCGGATTTCACTCTGCATCATACGCATGTGGGTAACAGCCTGTACCACATCACCAGTTCCTGGCTCACCCTTGGTACGAATCATGGTAGCACCTTCAGCGATGCGACGGAGCGCCTCGCCCAGATTCTTGGCACCACAAACGAAAGGTACGTCAAACTGAGTCTTGTCGATGTGATAAACATTATCTGCAGGAGAGAGCACCTCGCTCTCGTCAATATAGTCGATTTCGATAGCCTGAAGAATCTGAGCCTCAGCGAAGTGACCGATACGGCACTTAGCCATTACAGGGATAGAGACAGCTCCTGAATGCCCTTGATCATCTTAGGATCACTCATACGAGACACGCCACCTGCTGCACGAATGTCGGCTGGAATACGTTCCAAAGCCATTACTGCGCAGGCACCTGCTGCCTCTGCTATTTTTGCCTGTTCTGGAGTTGTTACGTCCATAATCACACCACCCTTGAGCATCTGAGCCAAGTTGCGGTTCAATTCTTGTCTGTTTTCTGCCATAATTATATTCTTTTTACTAAATTATGGCTGCAAAGGAAACACTTTTTAGGGAAATAGGAGAAAAGTGTTCCAATAATTATAAACTTTGCGTCATTTTGTACAAAATGCATTTCTCAAATACACAAAGGATATTCCCAAATATATAAATAGCGTTGTTACTTCTTTCGATATTCCGAAGGAGTAAGCCCTCGCATCTTCTTGAAGAACTTAGTGAGATGAGCCTGCGATGAGAAGCCGAAGGTGTTGGCTATCTCCTGCATCGTATGTGTGGTGGTAGAGAGTTCGCGCTCTATCTCCTTCACGATGTATTCATCGATGATTGCCTTCGGCGTCTTGCCTGAGATACGGCGGGTAACCTGTGCCAGATAGCGACTGCTCACATTCAACTGGTCTGCATAGAAATGCACATCACTATAGGTGCGGCAGAAGTTGTTGACCTGAGAGATAAACTGATTATAGAGTTCCGAACTGCGTCCCTGCAGGTTGCTCTCACGTGTCAACTCTACGTTGATGAAATCCTGTGCCATCGCCAAAGCATCCTCCATCTTCTTGCCTTGGTTCAGATATACGGCAAGGGCAGAAGAGAAACGTTGGTAAGACCATGTGAATTGGCATTGTCAAGCAGGAACACCTGCATTCCGTTACCCTCAGCCATGCGCAGCAACTTGGTGTCTTGCAGAATAATATCATTTTCTTTCTTTCGGGCAACAACGACCGAACAGAGTGGCAGCAAACGATACCTGATCTGGCTCACCACATCCTCCGTCATCAATGCATCGCCATTGCTCGACAGATGGCAGGGGCATAAATGATATAATCCGGACGATACTTCGTCAGGGTATCGATCACGACCTCAAGCGTCTCCACTCTACGAATCATACCCACCTTCACGATGCTCGGTTGAATATCATTCATGATAGCCTCTATCTGACCCGAAACAATCTCGGCTGGAACATCAAAGAATGCCTGAATACCTAAAGTGTTCTGCACAGTAATGGAAGTAATGGCTGAAACAGCATAGCCTCCCAACTCAGAGATGGTCCTGATGTCTGCCTGGACACCAGAGCCTCCGGTACTGTCAGAACCCGTAATGGTCAATATCGGTTGTATCGTCTTCATGTTTACCTGTTTCTGTTCGATAAAAACAATATTATTATAAATCTAATAATGTACCCCCAAAAAATGCCGATGCTAATGATAGGCATCGGCAAAATTACTATTTTTCTTTGAGAAATTTCTACTTTTTAGTAAAAATCAGACTGTTTTCAGTATCAAAGTCTTCTTCAAGTTCCTTTTTGCATCCTTCACCTTGATGGTAATGTCGCCTTTTTGCTTCTTGCTCTGCACAATGACAACCTACTTGCCGCTGAAGAGTATGACCTTATTGAACATTTTCCTCATTTGTTTTTTATTGTTTTTAGGTTTATTAGTATCCACATTCATTCATAATTTGCAAAAATACGAAAAAAAGATGATATTATCAAAATAATATTTGTATATTTGCACCAAACTTAAAAACTAAACACAAACTATTGACATATGAAAGCATTTTATCTTTCTATCCTGATGGCGTTGGCCTCTTGCCAGCCCATGCCCAGCGCAGGTACAATGCGATGAGGGAAACTAAAAAGGAGTTTTTCAAAACAGAGCAAGCCCGACTCATCGGCGACCAGATTCTCGACTACCAGAGAGTGACAGGCGGATGGCCAAAGAACATCGACATGGCAAAGCCCATGACTCATGAGGAGCGGCAGCAAGTACTCAATGACAAAAGCCGGCGAGACGACTCTACCACCGACAACGATGCCACCAATATGCAGATGACGTATCTGGCTCGGCTCTATCAGGCCACCAAGAGCAAGAAGTATCGTGAGGCTTTCTGCCAGGGTGTGGAATACTTGCTCAGCGGACAGTACGACAATGGCGGATGGCCACAGTTCTGGCCCGGGATGCGTGGCTATCAGGTTCATATCACCTTCAACGATGATGCCATGGTCAACACCATGGAAATGCTGCGCGACATCTATCTGCAGAAGGCTCCCTTCGATGGCAAGCTGACCGACAAGGCGCTGCGCCAAAAGGCCATCAAGGCTTTCAACAAGGGTGTGGAGTGCATACTGAAGTGCCAGATAGTCAAGGACGGAAAGCCTACCATTTGGTGCCAGCAGCACGACCGCGTAACCTTCGAGCCTCGTCCGGCACGTGCCTTCGAGCTCTCGTCCTACAGTTCTAACGAGAGTGCACGCATCGTGGCTATGCTGATGGAGATTCCTAACCCAAGCGAAGAAATAAAACGCGCCATTCGTGGAGCCATGCTGTGGTTTGACACCTATAAACTGACAGGGCTGAAAGTAGTACGCAAGGGCGAGTTTGGTTCTCCTTTCAGAACAACCGAACTCGTTAAAGACCCCGATGCCACCACACCTCTGTGGGCAAGATACTACGACTTAGAGCACTGTGAGCCATTCGTGTGCGACCGCGACGGTGTGCCCCGCCGGCATCTTTGGGAGATAGGTACAGAGCGTCGCAACGGTTATTCATGGTACAGCGACCGTACTGCTTTCATCTATCCTCTCTACGAAAAGTGGGCCGACAAGTATGATACGGTCAACAAGCTGAACCTCAGCCTCAACTCACCCGGTGCCAACGAGCGTGGACTCATCAACATGAACCGCTTCTCGAAGCCAGAGCTGTCATGTTTCGATGCAATAGTCAATGCCGGCGAGCGCATACAGGATGCCATAGAGAAGGCTCCCGAGAACCCTGCAAAGCCTTTCAAGATACTCATTCGCAACGGAGTGTATCACGAGAAGGTCATTATCGACCGTCCCAACATCGTGCTCGTAGGCGAAGACCGCGACAGTGTCATCATCCAATATGCCGAGACCACAGCCTCACAAACCATCAAGGAGTACAAGGGAAAGCCTGTACACATGGGTGTCATCGTACTGCAGGACAATGCCAACGACTGTGTTATCAGCGGCATCACCGTATATAATAATTATGGTAGCACGGTAGAGAAGACCACCACACACCAGATGGCCATCTATGGCAAGGCAACACGCACCATCGTCATCAACAGCAATATCTTTGCCGACGGCAACGATGCCCTCTCACTATGGTGTCAGAATGGAGGAATGTACTATCATGCCGACCTCTACCTGCGCTGTCCGGGTGTCGACTTTATGTGTCCTCGTGGCAGATGCTATGCCACACGCTGCAAGTTTGTCGGCGACAGCAGAGCCATCCTCTGGCACGACGGCAGAGGCGACATCAACAACAAGTTTGTCGTGACATGCTCTTCTTTCGATGCCCTCTCGCCCACCAAGTTGGGACGCTATCACCACGACCACCAGTTCTATCTGGCCCACTGCCGTATGTCGAAAAACATCCTCGACAGTAACATCAGCTATGCCTATAGCGACAAGGTGCTCGACCCTTGCCCCTGGGGATTGCGCGTATATTATTATGGTTGCGAACGCGAGGGAGGCGACAGCGGATGGCTGCGCGACAATCTCGACCAGGCTCCTGGCCATCCTGCCTTCCATGGCCTTACTGCCCTTTGGACCTTTGATGGCAAATGGGATCCCGAAGCACGCATCAGAGACCTGTGGTATGTTCTGAAATACCAAACAAAATAAGAACTTTTAGCAGTATTTAGCGTTAAATGCGTTAAATACTGCTAATTTTACATCCAATTTATCTACTTTATAAAAGATTATTACTACTTTTGGCAGCAACAAACGAAGTTATCTACTGACGACTAACAAAAAAGGAAACAAACATTTCTTAATGTATAACTAAAAACAAACCATTTATGTATCAACAAATCAAGAAGGGAGCTTTGGCTCTGTCTCTTAGCTTGTGTTGCGTCGGTGCATTTGCACAAAAGACCATCACAGGTAATGTGAAGGATGCTACAGGTGAACCATTAATTGGTGTAACTATCCAAGCCGGAAAGGGCGGAACAGTTACCGATATCGATGGTAACTTCAGTCTCCAAAACCTAAAGCCTGGTGACAAGATCACCATTTCCTATTTAGGATGTAAAACACAAACCATCACCGTGGGCAACCAGTCGGCGCTGAACATCGTCATGCAGTCTACCGACAAGAGCTCGATGAGGTGGTGGTTATCGGTTATGGCACGATGAAGCGTCGCGACCTGACGGGTGCTGTAGCCTCAGTTACAGGTGACAAGTTGGCTCAAAACCCTGTATCCAACATCGCCGAGGCACTGCAAGGCCAGTTGCCAGGTGTATCAGTAACCTCTCAGGATGGCCGTCCTGGCGGTTCAATGAGTATCCGTGTACGTGGTGGTGGTTCCATCACCCAGAGCAACGACCCTCTCTTCATCGTCGACGGTGTGCAGGTATCACGTATTGATGATATTCCTGCCGATAACATCGAGAGCATTGACGTGCTCAAGGATGCCGCCTCAACAGCCATCTATGGTGCGCGTGGTGCCAATGGCGTCATCATGATCACCACCAAGAGCGCCAAGGAAGGCAAGGCACAGGTGAAGTACAACATGTACTACTCTGTAAAGGAAAAGCCTACTACCTACGACACTGAAAGCGCCTACGACTATGTGCTGCGCAACTGGAGCTATGCCACCTCTTATGGTGACAAATATGGCACCAACGTTGCCAAGTATTTTGGTTTGGGCAGCGAGAACGGCAACCACTTGGAGGAATACCGCAACATGGGTACCCACAACTATCAGGACGACTTGCTCAGCAGTTCTCACGCATGGAACCACGACCTGAGCGTCAGTGGCGGTACAGAGCATACCAAGTACTATGCTTCTGTCAACTATACTAATGATAAGGGTTCGCTGAAAGACACTGGTTTCCGCCGTTGGAATGTAAACTTCAAGTTGGCACAGGACATCACCAAGAACCTGAAGTGGAACATCGATGCCCGCTATAGCGAGATGCGCTTCCAAGGCAGCCAGTTCCAGTATGCCACATCTTCTTATGCATACCGACCCATCGACACTCCTTTAGGCGTGGACGACCCATCATTGTTGGGTATGGGCGATGCCAACGTGGACCCCAAATACAACCCTGTCAGCATCTATGACAGCTATACACAATACAACACCCACAACCGTCTGCGTGCCACCAACTCGCTTACCTGGACTCCTATCAAGGGACTGACAGGCAAGACCGAGCTTACCCTTGCCCGCAACTGGCGTGAGCAGCAGACTGGGACGACGGCTACGAGAATGGCTACAACCATGCCACCCTGGTAAAGAGCAATGGCTACAACGTGCGTTGGACCACCACTGCCAACTATGCCGTACAGGGATTGGGCGAAGACCACAGCCTCGACTTCCTCTTGGGTAACGAGGTTCTTGCCAGCAAGAGCAACTCCACTACTTTCAATGGCTATGGCTATCCTTTAGGATGGGACATGGACACAGCCTTCGGTCAGCTCAACATGAGCCACATGGAGTCTACTTCTCTGAAAGATACCAACAAGTCGGAGATCGGCACACCAAACCACACCCTTTCTTGGTTCGGACGTGTCAACTACTCTTACCTGAGCCGTTACCTCTTCACCGCTACTTTCCGTGCTGATGGTAGCTCTAAGTTCGCACCCAACAACCACTGGGGTTACTTCCCTGCTGCAGCTGCCGCATGGCGTATCTCAGACGAACCTTGGATGAAGGGTACACAAGACTGGCTGAGCAACTTGAAGCTCCGTCTCTCTTTCGGTACTTCCGGTAACGATAATATCGACGCTTCGCTATGGAAGGCTACATGGATAAGCGAAACTACTGAGGTTGACGGCCAACTTGTCAACACCTTCCGTCCTGGCACCATGATGGCCAACCCCGACCTGAAGTGGGAAACTACCATCTCTCGCAACATCGGTCTCGACTTTGGTTTCTGGGACGGTCGTCTGCGCGGTACATTAGACTTCTACTGGAACACCACCAAGAACATCTTGATGATGGTTCCTATTGACACTTCTACTGGTTACACCTACCAGTTCCAGAACGTAGGTAAGACCTCCAACAAGGGTATAGAGCTTGCCTTGAGCTACGACATCGTCAACAAGAAGGACTGGGGCTTGACATTCGGTATGACCTACAACTTCAACCACAACAATGTAGACGAGCTCTTCGACAACGTATTGGCTGACACCCATACCAACTGGGGATCACAGATGCGTATGCCATACTACGACTACGTCATCCGCAAGGACAATCCTGTAGGTTTGGTTCAGGGTTACAAGTCATTGGCTTCTACACTGTTGACGACTTCAACGTAAGCGCCGATGGTGTATGGACACTGAAGGATGGCATTCCAGACAATACAGTCTGCAACTATTCAGCAGGATGCGCCAAGGCTTACAAGCTTCCTGCTGGCCAGAAGGCATTCCCTGGCATGTACAAGTTTACCGATGTAGATAATGACGGCACCGTGGCTTCTAACGACGTTACCATCATCGGTAAGACCAAGCCTGAGCATACGGGTGGTTTCAACATCTCTGGACGTTATAAGAACTTCGATCTCAACGCCAACTTTGCTTATCAGATTGGTGGCGACGTTTACAACGCCAATGCTCTCCACGACATGATGGGTAACAAGGATACTGGCTTCGGCTCTGCACGTGTTTCCGAACTGGCAGACTGCTGGAAGATGTATAACGTAGACAACAATGGTAACCTCTATGCCGTTACCAACCCTGACGAGCTCCGCGCCCTGAATGCAGGTGCCAAGTATGCCTTGCCATACTGCGAGTACGGTCTGGTAACCAGCGAGTTCATCGAGGACGCTTCTTATCTGCGCCTCCAGAACCTCTCTGTAGGCTACACCTTCCCTAAGACATGGATGAAGCCTCTCGGCATCAGCAACCTGCGCATCTATGCCACTGTTACCAACCTCTTCTGCATCAAGGGCTATAGCGGAATCGATCCTGACGTCAACACAGACTTCAACGCTGGTGGCAACGGATTCCCTACCCCTAACTACGATTACCAGGCTTATCCTAAGACTCGCTCTTGGACATTCGGCCTCAACTTAGCATTCTAATCTATTAAAACTGAATATTGACATGAAAAATAGATATTTATATATAGCTTTATGTGCGGCAGGCCTCCTCTTTGGTGCCACCTCATGTAACGATTATCTGGAGACAAGTTCACCATCCACTGTTGATAAAGAATTTGTATTCTCCACCACCACCACAAAATGGGCAGCCTTGGAAGGTGCCAAAAAGTCTATGATGAATGCCTATACCCTGCAGGTTTTCGGTAGCGGACTTTATTATGCTGCTGATATAGCAGGTTCCGACATCATGCGCCACCCAGAGGCTCACAACAACCAGTTGGGACGCCATATTCCTGAGGCCTTTATAGAATGGTACCGAAGTAGGCAACTACAACCTCCTCATTTATCAGAAAGAGGGAACAGATGGAGCATACGGTGCGCTGTTTGATGTCATCGGTAAGTGCAACGCATTACATCAGCCTTCGAGGAGGAAGAAGGATTCAACGAGATGATGGCACAGACAAAACCTACCGACGAGAGTCAGATTTATGGCGAGGCTGTAGCACTGCGTGCCACCTGCTACCGCGAACTCATCAAGTACTTTGGCGATGTGCCTTGCCCTGCCGAGTTCGGCAAACCTGCTGGCGGTATTGCCTCACGCGACTCTATCTATGATGTCTGCATCGAGCAGCTCAAGAAGGTGGAACCGCTGATGTACGTACTGGGAGCTTGCCCTCACTACACCACCAATGCCAAGAATTACTATTCACGTACCTACGTCGACGGACTCATTGGCCGCATGGCTCTGGAGGCAGGAGGCTATCAGACTCGCCGTGGCGACATCAAGCGAGTAGATGGTCAGGGCAATCCTCTCACCTTCGAGACCATGGGAACAGCCAACGCCGGTGCAGAATATGGCCGCCGTTCAGACTGGCAGAACCTTTACAACACTGCCAAGACCTACTTCAAAAAGGCAATCGACAATTCCGGAACAGCCATATTCCACGATACCGACCCACGTGAGAAAGACAATAAGGGACGCGTATTCGGCAACCCTTACCAGTATTTCTTCCAGCAGATGCACGAGGCTGATGTTACTTATGCTGACGAAAGTATCTTCGAGGTTCCATACACCCAGGGCTCTGATGGTGGTGTGACCACACAGAGTGAGCGTTCTTATAGCTTAGGACGTGCATCAAGCGGTGGCGGTAAGAACGCATATCCTTGCAAGGCTTATGGTCAGGGACGTGCCAACCCAGCCTTCTACTATGGCGAGTTCGACCCCAAGGACTTGCGTCGTGACGTATGTTTCACGGTTACAGGTAGTACAGGTAAGGGTACGGAGACCCTGATACCTCTCGTACCTAACTCTAAAGCTGCTGGCGGTGGTATCTGCTGCAACAAGTTTGATGAGAATCGCCAGGCAAAGGTATGGACCAAAAACCAGCGCCGTTCGGGTATCAATAGTCCTTACATGCGCCTGTCTGAAATGTACTTAGCTATGCCGAGGCTTGCGCCGCACTCGATGCCAACAGTGCCGAAGCCAAGACATACCTTACCAAGATACGCAACCGTGCTTTCCGCACACCTGCAGAGGCCAATGTGGATGGTTTTATCGCCAAGGAAGGCTCTCTGCTCAAGGCTGTCATCGATGAGCGCGGCTTCGAGTTTGCAGGAGAGGGCGACCGTCGTTTCACTCTGATTCGTACTGGTCTGTTGCCTGAAAAGATTCGTGAAATCAAGGAACTCACCCGCAGAATGTTGGATGGTCTGGAGTCTAATGGTTATTACACCTTCGAGAATGGCAACACCATCTCAAGCTATATCTATACCAAGAGCGTGGATGCCAAGACTGAGAAAGGTTACCGACTGACCGCACAGTGTCCAGAAGGAAAGGAAAACGACCCAGTACTCTATCCTTCATGCGCGGCCAGAACGACAAATGGGAGCTTACGGCTTGGATTACAAGACAGATACTCCTTTGACCAACGTCGCCATCAAGGGCTTGTTCAACAAGCTTTCTGCTGAAGAGGAGACAGCCCTCGTAGCAGACGGTTATAAGAAGGTAAACTGGGGTAAGGACCTTGCAAACTATGATGACGAGTACTACAAGTATCTCTTCTGGGATTACGACTATGTAAAGGCTCCTATCTATCTCTGGCCTCTCACTCCTAACATCTTATCTTCTGGTGGCTTCGAGAATGGCTACGGCTTTAAGAACAAATAATACGAGCATTCAAGGAAGAATAAACTTAGAGTTTATAAAAAATCATCAGGCGGGAGGACGCAATAGGCGTCTTCCCGCTTTTCTTTTGTCTCTGTCAATTATAGTTACGTATCGTTATCTCCTAAAGAAGCACATCGTCAGCTATCAGTAAATAAGGTACTCCGCAGAGCATCATACTTGCGAACAAAGGTATTAAACTGAAACCAATTTTGGTATGCTTAATAACGGCAAAGAAAAAAAAGTTCCAACCTCATTAGGATGTCAAACTAATGACACCAAACGGAGTTGGAACACCATACAATCTTTTTATAAATTCACAACTTAAAGTTCAATTAAACTTTCCCCAGTAGGTTCCACACGCCCTGAAGGGGCAGAAGCTCTTAGCCCAGGGCAACACCCTGGGTTGTTACGGGCGTTAGCCTATCGCCCTGTAAGGGCAAAAGCTTTATGTAGTGCCTGAAGTTTTAAAGCTTTTGCCCTTTCAGGCGCCTTGCCGATTACTATTAGACCCAGGCGCTGCCCTGGGCTAAGAGCTTTTGGGCTTTCAGCCCGTACTTAAAGCACTTTGTGAAAGTTCAATTACATATTCACTACTTTCTTGACGGATACATGACCTTGAGCGTCGGTAGCCTTAACGATGGTGATGCCATGACAGGGAGCAGACAGACGCTTGCCAGAGAGGTCGAAGTACTCGGCCTTGGCTGTCTGAGCAGCATAATCGAACATTTCGATGCCAGTAGTAGAGGCACCTGTCATTTCCTTTCCGTTAGCATCGTAGGTCTTGGCAGTGCTATAGTTCTTGATGGCATGATCGAACTCGGCTATATCTGCTGTAGGAAGTACATCGGTATAAGCCTTCCATATTTCTACCTTGCCTGCGCCAGAATACTTCTCGCAGATGGCAGGAACATCCACTGTCTTGTCGAGATTATGCTGGGTGTAAGAGGCTACGGTCTGAGTAGGAACCCAATCGGTTTTGGTCACACCGTAACTTTTACTTATCTTAGCGCCATCAATATTGGTATAACCTTCCATCAAGTTGTTACAGCCCTTGTAGATGCAGTCATAACCTTCAGCTTTAGAGATATTCAAGCTACCGCCTCTGTCTGAACGGATAGGCGACTTAGTATCTTCGAAATAGCAACCTTCTTCGTATGCCACAGCTCCTGTACGGATATCCCATCCATCCTCACAGCCACGCATATAATTATTATAATAATGTACATGACCACCACGCTGGAGAGGAAGACGGGAGCCTTCTATCTGATCAAAGAAATTATGATGAAAAGAGATGGTACGACAGTTTTCGTAGACATCGGAATCACCCTTACCCCACAAGCAGCTCTTGTCATGGTCGTGGAAATAGTTATAGCTGAAGGTCATCCACTGCACATTGTTCTTGCAGTCGAGCAAACCATCATAGCGGTCTTTATTGGCTGCACCACCATTGAAGAACTCACAGTGGTCAACCCAGATATGTCCACCCCAGTTGGTCTTGGCACTTACCTTATCAGCTGGATTCCGATGCAGTCTGGGTCGCCCACTTCTACTTGTGCACCATTACGCCAAGCCACAATCTTATTTTCACCAGTTCTGAGCACAGGAACGCCCTTCATGGTGAAACGACAGTTACGGATGATGATGTTATCAACAGACTGCATCACGAAGGTGATATGAGAAAAGAGAGGAGCCTTGCCTGTTGCAGGGTCCACCACACCAATCAAAGTCTTGTTAGGAGCAACCATAATGCGCTCGCCATAGACAGACTCCACGCCAGACTTACCACTCTGGTCGTCAAGCAAACGACCTGTACTCAGATCATCCACATAGCACTTGATGCCTGTAGTAATATCATGATCTACGATAACGATATATGGGTCAGTTGCTTGGAGATAGGCCTGCAGTTGAGAGAAGTTGTCAGCCTTCACCACCTTGCCACCAACGCCACCGGTAGTTCCACCTGCACGATACCAGTTAGAACCAGGAACACCTTCATAGGCAGCGAAGCCATCCAAAGAGAAGTCACGACCATCCTGGGTCTGTGCATTTGCCATCATAGAGAAGCCACAGAGCAAAGCCGAAGCCAAGAGAGTTTTACGACAAACAGCCTTAAGCTGTGCAGAAACGGTAGAGTTAATTTGTTTCATTGTAGGATTAGTTTTTGTTTAATTTGTTCTTTTGAGAAAAAGGGCTGTCCTCTTCACGAAAAGACAGCCCTTAGTTTGTTTCATTTTATATATCTTTCCTCATTGAGGAAAACATGTTTATTATTCTGTTACAGGTACAAGTTTGATGAGATATAAAGACTGAGAACCAGAACCAGCCTTGGCTATTGTATGATCACCAGCCTCAAGAGTTGCAGTAACAACGCCCTTGGTTGTATCACCAGTAACATCAGCACCATCAATCTTTAATTTTGCCTTTGTATCACCAGTATAACAAGTCATCTGCATTTTTGCTGTTGTCTTGAAAGATACTGTACCTGCAGAAGTCTCTATTTTGAGGTAATCTTTATAAGTATTTCCATCTACTGTTACCCCAGTTGTACTTTTTTTAAAGCTTCCCGCTACAGTAAAGCTACTATTAGAAACCTGACCTCCAACAAATGAGCAAATTACTGTACCCTCGATAACTGGAGTATCAGGAGTTGGAGTTGGACATGGAGTTGGATCTGGGGTAGGATCTGGGGTAGGATTTACTGTGCCACCTTCGCCAGAAGCATTGCTCTCACCGAACACTTTAACAACACCAGAAGTATAAGCGTCAAGAATGCTTGCCAAAGCAGGCCATGGCTGCTGGTGACCATTTGTTACGACTGTTTCATTAGGAATAACGAAATCAATGTCACCATGATTCAAACGACCTGCGCCATAGAAACTTCTACGATAGAAGGAACATCTTCTGCCTTATCTGCAGCGTATGCATACATGAGGCTTGAGTTGGTGTCGAAGTTGTCGTAAGAAGTACCACCAACAAAGTCTTTACGCTTGAAGGAACCTGCTGACTTGGATCAGAAACCTCGTATGCATCAAAGCTTGTATTGTTTTCTGAGTATGGGATATAGCTGAAGTTATCGGGCTTGTTGGCAAATACATTGCCGTATGCCTTAATCAAACCACCTTTCTCACCAGAGAAAGTACCATCACCCTTGGCATCAGTACCCTGCAAAGAGCTCATGATAGGACGCTTAACAGCATCAAAGTAGTTAGACTCCATGAACACACTTGAGCCACTGGTTGCACCAATACCATAAACATCATTGTGCTGATAGTAGTTGTTGTACATGTGAACACTCATAGTACGAATACGAGCCATACGAGAGTCTGAATGGTCGAACCAGTTGTGGTGATAAGTGATATAGTTAGGGCCACTTTCACTCGTCATACCACACATAGAAGCCTTACCATTATCCCAGAAGCGGTTGTATGCTACAGTTATATACTGAGAGTCACCCTTGATATCTACAGTACCATCACCCTTGGCCTGGTCGCAGCGCCACCCTTCTTGCCATAGAAGAGATCCATGTTGTGAATCCATACATGAGAGTTATCAGTATCAAGAGACATAGCATCATCCAAGCAACGCATGATAGCAAAGTTACGGAACTCTACACTCTTGGTATTACGAAGCAAGAAACCAAATCCATATACAGTAGCATCATCACCGACTCCTTCGAAAGTCATGTTCATTACAGAGTGAGCACCCTTACCCTTAATCTGCAAACCTTCTGCAGAACTTGAAATGTGATCCAAATCAGAAAGATTTACCTTACCGATGATACGGAAGACGATAGGAGTTGTATCCTTGCCCTTAGAATAAGCATCAATAATAGACTGAAGACCCGTAATCGTCTCAAGCTTACCAGTATTGACGGTTGTAGAAACGGTCTTGGCAGTCTTGGCGGTGATATACAGCACCTTAGCACCAGACTTCAAAGTACCATCATTATTATAAGCACCTACACCATCATACTTGAAATGAGCAAAGCCCTCACGATTGTAGCTCTTTACTACCAAGTTAGAAGCTGTATTGGCACCAGCAATCTCTGTACCGTCAGCATTTACAGGAACAACCTTTACAGAATAAGTGCCTTCCTTCAAACCGAGAACATCGGCACGATAGTAAGATTTATACTGACGAATCAGCTGAGCATCAATCTGCTTGTCATCTACATATACATTATAAGAAGAAGCGCCCTCGAATGGAGCCCACTTCAGGTAGGCAGACTCCTGCCAGCCCTTTGCCTCAGTAATCTGAATCACACCTGCAGGATTGTCAATATCACCACTTTCGCCTGATCGGCCTTCTTAGCAAAGCTGATAGCTTTAACAGAAGCATTGTACTCGTCATTCTCTGCACCTGACTTAGGAGCAATGATGGTCTTGTCACCTTCGAACTTAACACTAGTCAAGTCGGCTGTATTATAATACTTCACATCACCAGCATTGGTGGTAACATACATCTGATTGACCTTGCTGTTACGAGCAACGGCATTGGTAATCTTGTCGGTAGAACCAGGAGTATCGGTAGATCCGCCACCTACAGTCTCAACCTTGATGCTATAGATGTTCATACCACCACCATTTGTTGTCAATACAACATCGCCATCAGCAGTTACTGTTCCGACGTTTGTTACTTTATCTGCAGAAGTAGCATTAAAAGAACCAGAAACAGGAGTAATGTTTGTTGCATTCAATCCACGAGCAAAGTCAGTTTTACCAGTACCGCAGCTAACAGTTACTTTCTGACCAGCCTTCAGACTTGGAATAGTCAATACAATTCCGTTTCCATTCAATTCCAAACGAGAAGAACCATAGTTCAAACGCACCTTAGCCTTTCCTTCATCTTTTGTTGCAGGAGCACCAGCAGTAAACTTCAAACCCTTAGCATAAGCCAATTCTGAGCCATTTGCTACGAGAGCCGCATTATCCAAAGCTAAGGTATAGCAATAGCGGTCGGTTCCCAACACCCAATTAGCATCAGTTGCACATAAAGCCTTGTCAGCCTCGCTCATTGCACCAAATGTCCATGTCTGTGCCATGGCTGCACTCAAGCTCATCAAGAGGAGTGCCAGAGTAAATACCATTTTCTTCATTTTACGTTCCTCCTTTTTACTTGATGATTACTTTCTTACCATTCACGATGTAGATGCCCTTGTTCAGGTTCTGGGTAGAAGTACCCACAAGCTGACCATTAAGATTGAACACTTTGCCTGCAAGAACCTTGTTGCTTGTCTCAATGTTGCTGATACCTGTGGTGATATAAGCAAAAGAAAGTTTCACAAGCGACATGTCCTGAGCCTCAGTAGTCTCATCGTCGTAAGTAAGATTGACATTGTCACCATCGAAGGTGATTTCTTTGACGGTCTTGCTTACCTGCGAGCCGTCGATTGTTACGGTTTGCTTATTGTCTGCCATCACAGCAGTAGACAAAAGCACTCCTAACAACATGAAGTACACTTTTTTCATTGTTTTTAGCATTTTAGTAGATTTGTTGTTTTGAGTTTCTGCTGCAAAAGTAAAACAAAATAATAAAGGACGGATACGTTTTCGTCAAAAAAGCTACGCAAACGTTTGCATAAGTGGTGTTCTGACAATTTATCATTAACCAAGACAAAAGACTATCAAAATGGCACAAAAAGGAACAAAATCAACCCAAAGAAACTGTCGCTTATACTGGAAAAATCTTGCTCTTATACTATATAAATGTTTTCTTTAGCCTACAAAAATCTCCGTTCCGTGATACAGGGCGGACGCATCAAAATGCGTTCGCCTCCAAAAGTTTTGACAGGTAATTTTCGTCCCAGCCAGCTTTCATTCTTTTTAAGTTGATACTTCCCTTGATCGTTTTATCCTTTTTAAGGATGGACAAAGCAATCTTAGTAATAGTAGAGAAGTTCCTTGCTGCATTTTTCACCTTTCTACTTTCGTCTTCTCTAAAGGTAAAGTCTAATTGCCAG
>ENA-OQER01000755-OQER01000755.1-human-gut-metagenome-genome-assembly--contig:-NODE-755-length-17000-cov-3.245125_pt1 | contig 17000 bp, 25 predicted proteins | sample MGYA00242797_ERZ504639 | MGnify/ENA primary metagenome ERZ504639 (study PRJEB26092, sample SAMD00036306) | human gut metagenome | host: Homo sapiens | study: EMG produced TPA metagenomics assembly of...
TTTTAACTTTTTTTAAATATTTTTGTTTTTCCCTTTTCTTAGTGCCCCCAATGTGTTATAACAGGAAGAAAAGAACCCCAACGCATACAGAATGGAGGAGAATATGAGCACTATGAATCTTACCTTGCTGACCGATTTCTACGAACTGACGATGATGCAGGGCTATTTCAAAACACAAAATACCGAAAAAGTAGTTTTTGATGCTTTTTACCGCAAAAATCCATGTGATGGCGGATATGCGATTGCTGCCGGACTGGATCAGGTAATTGATTATATTAAAAATCTTCGTTTTAACAAGGAGGATATCGCTTATCTGAGAAGCCTGAACACGTTTGATGAAGATTTTCTGAACTATCTGGCTGATTTCCGTTTCAGCGGTGATATTTATGCGATTCCGGAAGGCACCGTTGTTTTCCCGCGTGAGCCGCTGGTCAAGGTGGTTGCCCCGATCATGGAGGCACAGCTGGTAGAGACTGCTATTCTGACGATCATCAACCACCAGAGTCTGATTGCTACAAAAGCTTCCCGTGTTGTCTGTGCTGCAAAAGGTGATGGCATCATGGAGTTTGGCCTGCGTCGTGCACAGGGTCCGGATGCCGGTGTTTATGGTGCAAGAGCTGCCATGATTGGCGGATGCATCGGCACTTCCAATGTGCTTGCCGGACAGCTTTTTGATGTTCCGGTAAAGGGTACGCATGCACACAGCTGGATCATGAGTTTCCCGGATGAATACACTGCGTTTAAAACATATGCAAATATGTATCCGGATGCCTGCTGTCTGCTGGTTGATACTTACGATACGTTAAAATCCGGCGTGCCAAATGCAATCCGTGTTTTTGAAGAAATGCGAAATGCCGGTATTCCGCTGAAAAATTACGGAATCCGTCTCGACAGCGGTGACCTCGCTTATATGTCCAAACAGGCAAGAAAACTGCTGGATGCCGCCGGCTTCGATGATGCTTATATTTCTGCTTCCAGTGATCTGGATGAGTATCTGATCGAGAGTTTAAAAGCTCAGGGATGTAAAATCACTTCCTGGGGTGTCGGAACCAACATGATCACTTCCAGGGACTGCCCTGCTTTCGGCGGTGTATACAAACTTGCTGCCGTAGAAGATAAAGAAACCGGAGAATTTATTCCGAAGATCAAGCTTTCTGAGAACACTGAAAAGATCACCAATCCTGGAAACAAAACGATCTACCGTATTTACAGCAAAACGACCGGAAAGATCCGTGCCGATCTGATCTGTCTTGCCGACGAAACGTTTGACGAGAGTAAAGATATGATCATTTTCGACCCGCAGGAAACCTGGAAAAAGACAAAAGTACGTGCAAATACCTATACACTTCGTGAGCTGCTTGTTCCGGTGTTTAAAAACGGCGAATGTGTTTATGATTCTCCAAGCGTGATGGAAATCCGTGATTACAGCAAAAAAGAGCTCGATACTATCTGGGATGAGACAAAACGTTTCGCAAATCCGCAGCATGTCTATGTAGACCTTTCAGACAAGCTCTACAAGATCAAATCGGATCTGCTCGAAAAAATGAGCCTGGAAGCTCTGGAATACTAAGATGGCATAAAAGAGAAATCCCCTTCATAGACTGTTCTCAGTACAGGAAGGGGATTTTTTATGTTTTCTTATGAAATGCTTGTCAACTGTGAAAACAGACTGCCTGAAGATTTTGTGCCGCCATCACTGGCTGCACCGGATATTGCATTTGCCGCAGATCCTTCGGACGAGAAGCGTTTTCTGGAAGTCCGGGCTGCCAGACACGCAAAACGGCTTTTTGACGCCGCCAAAGCAGAGGGGATCTTTCTCTATGGCATCTCCGGATACCGCAGCTACGAACGTCAGAAAATACTCTATCAGAAGGCCTGCTGCAAATCTTCTGCCGCTTCATCTCTATGCGAAACTGCCATGCCGGGATGCAGCGAACATCAGACCGGACTGGCCCTTGATGTATCCTGCCCGGCCGTCTCTTTGAATCTTTCGCAGGCTTTTTCAGAAACAGCAGAAGGGCGATGGCTTGCCCGCCATGCCCCTCTTTATGGTTTTATCATACGTTATCCCAAAGGCAAAGAACATCTGACAAAGATCCCGGCGGAACCATGGCACATCCGGTATGTCACCAGAAGCCTTGCTCTGTGCCTGACACTCACCGGGCAGGTTCTGGAAGAATACTACGCCTGCTGTGAACGGTAAAATTTAAATCCGACCAGTGTTGTAAGCACTTCCGTCACTGGAAAGGTCAGCCAGAAATACTGCAGTCCAAACCTGGAAAACAGATATCCAAGCGGAACAAACAAAACCATTGTCCTCACAACGGTAAGGATCGAACTTTTCACTACACTGCCGATCGCCTGAAAATACACCGGAAAAATCAGTGAAGTGACCATCGGGATAAATGCAACTCCAATATAATGAAATCCGTTCGTTCCGATTGCAATCACCTGTGCATCTTTCGAAAAGGTTGAAAGCATTTGAACCGGCAGAAATTCAAAACACAGCGTTCCAAGAAACATCAGAGCCATTCCCGCGATCAGGGATTCTTTCAGCACGGCTTTGCATCTCTCCTGATCTTTTGCCGCATAATTGAAGCTGATGACCGGTACGATGCAGGTCTGCAATGCTCCGAGTGGAATAAAGAAAAAGCTCTGCCATTTGTAATACAGCCAAGTGCCGTCACCGCCTGATCCGAAAATCCTGCGAGGATCATATTCAGCCCGAAAATATAGAACGTGTACGCAGACTGCATGAGAATGTTCGGTATCCCAAGCTGATAAATCCTTTTGATGTGCGGCAGATAACAGGATTTTTCCGGTGATCTCACAAAAGCTTTTCTCATGACCACAAGAGCCGCTACGATCTGCCCGATCACCGTGCGATCGCCGCACCGGCGATTCCGAATTTATGTATGCCAAACATCCCGAAAATCAGGATCGGATCAAGAATGATATTCGTGATCGCTCCGGCGATCTGTGCCACCATCGGCGTTTTCATATCTCCGCGTGCCTGCAGGATTTTGCTCCAGACTCCTTCTGTAAACAGTCCGATACTGACCACGCAGACGATTCTTCCATATACGACAACATCTCGTATGATTTCTTCTGAATTTGTCGAAATCCTCGCATAAAACGGCATGATCAGATAACAGACTGCTGCAAAAACAATCCATAGAAAAACTGCCAGCGGCGTGCCTATGCCTGCCACTTCTTCTGCTTTTTTCTCCTGGCGGATTCCGAAATAATATGCCATGTCGGTGTTGATCCCGACGCCCGTCCCCACCGCAAGGGCGATCATTAACAGCTGAAGCGGATAAATAATGGACAGTGCCGTCAGACCTGTCTCCGAATATTTGCCCACAAACAGGCTGTCCACTATGTTATAAAGTGCCTGGATTAGCTGTGCCAGCATGACAGGCGGTGCGATTTTTAATACAATGCGGCTGATTTTCTCTTTTCCGTAAAATTCTGATGTGTCCATGCTCCACTATCTCTCTTCCATATTTCTTACATAAACTGTGCTTCATGCCGCACCTTTTTTTTCAACATCTGAGAAGCTCTCTTCGTTATATCACACTTACCATACCCTGTAAATAGTTAAACACAGCCAAAAAGACGCATGAAAAAAATTTCGTTTTTTTCACACGTCTTTGCCTTTACTGTTCCATTTGTCTTCCCATAAATCCTGCTGCACATTTCGCAAGTGCGTTTTCGGTTTCGCCCATTTTGACGCTCCGGTCTTTTCCGGAGAGGATTACTGAGCCGATCGCATCACCTCCGCACAGGATTGGTGTAATCACCTGCGGTACATCCGGTTTGCTTTCCCCATTGGTGAGTTCTACATGACGCTCCGGCGTTTTCCCGGCGAGAATGGATTCTCTTTCGTTAATCATATTTTCAAGCACATCGCTGATCGTTTTGCCGATATATTCTTTTTTCATGCCGCCTGCTGCCGCTACGATCTGATCACGGTCTGTGATGCATACGCCGTGTCCGCTCGTCTGTGCAAGTGATTCTGCAAATTCTGCGGCAAATTTTCCAAGTTCTCCGACCTGAGAATATTTTTTTAAAATTACTTCTCCTTCGCGGTCTGTGAAAATCTCCAGTGGATCTCCTTCTTTGATTCTCAATGTTCTGCGGATTTCTTTTGGAATGACAATTCTTCCCAGATCATCAATACGCCGAACAATTCCTGTAGCTTTCATTTATCTGTTTCCTCCTGTATTCTTCATGCTTTTCCATATTTTGCACTGTATGGATAGTATGTGAAAACATGAGGGAATTATGCGTGAAAATTAACTCTTGCTTTTATTAGTTTCCATATGGTACAGATTCTTCTGCTACTTTACCCAAGTCTGGTTTTTGCGAATATCTATATATATCTGTTCTTTTCTGTGCCAATTCCATATCGTTATGGTCTGTCCACAGTTCACACTGCATCATAACCGTCTGCACTGCATCATCCATACCTTCCGGTGGATACCTGTGCTTTTTCAGAAGTCTTTTTATCATCATACGCATTCTTGCTCTTGCAGAATCTCGTTTCTGCCAGTCAATTGTTCTGTTTTTCCGAAGCGTATCCGCAAGTTCTTTTGTAATGGCAATTAATTCTTCATTTTCATAAAAATCCTTAATCGCCTGCGGTTTTGTGAGAGCATCGTAGAAAGCAAGTTCATCTGCAGTCAATCCTAACTGTTCGCCTCCCTAACTTATATATTTCCTATGAGCTTGTTTTACATTACTCTGCTTAACCATTGCATATTGCAAGGTTGTATCAATCCGCTTATGTCCCAAAAGCTGTTGCAGTTGCTCTATCGGCATTCCTTTGTCAATCGCCATCGTTGCAAGTGTTCTTCTGAATTTATGTTGATGAATTTTTTCAACGGCTGTTCTGTTGGCTCTCTCCCGCCGTTGGTGGGAGATTAGTCTTAATTGCCTTATAAAAGCCATTCCTGCTATATTCTGCCCATTTTATATACATTTCTTTATAATGACGTTTGATATATTCCTGTATCTTACTTATTTCTCTATCATTTAAAATTCCACGTTTTTGTAAAACAGTGTTCCCATCGTCTTTAACAAAAAATTTTCGCAGAGCCTTCTTCTGTCAATTTTCGATCACTTGCATGAACATGCATACACTCAACTGTGCAAAAAGAGGTAAAGTACAAATAATATCCACATATTTTATCCTGATAATATTTAGGCATCTTCATCCTCCATAAATTCACGGTCACTATTCCAATAATCCAAAACAATACGGATTTCAATGTCATCCATAGTGGTTTCCAATACCTTTCCATCCGCAGATATCACCAATGCTTTGTCAAGATTGTTGAGATTTAAAATTCTAATCTGATCATTTTCTCTTGTAAATGCATAACCATTTACAATCATATCTGCTTTATCTGCAATTTCCTTAATTTTGTCCATAAGCTAACCTCACTTCCTTAATAGGCTTCAAAAAATGAACAGCATCAATTATATAAATCCTTTAAAATTGGAATTAAATCAATATATTCTTCTTCTGACTCTTGGTTATGTTGATATTTTGCCATTACCACCATATACCCATTGTCCCATTCTTTCACAGATGTAAATCGCTCCAATGAATATGGACCACGAAATCGAATAATTTTCTCTCCGTATTGAAATTTTATCATATCTTTATCGTTGCTAAGATAAGCTCTATCATTATCCATTATAACACCCCTATACTATATTATAATTTTCACAGGTCAAAACTGGAATTTTCTCAATTCTTCATCTCTGTTTTTTCCCTTTTCCAATTAATTAATGGACCAATCGTTGAAATAACAAAAATTAATGCTGATGTTAGAGAAAAAATACCATCAGTAACCACAAATATGATAAACGTGGCTAATGGAATATAATTAAGAATACTTTTCAAAATTTTCATGTCCAATCCTCCTTTTTAAAATCTCATTAATCTTATAAAATATTTTGTTCTAAAAATTCCGATTTTCTCAATTCTCCAAACTTGAAGTTTCCATTTATTTCTTTTTGCGGTATTTGGGTTCAATACCTACTACATACGCTACCATAGCCGCAATACTAATAAGCATTGCACCCAATATAGGTATAATAATCAAACCCGAATTCTGCCCATCTAATAAAGGCAATCCAATTAACGTAAACAAAACACCATACACGCACCACAATATGCCCAAAGCACGATTATAGCCTTTCACATCTTCTATGGGCGCTACCTCAGCATTTGCCCAAAAACCGAAAGGTTTTGCTTTCTTGGAATTAAAATCATAAATGCCCATTACAATAAATAATACGCCGATTATTACCCAAATAACAAATGCTATTAATCTTCCTTCCATAATATGTATCCTTTCTTTGTAGTTCTGTAAATTCTTGTTTATAGCATTGTTCACTTGAATTTTTGAGTCTATAGCAGAGCAAAGTGCTGTTATTTTTCGTTGTTCATCAACACTTGGGAACGAAAAAGGCATCCTCTTAAAATCTTTTAATACAATTCTTGGTATTGCTGAACCTGATCCATAATTATCTCGAACATTTTTCTTTACAGCAGGCGTTTTTAACGTATAATATAAAAACTCAGGTATTGTTTTCTTACAATCTGCCCTTAATATTGCTATTGAAGACAGCAGTGCTGGTTGTTCATCCTGCTTATAGATTACTATATCCTCAAAATACCTTGCCCCATCTTTTCCAACCAAGATATCATCTTTCTCTGGGACACATACCTGTTTACGAAGTTTTTCATAACCTTCCCCTTCTTCAACAAGCTCCTGATAACGCTTATCAAAAGTGGCAGAAATATAGCGAAGGAAAATCAATCCTATAATCACTTTTCTGTATTCTGCTGCCGGAATATGTCCCCACAAAACACAGGCTGCATCCCACAGTTGTTTTTCGAATCCAATGTTGGCGTTTGTTTTTTCAGCCATCACAACTTCCTCCATGTTGAATGTTTACTTTCAAAGTATAACTCTCGTAACTTTCATTTTAATTTTGAGAAACCACTTTTTTTCATTTTAACATGAACAGAAACATTCAACAATATCACCAATCAAAAAAGAGCGTCTATCCACCATTTTTAAGAGATGAATAAACGCTCTTCATAAATATCTTTTTCAGCCTGCTGACCGTTTGCCTGGCGGATCATATCTTCTACGACAATGTCAAAGATTTCTCCCACAGAGTTGCAGTACTCTAAAATTTTCCATGGCTCATTTGTATGGAAATGGATTTTTACCAGATCTTCATCTCCGGCTGCGATCAGGCTGTTTCCTTCGAAATGTTCGGTGATGTAATCTGAAATTTCATCCTCATCCAGATCTTCGTCTCTTCTTTCGATCAGCAGCTGTGTGTCGTAGCGGTATGCAAACTGATCATCTTCTGCATCAATTGAATGAATTGCCATTTTCTTATCCTCCTGTATGTTGAAATTGAAACAGTAAATGATTCGTAACTGTTCTTATATCCGGCAACAAATACTTTGATTTGTGCGGGAAATTGCTGTAGTTCTATTTTATCGAATATTCTCTCTTTTATAAAGGGTTATTTTCTAATTTTCGAAAATCATTTGTATCTGCCTTGTTGCCTCATAATCGTTCATTTCCAACATTTGCATGTCTGCTAATATGACTTTTCAATCCTCTGTCTTTACTTTGCCAAAAGCCTTACACAATAGATTGACTTTACGGAACTGAACCGTTAGAATATTCTAAAAAAGAAAGGCAATAGCATGATGTTTCTTCATAACAGAAGATATATTCCTATTTTAGATCCTTAGTTCAGTATAGAAATCAATCCTATACAAAACTATGAAAAAGGAATCTAAATTATGTTCAGAAAATTTTTTAAATATGTGACTCAGAGTATGGCCGGAATGATCGGTATATCGATCTATATTCTGGCAGATACTTTTTTTATTTCGCTGCATTCCGGTGCGAATGGTCTGACAGTTCTGAATCTGATTCTGCCGGTTTACGGCGTGCTGTATGCAATCGGGGCAATGATCGGAATCGGTTCTGCGACAAGATACTGCATCATAAAATCAAAAGGTAAAAATGCGGACTGCTATTTCGGACAGTCTCTGATGTGGAGTATTCTATTCAGCATTCCGTTTGTACTGTGTGGAATTTTATTTCCGGCAAATATCCTGAAAATACTCGGTGCAGATGCAAGTCTTGTGAAACTTGGAACGGTTTATCTTCGAATCGTTCTGCTCGGGTCGCCGTTTTTTATGTCAAACCATACGTTCACGGCATTTACCAGAAACGATGACGCACCGTCAAGGGCCATGCTGGCATCGATTATCGGAAGCCTGTTTAACATTGTGTTTGACTATATTTTCATGTTTCCGATGAATATGGGGCTGGCAGGTGCCGCTCTTGCCACTGCCCTCTCTCCGGTAGTTACCATGAGTGTATGCAGCACACACCTTTTCGGTAAAAAAAGCCAGGTAGCAATGCATCTTTCTGTTCCGTCTTTCCGGCATCTGATCTCCTGCTGCCAGCTTGGTATTTCTGCGTTTGTCGGAGAAATTTCTTCAGCCGTGATCACAACTGTTTTCAATATGTTGCTGTTAAACCTTGCCGGAAATATCGGCGTGGCAGCCTACGGTGTGATAGCTAATTATTCAATCGTTGCGGTATCTGTTTTTAATGGGCTCGCCCAGGGAACACAACCGCTTTTCAGTGAAAGTTACGGTGCCGGAAACAGCAAAGATGTCCATAAAATCCTACGCTACGGCATCCTGACCTGCCTGATTGTAGAGGCACTGGTCGTGATTTGTGCATGGGGCATGACCGATACGCTGATCGCCATTTTTAACAGTGAACAGAATCTTCAGCTTATCACGTATGCTCAGAGTGGAATGAGACTGTATTTTCTCGGATTTCTGCTCGCCGGGATCAACATTTTGCTGGTGTCTTATTTTTCAGCGGTTGATGACAGCCTGCCGGCAATCGTCGGATCTGTTATGCGAGGAGCCGTTGCGATCACCATCTGTGCGATCCTTCTTTCCAGGTGGTTCGGCATCGACGGCGTGTGGATATCTTTTCTTGCATCTGAAATACTGACGTTTGTGACAATCCTGGTCTTATATAAGTTTCTGCCGTACACAAAAAAATGACACCTTGCACCTTCCGGTCAACGATGAAGAATACAGCAAATGCTTCAACCTGCAATGAAAAATTGCAGATATTATGCTTTCATCATCCCTGACATAATGCAGCCTCCGGCTGCACCACACTCTTTCAGGCTCATCCACTGAGTCTCATCAAATTTAATCCCACCGATGGCATACACCGGAAGATCGACTGCAGCACAGACCTGACGTAAAAAATCAAGTCCCCGTGGCTGCAGTCCTTTTTTGCAGTCCGTCGCATAAATATGCCCTGCCGTCACGTAGGACGCACCAAGTTCCTGTGCTTCCTGTGCCTGCTCCGTAGAATGGACGGATGTGCCGATTTTCCGGATAATCTCTCTCTGGCTCTCCGGTATACTCAAATTCTGAGACTCCCGGTATTTTTGATTTTTCTGATTTTGTTTTTCCAGAACAAACTGACGCAGAATCGGAAGCGGCAGATGTACGGTATCACATTTCAGTTTTTCTGCGACTCTCCAGAATGTATGCAAAATACATGGAACCTGGTATTCTGCACAGATTGCCATCACTTCCTTCGCCAGTTCTTCATATTCTTTTTCTGAGAGATCTTTTTCCCGCAGGATCAACGCATCCGGATGCATTTCACAGACTCTGCGGATCTGTTCCAGAAAAGGACGCTCTGTCAGGCTGCGGTTTGTAACTGCCACAACCTGACCATATTCCCTATACATAGATATAATCCGACATCACCGGCTGAAGATCATGTGCTAATAATGCATCGTAAACTTCTTCGACCGATCTGCCGTCGGAAATTTCGAACTGATCGTCCCCTTTGTCCTCGATATCTTCCACGTGGCTGCCGATTCCGGTACTGACGCCCGCTGAAATCTTGGTTGCTGCGATTCCGACCAGATTGTCACGGACTCTCGCACATTCTCTTGTCGATACGGTGATGCTCGCAAACGGCATAAACAGACGATAGGCACAGACTACCTGCAGAAGCTGTCTTTCATGGACATCCATCGGATTGATGCGGTCGTTGTTGATGATCGGGCGAAGCCGCGGACAGGAAAATGCAATTTCTGCATGCGGATATTTTCTCTGTAAAAGCCATGCATGATAACCGGTCGCAAATGCATCTTTGCGGAAATCATCCAGACCTAACAGTGCTCCGAATCCAACGCCTCGCATGCCGCCCATCAATGCACGCTCTTGAGCATTGACACGGTACGGATAAATGCGTTTGTGTCCTGCCAGATGCAGCGTCTCGTATTTATCGGAATTGTACGTTTCCTGAAATACTGTTACATAATCTGCTCCACATTCGTGAAGATAAGCGTATTCATCAGAATTGACCGGATAAATCTCAAGACCGATCACCTTGAAATATTTCTGTGCGATCTTGCAAGCTTCTCCGATATATTCCACGGTAGATTTGCTGCGGCTCTCGCCGGTCAGGATCAAAATTTCCTGCAGACCGGTTTTTGCGATCGCTGCCATTTCTTTTTCGATTTCTTCTGCATTTAACTGTGCACGGTTGATCTTATTGTGGCAGTTGAATCCACAATAAATACAATAATTCTCACAGTAGTTTGCAATGTAGATCGGAGTGAACATATAGACGCTGTTTCCGAAATGCTTTCTCGTCTCCACCTGGGCTGCCTGGGCAATCTCCTCAAGAAGCGGCAAAGCTGCCGGTGATAAAAGTGCCTGGAAATCCTCTGGCGTACGTTCACTGTGTGCCAGTGCTCTTCTGACATCTGCTTCGGTATATTTAGCATAATCATAGGCTTCCATCTCGCTGACTACTTGTCCAGAACTTCGGAGCCGATATCTTCCATGCCTTTCAGGTATTTCATATGGTCGATGCGGTTTTTTTTCTGGTCTTCCAGAATTTCAGCACTTAAAATACTTTCATTTACATGCGTGTTTTCCATAGTGGCTGCCTCCTAATCCTGCAGAAATCCGGTCAGCGGAGAAGATGCACTTGCACCACGTTCGATCGTTCTGCCAAGCCCGGAAAGGTATGCACTTCTTCCGGCTTCGATTGCCTTTTTAAATGCTTCTGCCATCGCCGGAACATCGCCTGCGGTTGCGATCGCCGTGTTTGCCATTACCGCAGCTGCTCCCATCTCCATCGCTTCACATGCCTGGGACGGTCTTCCGATACCGGCATCTACAATGATCGGAAGCTCTATCTCGTCAATCAGAATCTGGATAAATTCTTTTGTGCAAAGTCCTTTGTTAGAACCGATCGGTGCACCAAGCGGCATAATGCAGGCTGCTCCGGCATCTGCAAGAGCTCTTGCCGCATTCAGATCCGGATACATATACGGCATGACAACAAATCCTTCTTTTGCCAGAATTTCCGTCGCTTTGATCGTCTCATAATTGTCCGGAAGCAGATATTTTGAATCATGTACCACTTCAACTTTCACGAAATCGCCGCATCCGAGTTCTCTTGACAGTCTTGCGATACGGACCGCTTCCTTTGCATTTCTTGCCCCGGAAGTATTCGGAAGCAGTGTGACATCATCCGGAATATAATCCAGAATATTGGCCAGACCGCCTTCGTTTGCACGGCGCAGAGCCAGTGTGATGATCTGGGCATCTGCTTTTTCAATACAGGCTTTTACAAGATCCAGCGAAAATTTTCCGGATCCTAAAATAAAACGGGAAGTAAACTCGTGTCCTCCCAGAATAAATTTATCGTCTTTTGTGTTCATGATTTTTCCTTTCTTTACATAACATTAACGCCTTCGTATGGCATCTTTTTCTTTTAACATTGTCAGATTTCTTCTTCGCCTAATATCAGACGTGTTATCATATTTGCTTCGTGTGCCGCACAGATTGCCACACGCGGTGCCATCAGACCATTTCCGTACTCCGGCTCTGTCACACCGTCTCCGCACAGATAAAAGTTTTTCATCAGACGTTTCGTGCGGATCGTGTTGCTGCTGCCATAACCTGCCATTCCGGTTGCCGATACCAGCTTTTTTCCGGGAAATGTTCCAGCACACCATTGACCAGCATCGCTTTTGCTTCCGCCCGATCGAACGCTTCGCAGATGATCGGATCGTCCCTCAGCAGATCCACAATATTTTCTTCTGTCACTTTTACACAGTCCGTCTGGATATCCAGATACGGATTAATCTTCAGAAGCAGCGATTTCAGGGCATCCGTTTTGTACATTCCCAGATGCTCCATAAAATATTGCTGGCGGTTCAGGTTTGTGATATCCACGACATCAAAATCAATCAGATGCAGATGGCCGACACCGATTCTTGCAAGTGCATATGCTACATTGGAACCAAGCCCGCCAAGTCCTGCGATCGCCACACGCCCCTCTGACAGCAATGCCTGTTTTTCCGGAGAATGGCGTTCGTTTAGTGCCGCCATGATTTCTTCTTTTGTCAGTTTCTCGTTCATTTTCAGCCCCCTCCAACAAAGGTAACGATCTCCATACTGTCGCCGTCTTTTAATCTCGTTTCCGAATAAAGATATTTCGGAAGAATTTCTTCATTTAATTCCACAACAATGCGGTTTGTCTGGTAGTTATTCTGCTCCAGATATTCTGCAACTGTGAGGTCTGTGGAAAGAGCTGTCTGTGTTCCGTTTATTGTGATCATAGGATGCCTCCTTTCAAGAATTTTCTAAAACATTTTCAGATATCTTCGAATATTTTTGAACATTTTTGAAATGTGCAAATGAACGAATTCCCCGAAGGGCACGTAAAAGTGCCTTCTTGGGAATTGTTCATTTTGCACATTGCCGAAGTTTTCTAAATTGCCAGAATGCCAGCATTTTCCTGTAAATCATTAAAGTTCAGGTCGAACGCATATGAGACTTGGCACGCGATTCTACACTCCGTTCCGGTCGGCACTTAATCATGCTGCCTTATCTCATCGTTACAACAAAAAAGAGTTCACAAAGAAATACACCCGCGGTGGTGTACCCCTTCATGAACTCCCGTTCACTCTCATTTATGTTATATTCTGTTTTCTGACCGATATAACTATAGCAAATTGAGAATCAAATGTCAAATTTTGTTGTTTCATTTTTTGATTTGTTTCATCTGCTTTATTGAGAATCTGTGATTTTTGTGCTATAACAATTTTATGATGCCAGGTTCAAAAGACCTTTTGACCACAACATCTTTTCATATGGAGGTGAGCACTGTGACGGTACTGGAAACTGCAAAAAAGATGATCGACTATTCTCACGGAAATCTTCATGACATCAATCACTTCATGAAAGTTTACGCTTATGCAAAGATGATTGCAGACAGAGAACAGCTCGATCCGGACACTCAGAAACTGGTTGAAATGACAGCTCTGGTTCACGATATTGCCTGCCCGCTCTGTCGGGTAAAATATGGAAATACGAACGGCAAAAATCAGGAAAAGGAAAGTGCTGCTTTGATTGCAGAATTTTTTAAAGATTCAAATCTGCCGCAGGATTTTACAGATCGAATCTCTTTTCTCGTAAGTCATCATCATACGCTCGATCAGATTGATGGCATCGACTATCAGATCATCATTGAAGCAGACTATCTGGTCAATGCGGACGAAAGTCATTTTTCCGGACATAATATCAAAAATATGTACGATAAGATATTTAAAACAGAAACCGGAAAATTTTTGCTCCGTTCTATGTATCAGAACTGTCTGGAGAATGAAACATTATAATTTTCAGAGTACAGAAATGGGGGATTCAACATGAAAGAATATGAAATTATCATCGAAACGATCAATCCTTGCGGCGGAACCAAACATGCTCAAAACGAAATTATCGAAGCAGAGGCAGAAAGCCGGAAGCTTATGTCAAAGAGCATGGAATTTTCCCGGTAATGGATGTATCCAAAAATACTTCTGGGGATGTTATTATAACAACCGGCGATTCCAAGGGATATATTGTTCGCTATACTTTTACAGAATAATCTTATTTTTATAAAAAGCTGGTACTTTACAATAATAATGCTTCGTTAAAGTGCCAGCTTTTTTATACCTCTTACATCTTCGTATGATGGTTCACATATTTTGCTTTGTATTTTGAATACACAATCGTCTGATCTTTATACAGTCCATAATATCCGGATGCTGCATAACTGATCGATACTGCAATCAGATAGTATGAAACCCCTTCAAATCCAAACAGCTCGAATGCAATCAGAATGGATGTCAGCGGGCAGTTTGTCACGCCACAGAACAGTGCTACCATTCCGCTTGCCGCACAGATGGATGGGGAAAGTCCCAGGATATGTCCAAGGACACAGCCAAAAGTGGCTCCGATACAGAACGACGGCACGATTTCTCCGCCACGGAATCCGGCACGCATGGTCAGTACGGTAAGTACCAGTTTCCAGAAGAAATCCAGTGTTCTGACATTTCCGTGTTCAATCGCCTGTGCGATCAGTCCGGTACCGGCTCCCATGTAGTCGGTGGTTCCGAGAAGCTTTGTGATCACGATAATTGCAACGCTGGCAACAACAACGCGGACATAGACGTTTTTCAGATATTTCGCATAAAAAGCGGAAATCCCGTTCAGTGCCATGCAGAACAAAATACTGAGTCCGGCACAGCAAAGTGCCACGATACCCATTTTGATTCCGCTTTCGATCGTAAGTGCCGGAATACTCGTCACATGAAAGGCCTCCGGGTTGATGCCCATGGATGCTGCAAATCCAGACGCGATCAGAGATGCAATAATACAAGGAACCAGTGCGTATAATACATAACACCAACACTGACTACCTCCATCGCAAAGACGGCTGCTGCCATCGGTGTTCCAAACAATGCTGCAAAAGCGGCACTCATACCGCACATTACCATAACGTGACGGTCCTCTTCATCCAGTGGCAGCATACGTCCAAGCTGATTTCCGATACTGCCGCCAAGCTGGATCACTGCACCTTCTCGTCCGGCTGATCCGCCAGTCAGATGTGTAAGGGCAGTTGATATAAAAATAAGCGGTGCCGATTTGAGCGGTACATCATCTTTGGAACGGATCGTCATAAACACCTGATTCGGACCTCCGTCATCTTTTCCGAATTTCTGATACAAAAATACGATGATCAGACCGGACACCGGAAGCAGATAAAAGATCCATAAGTGCTCTTCCCGGACATTGGTCACGGTTTTCAGAACATAGGAAAACAAACTGCTCGCAGCACCAACAATACAGCCGGTCACAACTGCAAGGATCAGCCATTTTCCAAGGCTTGACATATCACGCCAGATCCGGTTTCCGTAATACTTTGCTTTTTCCTGCATGGTATTTTGCAGGAGATTTTCCTGTTTTTCTTCCACCTTTTTTCTCTCCTTTGAAATTTTTCATGTCTTTTGCATGAATCATTTTCATTCTATACCTTAAGTAAACTCCTGTCAATTTGCGGAACAATCAAGTGCTGGGCAATATTGCAAGTGAGTGTGTTATTCGTATTTGGTATGTCGATGTCATTCTCTTTATTTTTATAATGGTAAGTTCAAAGGAAAAGCAGTATAATAATTTAAATAAAAAATCAGAAGATAGAGAGGACATCTGACATGCCGGAATTACCAGAAGTAGAAACGATACGCCGTGTTCTGGAGCCACAGCTTCAAAACCGCACCATTGAAAAAGTTACTGTAAATCACAAAGATGCAGTCGCTTACCCTTCCGTGGATGATTTTTGCCTCGGACTGACCGGACAGATGGTTTCACATATACAACGCCGCGGAAAATTTCTGATCATCTGTATGAAAAGCGGTGACCGTGTGATCCTGCATCTTCGTATGACCGGAGGCCTTCTGTTCACACCAAAAAACTACCCGGAAGAAAAGTACACACACCTGATCTTTCACTTTGATCAGGGACAGAAACTGCTCTTTTCTGACATGCGGCGATTTGGTCGTTTCTGGTTTCTGAAAAAGGAGGAAAAAGATACGTTCAGCGGAATTGCCAAGCTTGGAATCGAACCATTTGATCCCAAACTTTCCGCAGACTATTTAAAGACATATCTGGGCACACGAAAAAAAGCGATCAAGACCTGCCTGCTCGATCAGAGCATCATCGCCGGAATTGGAAATATCTATTCGGATGAAATTTTATTTGCTGCGAAAATTCTTCCGTCCCGCCCGGCAAACAGCTTAACAGACAAAGAATGGAAATGCCTTGCTGTTACGATCCCGGAACGCCTGGAATATTTTATTGAGAAAAATGCGATTTCTGCGGAAGATTATCTGGAGACAAAAGGGAAAGATTATCGAAATACACCGTTTCTTAGAATTTACGGACACAGCGGAGAACCATGCCCGGTTTGCGGCAGCACCCTTTGCCGCACCACGATCGGCGGCAGAAGCAGTGTGTACTGTGAGAGATGTCAACAATAAAAATTGACCGTTGGTTTCCTGGCAGGTGTAAGGAATGGAAATGTCAGGTGTTTTAAAATACTGTTTACAAATGAGCAGTATTGCATGTGCAAATGAACGAATTCCCCGAAGGACACGCAAAAGTGCCTTCTTGGGAATTGTTCATTTTGCACATTGCCGTACGTTTTTGAACAGCCATAGTTTTAAAAACACTTCATATCATATTTTACACGCTGGCAGGAAACAACCTCCCACACCGCCTGCCTAACCGGTTATACTATGTAAAAGGAAGGTATGCTCAGCAAATACTTGTGGTTTGCGGAAGCCTTTTGCTTAGGTGACAGCGGTCAGGCTAGGAGCTTTTGGCAATGTGCAAACGAATGGTATCGTAAAAAATAGTGCGTAAAATAATACAGCCATGATGAATTCGAAAACAAATCGCTCTGACGGTAGCAAGGCTTCCGTCGTGAGGTTTGCGATGCTGCCGCCCAAAGAGCCGCTGTCTGAGCCTCGAAGAGGCGAGTTTAGGCGAAGGG
>ENA-OQER01000757-OQER01000757.1-human-gut-metagenome-genome-assembly--contig:-NODE-757-length-16986-cov-2.280028_pt1 | contig 16986 bp, 26 predicted proteins | sample MGYA00242797_ERZ504639 | MGnify/ENA primary metagenome ERZ504639 (study PRJEB26092, sample SAMD00036306) | human gut metagenome | host: Homo sapiens | study: EMG produced TPA metagenomics assembly of...
ACTGCTCAGTGAGGCCAAGTTGTAGTTGCCTGACCGTCGAACTGGTTGCCGTTGATGCCACGGAAATCGCGGATACGCGGCAGAGCCATGGTCAGAAGGCGATCCAGGAACTCCCACATACGCTCGCCACGCAGGTGACGTAAGCGCCGATGGCCTGTCCTTCGCGCAGGTGGAACTGTGCGACGGACTTCTTAGCTTGGTGATCTTCGGCTTCTGGCCGGTGATCAGGGTGAGGTCCTTGACTGCGCCTTCGATAAGCTTGGAGTCGCGAGCAGCGGCGCCAACGCCCATGGAGACGACGACCTTCTGGACGCGAGCGACCTGCATCGGGTTGGAGTAGTGGAATTCCTTCTCCAGCTCCGGCACGATCTGCTCGTTGTACTTCTGCTTCAAGCGCGGAGTTGCCGGCGCTTCGACAGTGGTATCGGTCATGCCAGCTCCTTTCCGGACTTCTTGGCAACACGCACACGCACGGTCTTCACCTTGCCGTCGCGAGCCTCTTCCTTTTCGACGATGCGCACGCGGGTCGGCTGCTTGGTCTCCGGATCGATGACCATCACGTTGGAGCGATGGATCGGAGCCTCGACAGCACGATGCCGGCCTGCTGGCCCTGCTGCGTAGCGCGAACGTGCTTCTTGACGATCTGCACGCCTTCAACGATCAGACGATCGTCCTTGAGCACCTGCTTGACGGTGCCTTCCTTGCCGCGATCCTTGCCGCGAATGACCTTGACCAGGTCGCCGCTCTTAATCTTGGCTGCCATGTCAGATCACCTCCGGGGCGAGGGACACGATCTTCATGAAGCGCTTGTCGCGCAGTTCACGACCGACCGGTCCGAAGATACGAGTGCCCTTCGGTTCACGGCCAGAGCGAGAATGACGGCGGCGTTCTCGTCGAACTTGATGTAGGAGCCGTCCACACGACGGTGCTCCTTGACAGTGCGGACGACGACAGCCTTGACGACGTCGCCCTTCTTGACCGACCCGCCAGGGATGGCGTCCTTGACGGAGGCGACGATCACGTCGCCGATGCCGGCATAGCGTCGCTTCGATCCGCCGAGCACTCGGATGGCGAGGAGTTCCTTCGCACCCGTGTTGTCGGCGACATGAAGCCGCGTTTCCTGCTGAATCATTGATTCTCCTTAGCCGAGCTGGTTCTCCCCAAGCACCCCGCCTGCCTGCTTGAAGCAGGCGGGGTGACTCACGGAGCCTTGCCGAACTTATTTACTTAGCGCGCTCGATGATGGTATCGAGACGCCAACGCTTGGTCTTGCTCAGGGGCCGAGTCTCCATAATACTCACGAGGTCGCCAATGTGAGCCTCGTTGTGTTCATCATGGACCTTGACCGTACGAGTGGAACGCACGACCTTGCCGTACAGCGGGTGGGTCGAACGCTGCTCGAGCTCGACGGAAATCGTCTTGTCCATCTTATCGGACACGACGTAACCGCGACGAACCTTGCGGAAGTTACGCTCTTCAGCCATTACTTCTCCTCAGCTTTCGTTTCGGTCGCCTCGGGGGCCTGGCTGATGCCGAGCTCACGCTCGCGCAGGACGGTGTACATCCTGGCGATGTCGTGCTTGACCGCCTTGAGGCGGGCGGTATTTTCGAGCTGACCGGTCGCGGACTGGAAGCGCAGGTTGAACAGCTCTTCCTTGGACTTCTTGAGGAAGCCCTCGATCTCCTCGTTGGTCTTCTCGTTCAGATTCTTCATGGTGTAGTCTGCAGTTCCGACTGCCATCAGATGTCACCGCCTTCACGAGCAATAACACGGCACTTCATAGGGAGCTTGTCGATTGCGCGGCGCAGAGCCTCGCGAGCGACATCCTCGGACACGCCACCGATCTCGAACATGACGCGACCCGGGTGGACGTTAGCGATCCAGAATTCCGGAGTACCCTTACCGGAACCATTCGGGTGCCGAGCGGCTTCTTGGTCAGCGGACGATCCGGGAAGATCGTGATCCACACGCGGCCACCACGCTTGATGTAGCGGGTCATGGCGATACGAGCGGCCTCGATCTGACGGTTGGTCACATAAGCTGGAGCAAGAGCCTGAATACCGAAATCGCCGAATGCGATCTCGTTGCCGCCCTTGGACATACCACGGCGGACCGGACGGTGCTGCTTACGATACTTGGTTCTCTTTGGGATAAGCATTTCTCAGCTCACTCCTTCGTTTCCGTTGCGGCAGGTGCCTCAGCTGCGGCCGGAGCCTCTGCTGCTGCGTTCTGCTGCTGGCAGCGTACGCTGACCACGGCGCGGACGGCGATCGCCGCGACGTCCCTGGCGGTTGTTGCCCTGCTGTGCCTGCTGCTCTTCGAACTCACGCTCGGTCATATCGCCCTTGTAGATCCAGACCTTCACGCCGATGCGGCCGTAAGTGGTCTTGGCCTCGAAGAAGCCGTAATCGATGAGGGCACGCAGGTCTGCAGCGGAACGCGACCCTCGCGATAGAACTCGGAACGGCTCATTTCGGCGCCACCAAGGCGGCCGGAGAGCTTGATACGGATACCCTTGGCGCCTGCACGCATGGCATCCTGCTGGGCCTTACGCATCGCGCGACGGAAGGTCACGCGGTTGGTCAGCTGCTCAGCGATGCCCTGTGCGACGAGCTGGGCGTCCAGTGCTGCGTTCTTCACTTCGAAGATGTTGAGCTGGACCTGCTTGCCGGTGAGCTTCTCGAGCTTGGCGCGAACGCGCTCAGCTTCGGCGCCACGGCGGCCGATGACGATACCCGGACGAGCGGTGTGGATATCCACACGCACGCGGTCGCGGGTACGCTCGATGACGATACGGGACACGCCCGCACGCTCAAGATCCTTGCTCATGGCCTTGCGGATGGCGTCATCTTCGAGAACGAAGTCGCGGTAGCGTTCGCCAACCTTGTTGGAATCGGAGAACCACTTGGAACGATGGTTCTCAGTGATTCCCAGGCGGTAGCCAAACGGATTGATCTTCTGACCCATCTTTAGCGGTTTCCTTCCTTGTTAGCGACGACGACCGTGATGTGGCTGGTGCGCTTGTTGATACGAGCGGCACGGCCCTGTGCACGAGCGCGGAAACGCTTGAGCGTCACGCCTTCGTCCACATAGGTCTCCTTCACGACCAGGTCGTTCTCACGGAACGGCTCGCCGGCCTTGTCGGCCTTCACGCGAGCGTTCGCGATGGCGCTCTCCAGGACCTTACGCACCGGAAGGGATGCGTCCTGCGGAGCGAACTTCAGAATGGTGATGGCTTCGGTCGCTTCTTGCCTCGGATGAGGTCGACCATACGGCGAGCCTTGCGCGGCGTCACGCGGACGTGACGAGCGATTGCTTTAGCTTCCATGTGTCCTTACTCTCCTTTAGCGGCGTGCCTTCTTGTCGTCCTTCACATGACCCTTGAAGGTCTTGGTCGGGGCGAACTCACCGAGCTTGTGGCCAACCATGGATTCGGTGACGAACACCGGAACATGCTTGCGACCATCGTGAACGGCGAAGGTGTGTCCGATGAAATCAGGGTGATCATCGAACGACGGGACCACGTCTTGATGACGTTGTGCGTACCCTTCTCGTTCTGCTCGTCGACTTTCTTCTGCAGGTGGGCGTCGACGAAGGGGCCCTTCTTGATGCTACGAGTCATCTACTCGACACTCCCTTACTTACGGTTCTTACCATTCGGGCGACGACGAACAATCATCTTGTTCGAAGCCTTCTTCGGACGCGGGTACGAACCTCGCCCTTGCCCCACGGAGAAACCGGCGGCTTGCCACCGCGGGTACGACCGCCGTGCGGGTGATCGACAGGGTTCATGGATTCACCACGGGTGATCGGACGCTTGCCCATCCAACGTGCACGACCTGCCTTACCGAGCTGGATGTTGGCGTGATCGGAGTTGCCGACCTCACCGACGGTTGCGCGGCAGCGAGCATCCACGTTGCGGATTTCTCCGGACGGCATACGCAGCTGGGCGTAAGCGCCATCCTTAGCGACGAGCTGCACGGCTGCACCAGCGGAGCGGGCGATCTTGGCGCCACCCAGCGGGCGGAGCTCGATTGCGTGCACCACGGTACCAGTCGGGATGTTGCGCAGCGGCAGGTTGTTGCCCGGCTTGATATCAGCCTGGGCGCCGGTCTCGATGACGTCACCCTGCTTGATACCTTCCGGAGCGATGATGTAGCGCTTCTCACCGTCTGCGTAGTGCAGCAGTGCGATGCGGGCGGAACGGTTCGGGTCGTACTCGATGTGAGCGACCGTTGCCGGCACGCCGTCCTTGTCCCAACGCTTGAAGTCGATGAGACGGTACTGGCGCTTGTGACCGCCGCCACGATGACGGGAGGTCATACGGCCGTAAGAGTTACGACCGCCAGTCTTGCTGAGTTTGCGAACCAGCGACTTCTCAGGCGTAGAACGCGTAAGCTCGGAGAAGTCCGAGACGGACGCGTTACGGCGGCCTGCAGTCGTCGGCTTATAAACGCGGATAGCCATAATCTAGTTCTTCCTTTAACTTTTCTCGGCTAGCTTCAGTTACCGAAGATGTCGATCGTCTGGCCCTCGGCGACGGTCACGATAGCGCGCTTCTGATTGACGCGCTGGCCGAAACCGTTGCGGGTGCGCTGACGCTTGCCGGCGCGGTTGAGGTGTTGACGTTCGTCACCTTGACATTGAAGATCTCTTCGATTGCCTGCTTGATCTGGACCTTGTTCGCGTTCGGGGCCACCACGAAGGTGTACTGACCGCGATCGGACAGAGCGTAGCTCTTCTCAGAAACGACAGGCTTGAGGATGATGTCGTGTGCGGGCTTGTGAATAGCGACCATGAAAATCAGGCCTCCTTTGCAGCCGGCTCAGCCTTCGCAGCAAGGAAAGCGTCGAAGCCTTCCTTGGAGAAGACCACGTACTGAGCGGTGACCACATCGTACGTGTTGAGCTGATCGGCGAAGATCGGGTGAACGGTCGGGATGTTACGAACGGAAAGCCATTCGTTCACATTCTCGCGAGAGAGCACCACGGTGGTGAACTTGTTCTCGGTCACCGGGGTAAGAGCGGCAACAGCGGCCTTGGTGGACGGGGCTTCGGAAACGCCGAAGTCCACGACTGCCACGCGACCTGCGTTGGCGCGATCGGAAAGCACGTACTTGAGAGCAGCGGCCTTCATCTTCTTCGGGGTGCGCTGGGAGTAGTCACGCGGCTGCGGACCGAACACGGTGCCACCGTGGTACCACTGCGGTGCACGAATGGAGCCCTGACGAGCACGACCGGTGCCCTTCTGCTTCCACGGCTTGCGGCCACCGCCGGAAACCATGCCGCGAGTCTTGGTGGCATGAGTGCCCTGACGAGCAGCGGCGCGCTGGGCACCACAACCTGGTGGATCAGCGGGATACGGGACTGGACTTCTTCGGCGGAGAAGCCGAAGATCTCAGCCGGAGCCTCAACGGTTCCGGTTGCATTGCCCTGGTTATCGGTAACGTTCAGAGTAACGTTTGCCATGATTTATCAGGCTCCCTTCACTGCCGAACGGACGAGAACGATGCTGCCTTCGGGCCCGGGATGGCGCCCTTGATGGCGAGCACGCCGTTCTCAACATCCGACGAAACGATGGTGAGGTTCAGCGTGGTGTTGGTTACATGACCCATGCGGCCAGCCATACGCTTGCCCTTGAGGATACGGCTCGGGGTAGCGCATGCGCCAACAGAGCCAGGACGACGCTCGTTCTTGTGAGAGCCGTGGGTACGACGATAGGACTTGAAGCCCCAGCGCTTGATGGTGCCTGCGAAGCCCTTGCCCTTGGTGGTACCGGTCACATCGACCAGGGTGCCCTCCGGGAACAGCTCAGCGGTCAGCTCCTGACCCGGCTCGAACTCTTCGGCGTTATCGGTGCGGACCTCAGCGAGGTGACGACGCGGGGTGACGCCAGCCTTGGCGAAGTGGCCGGCAAGCGGCTTAGTCACCTTGGTCGGGTCAACCTGGCCGTAGCCAAGCTGAACAGCCTTGTAGCCGTCGGACTCTTCGGACTTGACAGCAGTCACCACGTTGGTGGAGACGTCAACGAGGGTCACAGGAACGAAGAAACCGTTCTCGTCCCAGACCTGAGACATGCCGAGCTTCTTGCCCAACAGTGCGGTGCGATTAGACATAATGGTTCCCTCCTCCCTTACAGCTTGATCTCGATGTTCACATCTGCGGGCAGATCAATGTGCATAAGGAATCCACGGCTTCGGGGTCGGGTCCACAATGTCGATGAGACGCTTATGAGTACGCATCTCGAAATGCTCGCGAGAATCCTTGTACTTGTGAGGAGAACGGATAACGACGAACACGTTCTTCTCGGTCGGGAGCGGAACCGGGCCAACCACAGTTGCGCCCGCGTTCGTCACCGTTTCGACGATCTTCTTCGCCGATTGGTCGATGACCTCATGGTCATAGGACTTAAGCCTGATGCGGATTTTCTGTCCCGCCATTGCCTTCCGCCCTTTCTAGCGATTCGTTAGTTACTGTTTACCAGCCTGCTTCTCAAAGGGCACCGGCGCAGAAGACCCCCGAAACCGTGGAAGTTCCGTGGTCATACCACATCAGTGCGCAGCCATGCAGTTTTCACTCTCGTGATCACTGTGCCACGCTCGCTTTTTTAATTCCAATTTGCGAGCCCTAAAATCAGGCAACTTCTTTATTTAAGCATCAGGGGTAGTCTTAAGAAATCCTCGCGTGTCGCGGTCTCAAGTCCTGTTTTCAAGTCCCTGAAAACGAATGAGATGCACATTGCCGATCGTCTGTTGCGATCATAATGCAGCATCATCCGAAAATGCTTTTCCACATATAAAAAACGAGGAATCCGGTTGAACGAATCCAACCAAATTCCTCGCTATCTATGATGCTTGCCGATATAACGCAAGCACCTTATATGTAGGTCACTGCTGATGGCCTATACATGAAGCGACTCATGCACGCTCGGAAGCTTCTTCCGTGGCGGCCTCGCCCTGACGCTGGACGCGCAGCTTGTGCCTTCGGCCTGGCTGACGCCGTAGTATGCGGCGATGGCGATGTCCTTCATATCCTCGATCTGCGGGATACGCGGATTTGCCGGAGCGCACTGATCCTCATAGGCACGCATGCCGATCTGATCGAGGATGGACCAGAAGTAGTCCTCGTCCACACCGCACTCCTGGAAGCTCTTGTTCATGCCGAGCTTGTTGTCACGGTAGTCCTCGACGGCCTTGGCAGGTTCTCAACGCCCTCTTCCGGAGTCTTGCCCGGGTTCACGCCAAGTTCTTGGCGATCTCCTGGTAACGTTCCGGAGCGATGTACTTGTTGTACTTCGGCCAGCTGGTCGGTTCCTCCGGAATGGAGCCGTTGTAGCGGATGACGTACGGCAGCAGGATGGAGTTGGTACGACCATGGGCAACGTGGCACAGAGCACCGATGGTGTGGGCCATGCCGTGGCACATGCCGAGGAATGCGGAGCCGAATGCCATGCCGGCCATGGTGGCGGCGTTGTGCATCTTCTCCTGGGCCTTGATCTTGTCTTCACCCGGCTCGCCGTTGACGGACTCGGCGAGGTTGTCCCAAATCAACTTGGCCGCGTGCAACGCCATGCCATCGGTGAAATCGTTGGCATAGACGGAGACGTAAGCCTCGAAGGAGTGGGTCAGGGCGTCGAAGCCAGCATCGGATGCGAGCTTGCGCGGCTGGGTACGCGCCAGCACCGGATCGACGATGGCGACGGACGGGGTCAGCGCGTAATCGGTGATCGGGTACTTGTAGCCGGTCTTGTGATCGGTGATCACAGCGAACGGCGTGACTTCGGAACCGGTGCCGGAAGAGGTCGGGATGCACACGAGCTTGGCCTTCTTGCCCAGCGGCGGGATCTTGAAGGCGCGCTTACGGATATCGAAGAACTTCTCGCGCACGTCGGAGAAGGAGATTTCCGGGTGCTCGTACAGCAGCCACATGATCTTGGAGGCGTCCATCGGGGAACCACCGCCGACGGCGATGATGGTGTCCGGCTCGAACTCCTCACGCATCATGGTGGCACCGCGCTCGACGGTTTCGACGCTCGGCTCCGGCTCGACGTAGTCGATGATGCGGAAGGTCACACGGTTGGAACGTGCGCGGAGCTGGTCGATGATCTTGTCGACCACACCGAGCTGCTCCATGACCTTATCGCACACGATGACGGCCCTCTCGATGCCGTACATGTCGCGCAGGTACTTGATGGCGTTCGGCTCGAAGTAAGTCTTGGCCGGAATCTTGAACCACTGCATGTTGTTGTTCCTCCGAGCGATGCGCTTGATGTTGAGAAGGTTAACTGCCTGAACGTTGCCAGACACGGAGTTGCCGCCGTAGGAGCCGCAGCCGAGGGTCAGCGACGGTGCGATGGCGTTGTAGATGTCGCCCACGCCGCCGAGGGAGCTCGGAGAGTTCCAGATGATGCGGCATGCGTGCATGCGCTGGCCGTATTCGCGGACCAGAGCCTGATCGTTGGTGTGGATGGCTGCGGTGTGGCCTGCACCATGCTTGAGCATGGCTTCGCACATTTCGAAGGCCTGTTCCTTGTTGTCGGACTTCAGTACGGCCTGGACCGGAGCGAGCTTCTCCATGGTCAACGGCTCGTTCTCGCCGACTTCCTTGCACTCGGCGGCAAGAATGGTGGCGTCTTCCGGAATCTCAAAACCTGCGGCCTTGGCGATGTACTGCGGGGACTTGCCCGGCACCACAGAGTTGAGCTTCGGGGTCTGGCCGGAATATGCGGTGCAGCCGAACATGTACTGCTCGAGCTTGGCCTTCTCTTCGTCGTTCACGAAGTAGCCTTGCGGCGCTTGAGTTCCTTGATCAGCGGAGCGTAGACTTCCTTGTCGGCGATGATGGCCTGCTCGGTGGCGCAGATCATGCCGTAATCGAAGTGCTTGGAGAGCACCAGATCGTTGGCGGCACGCACGATGTCGACGTTCTTGTCGACATATGCCGGAGCGTTGCCAGCGCCGACGCCGAGGGCCGGCTTGCCGGAGGAATATGCCGCCTTGACCATGCCCGGGCCACCGGTGGCGAGGATGGTGGCGATACCATCATGCTTCATCAGGCGCCGGTGGCTTCGATGGACGGGTGCTCGATCCACTGGATACAGTTCTCAGGAGCGCCTGCCGCGATGGCTGCGTCGCGCACGATCTTGGCAGCTTCGACGGAGCACTTCTGTGCGCCCGGGTGGAAGCCGAAGATGATCGGGCAGCGGGTCTTCAGCGCGATCAGCGACTTGAAGATGGCGGTGGAGGTTGTTGGTGACCGGGGTCACGCCGGCGACGACACCGACCGGTTCGGCGATCTCGTCGATGCCCATGACATCGTCTTCACGAATGATGCCGACGGTCTTCTGGCCGGCAGATAGTTGGTGACGTGCTCGCAGGCGAAGATGTTCTTGGTGGCCTTGTCTTCCACCAAACCACGGCCGGTTTCCTCAACGGCCATCTTGGCGAGCACCAGATGCTTGTTCAGTGCTGCGACGGAAGCCTTGGCGACGATACGGTCAACCTGCTTCTGATCGAGCTTTTCGAAATCGTCAAGAGCCTTCAGGCCCTTCTTGACCAGAGCGTCGACCTCAGCCTCGGCTGCGGCGAGCTTCTCTTCCGGAGTCGGCTTGGTCGGCTCTTCCTTCTTTGCGTCTGCCACTTGAAGTCCTCCTCGATTCTTTGGGGGTTTGCAAAGTAGTTTCCCGTTATTCCATCCGCCTCGAAGCGGATGGACGCGTTGCTGGTCTTTTGTGACCTAGGACACACTTTAGTGAGTATGCAATATGATGTTCCACTGTGTCGTGTCGCAAGAGAAATGTTATCTTCTGTTCATTTAATGTTTAGATTGCGTTCTTTTATGGAATCAAAAAGCCTCAAAAACATCATTTTGAGCGTTTTTGTTGCTTTTTATCATAAATCACACACACTTTCTCAAGTCTCACCTCCATATCTTTTATAAAAGTATTTTCTATATGATATCAATCATATCGAGCTTTTACAAAGTCGATTTATTTATCTTGTTCGTCCAATGTATTTTTTCCGCCAGCCAGTAGGAGTTTCGCCTGTTTCTTCAAAGAAGCGACGATTGAAATTCGAAGCGTTACCATATCCGCAAGCGCGACGAATCGAAGCGACGCTTTGATTCGTGGTCGTCAGCAATCTGCATGCATGCCCGATACGCAATCGTCGAACAAAATCCGAAAACCCTATTCCTGCAGCCCTTTTGAACAGACGAGAGAAAGCCGAAACGCTCATTCCGGCCTGGCGGGCGGCCAAATCCATGCTAATTCACCGCTCAGATGCGATGAAATGTACTCGATGGCATCATTGACCACACGTTCCGCACCACTGCATACAGCCGGATCGTATCCGGACGCAACCACCGTATAGGATTCATCTGCGGGGGCATGCGCGAACACATCCAACACACGAATCAGATCACTAACACGGCAAGCAAGACTATGTTCCTCCATGTTTTCCAGAATCGAACCGGCCTGACGAGCGGATTCACCGCTCAGCACCAATGCCTGCCCCGCACGTTTCAACACCATTGCAAAACCAGACGTTTCCGGAAATCCAGACATCAGCAGACGCATGGTTTCCGGACGCACATGGCACACCACATCACGCTGACGAAGCCGCTCCCCCGGAGCGATGTCGGACACCCAATTATGCGGAAGATTTGAACCAATCAGCGCAACCTGCCCGGCCTCATACGGAACAACGGCATTGCCCGCCATCATCAATCCGGTACCTTCCCGAATCAGATGAATTTCAATATGAGGATGATGATGCCATTTCGCCAACGAGCTTGGGTAGCCATGCTTCGCCCAACGCACCGAAGCCTGCGCGTCCGGCACAATGATCTCCAATACGCCAGAATCGTTCGGACTTCCACCTTTCGGCACGAATCCACCAAAAGAGGTCTGAGCCAAAGCCGCCTTCCCATGCCGATTATCGTTGACTTGTGCAACAGCCCCCATGACACAGACCCCTTTCGTCGTTCCGTAACGTGCGTAACGTCAGTCGTTTTTCACGGTAATCTGCAGCTTAATGTCTCCAGGACGCCCCTCAGCCATGCGATCGAACGCCGCCTGGGCATCCTCCATCGCATAGGTGTCGGTGATGAATGGCTTCAGATTCAGTTTACCGTTAGCCACGAGGTCAATGGCCTTCTGATACACATTGGCATAACGGAAGATATTTTCGATGCGCACCTCGGTAGCCTGCAGCTCCGTAATGTCGATGGCCACCGGATTGACCGGAATACCAACGATAACGGCAGCGCCACCGGGAGCAATCAGCTTCCAGAATGTCTCGTATGACTTCGGCGAGCCCGAGCACTCGAAAGCCACATCAGCACCCCAGCCCCCCGTTTCCTCGCGGACGCGCTCCACCAGATCCTCCTTGGTGAGATCCACCGGAATAATACCTGGAATCTGAGCCGCAATCGCCAGTTTGATTGCCGACACATCAGAGATCAGCACCTTGGAAGCGCCACCCGCCAACGCGCACGACGCGGTCAGCATGCCGACCGTGCCTGATCCGGTGACCACGCAGACATCGCCCGGCTTGATACGAGCCTTGGTGGCGGACCACATGCCCACAGCCAACGGTTCAAGCAGCGCACCCTCACCGAAGCTCACATTGTCGGGCAGCTTGTAGGTGAACGCCGCAGGATGGTTCACCGTTTCGCACAGGCAGCCATCAATCGGCGGAGTGGCAAAGAAACGCACCGCAGGATCGACGTTATACATGCCAGTTTGCTGGCACGCGAACTCATATCCGGAATGCCGGGCTCCATGGCCACACGATCGCCCACCTTGAAGCCTTCGACGCCAGGACCGACCTCAACCACCGTGCCGGAAGCCTCATGACCGAGAATCATCGGCTGCTCCACCACATATTTACCCACGCGACCATGCGTGTAATAATGCAGGTCGGAACCGCACACACCAACGGTATGTGGCGCGATCTTCAGCTCGCCTAGACCAGGTGCGGGGACGTCAGGCACCTCACGCACATTGATGACGCCCTGCTCTTCGAGAACGACTGCTTCATGATTATTCTCCTTTGTGGATAATGATGTTTTTTGAGAAAAAATGATGATGATTGAGCAATTGATATTCAATTGCGATTAGTTACGTTCGATCGCGGTAATGCGATGGCCACGATCGTCAAATCCGGGTTGATGAGGATGAATGCCGAGCGTGACCAACGATCCGATCGCATAGCAGATCGCATACGTCCAGCACACGCCGCCGAATCCGATAGTGGAAATCAGCACCGTCGCAATCAGCGGACCGAAAAACGTAGTCAGGCCGGAAGCGAGATTATGCGCGGAAATCGCAGCACCCTTATGTTCCGACGCCAACGCGGGAAACACGGCTCCCATAGGAACGAAAGCGGAAATTCCCAATCCAAGAACAACCGCATCAGCACACATAAGCACCATATTCGCCCCGAAAAACTGCGGAATGTAATACATGCCCAGCGTGCCGATCACACAGAACCAGCAGCCAAACCAGCGCATTTGCCGCATCCAACCATGCGAATCGCCCATACGACCCCAGAACACATTGCCGAAAATGGTGACCACAAACTGGAATCCCCAAATCTGACTCCATTGCGAAACCTCAAACCAAGCGCCGCCGCCATTGTTGGTAGTGGCCAAGTAGAGTGGCATGATGACGGGAAAGCCGTACAACGTCAGATTGCAGATCACACGCACCACCGCAGCCAAAGCGATTTGGCGATTATGCACCAGAATGGTGACTCCTCGACTAAGCTCGCGCAGCTTGTCTGCATTACTCATGGCAGAGGTGTCAGCACCCTTGCTTTTCGGCACCATCAGCAGGCAAATCAGCAGTCCAGCTATGGAAAAAGGCAACGAAAGCCACAGCGAGTAATACTCGCCCACCAGCGGAATGGTGAAACTCGGCAAATATGCGCCGAACACGCCAATGCCGAACGAGTAGGCGGCCCAAAACCACCCCATGGCCGACGCGAGCTTGGCAGTATCGATGGTTTGCGCCATCAACACCACGAACGAGTAGATGAACAGCGGGTAGCCAACACCCCGCAACGCATACACGCCTAACATCAGCGGATAGACGCCGCTCGGCAGCGCCACACCAACGAACAGCAGGTGCAAAACGACCCAGGCGCTCGCGCCGATCAGCATGATGCGTTTGGCACCGAACATTTCAGCCAGCACACCGGACGCCCAGCCAGCAAGCGCAGCCATCAGCCCGTACATGGTGAACATCAGCGACGATTGCGAAGAACTGAATCCCTGGTCCACGATGTATTTGGACAAAAAAGTCAATTCAAAGCCATCGCCAGTCATGAACACCGCTATGGCGACCAAGCCGGCCAATAGCGTGCGCGGCAGACCTATCTTCATAACATGTCTCTTTTCTTGGTAGAACGTCGTTGTCACCGTCTCAACTTTTTTGTTGATAAACATATTTTCGACGCAGAAAAGTGGCAGAAAATCCTTTATGCACAGCTATTTTTGATACTTTTTTGCAATACCTGATATTCTCAGACCAACACGAGACATAAGGAAAGGACTTTTTATGAAGTAGTCTTGGAAAAGAAGTTGCGCAGGAAGGATCAACCAGTGAAAGCCCAATCCGCCCTATCAGTCAAAGAAGCCAATCTCAAGGCCATGACCGCGTTCATCTACACCCAAGGTTCAGCCACCAAGCAGATGTTCGAACACGAATTAGGGCTCAGCCTGCCAACCATCACGCAGAATCTGCGCGCCATGGAGCCGACGGGCTCATCGTCAAAGGCGAGATGCAGCAATCCACCGGCGGACGCAAAGCGCAAATCTACGAATTCGCGGCACACTCCAGCGTGGCGATCGGCGTGCGCATCCAAACCACACAAATCACGGCCATCGCCATTGATCTGAACGGCAAATCCGTAGCCACCAGACAGCGCACACTCCCCTATCGCAACAACGACGCCTACTACCAGCGCATGAATGGCATCATCAACGATTTCGCGCAAGAACTGGCGAAACAAGGCAGCACGGTACTCGGCGTGGCCTTCTGCATGCAAGGCATCGTATCGGCAGACGGACAGTCGATCACCTTCGGCAAAATCATGGGCAACACCGGCCTGAAACTCAGCGAACTCAGCCATGGTCTCAACTATCCGTCGCTGATGATTCACGATTCCGACGCTTCTGCCATGGCGGAACTCTGGTTCGACCACAATCTGAAGGATGCCGTCTGCATCTACCTCGAACGACGCCCAGGAGGCGCGGTCATCGTGGACGGATCGCTCTACCAAGGGCCAAACCAATGCAATGGCTCAATCGAACATATGACGCTGATTCCAGGCGGAAACCCTTGCTATTGCGGGCAATTGGGATGCATGGACACGTATTGCTCGCCGGAAACGCTGATGGAGGACGGCGAAAGCCTGCCCGGCTTCTTCTCGGTATTGGAACAAGGCGAGCAGGAGCACCGCAAACGATTCTCGCAATGGCTGGATTATGTGGCGCTGGCGGTAACGAACATTCGCTCGGTACTGGCCGGTGACGTGATCATCAGCGGTGAGGCAGCACAATATCTCGATGATGACGATATGGCCGGACTACGCGAACGCGTGGTGGAACATACGCCATTCGGCACCACGGATTTCACCCTGCGCAAGGGAATGGCGCTCGACCATCAAGACATTATCGGCGCGGCCCTGCGTTTTGTGGAACCGTACGTACGCGAACTATGCGATATGTGACCGCTTTTACACATATATTAATCGCATTAATCGCATCGCTTGCATAACAAAAGAAGCGTGTTGCCGAACCCGTATATAAGGTTCAACGCACGCTTCTTTGTTCGCTTCCGTCTGCTTCACTTGTTGTATTTTTTCAGCGATTATTTGACGGTAATCATCTAATGATAGTTATTTGACAATCTGGCAGAATTCGATGGTTTCGCCGTTCGGTCCGTATACATTGAAGTAGCGAATGCCGTGCTCCCAGAAGCTGTCGATATGCTGAATTTCAGTGTCTTTGAAATTCAGTCCGAGTTCCTTCGCGTTTTCGAACGCGGCTTCGATGTCGGGAGTATCGAACGCCAGTGGTTGATGGCACCGGTGGTCAGCGGCGCTGGGTCGCCTTCCCAGGTTTCGATGGTCAGATGGCCGTAACGCAGGAATGCGCAACGGTTTTCACCGTTATGGAACAGTCCCGCCAACTCGAAACCGAGTTTCTTGGTATAGAATTCGATGGTTTCGTCCAGATCTTTCGCCGGCATGCCGGAATGCTGCAGATCGGTGGTGAATTCAGACATTGGTTTGGTCATAATACCCTCCTTGTGATGGTTGGTACGATACGTTTTTCCCTTTTGTGATTAGGATATGCGCTATGCGGCGATGTCAGCGGCGCATTTGCCGTCATATCGTGACACTTTTTTGCTAATTCCAGGCTGTTCAGGACGAATAAACAGCGTCAGCACCGATTTTGACGACAGCCTTGGAAGCGGCGGCGATTTTGCCGTCGAGGAAGTCCTGCACCTGCTCGAGTTCAAGCTCACGGCCGGATCAGACCGGCACGAGCGTCGACAGCCTCGACATAGTAAGTCAACAGATAATTTCAAAGTGTTTAGAATGAGGTTATGAAGAACCCGTCTTTGCACCGTTATGCAACTCGTCCAGGTCTCTACTTCACCGATGATGGTGGGGCGGATGCCATCGTCCGCTCGGAAACAGCGGACCAAGTGTGGTTTTGCGTACTTGAGCCGCTCGACCAACCCAGTGCCTTCTATGCCGACGCAGTACGATTGTTCAACGAGCCGGGGCTGACCTTCATCGATCAGGCGATGAAACAGCGCATCTGCACTCGGCGAATCCCCTCGCTCAATCTTCGCGAAACACTATTCCGCATGGACGGGCCCAATTACGGACTGTGGTACGTGCACGTGCCGCAAGCATGGGACGGCATGCAATACGGATACCGCGTCAACGGCCCATGGGACCCCGACCACGGCGTGAGCTTCAACCCGTACAAACTGTTGCTCGACCCCTATGCCAAAGGCATCGAAGGATCAATGGAGCTTGATCCCGGAGCGTTCTCCTATGAATGCGAGATCGTGAACGGCAAAGTCAAAGGTTCGCCATTCGGCCCGATGAGCACCATCGACTCCGTGGGGCATGTTCCCGTTTCCGTGGCGATAGACGATCGTGCCACCAACAAGCATGACGGTGAGCCATCACACCCGCATGTGGCATGGAGCAAAACCGTGATCTACGAGCTGCATGTCAAGGGCTTCACAGCCAACGCGCTTGGCTTCCCAAAGAGCTTCGCGGCACCTATGCAGGTTTGGCACATCCGGCGACGCTCTCCTACCTGCAGGATTTGGGCGTCACTTCCATTGAGCTGCTGCCGATTCAACCAAGCAATCCGAACTGTTTCTGCAGGAACGCGGACGCGTCAACTATTGGGGATATTCGACGCTCGCTATTTCGCGCCGGAAGCCTCATACGCCACCAAGCGCTCCCAGGAGGCCGGTGCGGCCGCAGTACGCCAGGAAGTCATCGACATGGTACGAGCCTTGCATGAGGCCGGATTCGAAGTGATTATGGACGTGGTCTACAACCACACCTGCGAATCGGTCCGGAAGGACCGACCGTATGCTGGCGCGGACTCGACAATCTGGCATATTATCGACGCACCAAAGATAAGATCAGCCGCCTGTACGACACCACCGGCTGCGGCAACACGCTTGATTTCACCAACACGCACGTCACCACATTCGCCGTGGATTCGTTGCGCTATTGGGCCAAACGCATTGGCATCGACGGATTCCGATTCGATCTCGCGGCGACGCTGGCACGTCTCGACGGTGAATTCACCCGCTACCATCCGTTCCTGTATGCATTGCGTTCCGACATGCTGCTCGGCAATCTCAAAATGATCATGGAACCTTGGGATTGCGGTCCAAATGGCTGGCGCACCGGCGAATTCGGCATCCCCTTCGCCGAATGG
>ENA-OQER01000758-OQER01000758.1-human-gut-metagenome-genome-assembly--contig:-NODE-758-length-16966-cov-3.981887_pt1 | contig 16966 bp, 15 predicted proteins | sample MGYA00242797_ERZ504639 | MGnify/ENA primary metagenome ERZ504639 (study PRJEB26092, sample SAMD00036306) | human gut metagenome | host: Homo sapiens | study: EMG produced TPA metagenomics assembly of...
TCCTTCCCAGCACAAAAACAGCGGTATCGGTAAACTCCCTGGCTTTCTGCATCAGCTGCTCCGGAATGTGATACTCTGTCCACATCGCTGATATTTCCAAAGATCTCATACATAAAACCACAGTTCATATTTTCTACATTTGTGATATCAATACCGTCAATCACAAACTTTTCCGATTCGTTTTTTTGATGGCTGGTGTAAAATTGTTTTAACCCTGCTTCTGCACAGATTCCTCTTTTTTCACATTCACATAAGAGATTCTTGTTTGCAAGGGATTTGGATGCTCCCGAACCGTTTCCCGAAAAAATGGTTTCTATCTGTGCCCGTCCCAAAAAAGCCACCTTTTTTTCTTTTAATGGCAAGATCTGCTCTTCATTTTTCAAAAGAACAATTGATTCTTCCACAAGTTCCTGAAAAATACTTTTTTTCATCTCTTTTCCTTTCTTTCTGCTGATGTCTTCCTAAACAAGCCTCTTTTGTCTATTTACGCAATATAACATGGACTTCATGCATTTTTCCATCCTTGAAATCAGGCAGCACAAACCCATCTGCTTTGTCGGACATATCGCAAACTGCTCCATCTGTCTTAATTTCAAGCACTCCTTTTTCCAGATGATCTGGATTTTCGATGATTACATGATAATCAGCACCTCGAAAATGTCTGGTCACTTCTGCCTTTTCCCATTCTTTCGGCAGACACGGATCGATCCGCAGTCCATCGTAATCCCGTTTGATTCCGAGGATTCCTTCGTACACCCCCATCATGCACCACGCAGAAGTTCCCGTTGTCCAGGACTGGTAGGATTTTCCATAATATCCGGGATTGGTAGAATAACAGTTTGTAAAAACATATGGTTCTGCTCCGGATTGCATGGATGGATTTTTATCACTGTCCGGCATAATTTTTTTCAGTGTTTCGAATGCTTTGCTTCCTCTCCCCACCTTGCAGTCCATCAGAATTTTAAACCCTGTAGCATGACAGTATACACCACCATTTTCAAACAATCCTGGCAGCATGCCGGACATTCTCCCTACATTTGGCGAATACTTCTGATACGGCGGAAGATTTAACGGAAATCCAAAATCATGCTCCATGGAATCCACTGCTTTTAATATCTTTGGTAATTTCTCTGCATCTGCAACATCTCCTAAAACAGCCCATGTCTGCGCGTTCAGATAAATTTTGCTTCCTTCGCTGTTTTTGGAACCAATATTCTCCACATCACTTAACGCCCGCATGTACCACGCTCCATCCCATGCATATGCATTAATGCTGTTTCGTAAGATACGATATTCCTCTGCTATTTTTCCGGCATATACCTGATCGCCTTTTTTCTTCAGTAATGCTTCTAATTCCTTCAGTGCCAGGCAGAACTGATGGGAAAGCATTACGGATTCCGCATATTCATCCGTTGTAACATTGAGTGCATCATTCCAGTCCGCAAAATAAATCCGTACCAGTCCATGCTTTCCTTTATCCTGCAGCAATCGATTCACAGCCGCTTTCACATGATCCAGAACAGCCGCCTTCCCTCCATCCTGCCATTCAATCTCCAGATCCAGGATAGAAAAGTCTCCCGTTTCTTTTATCAGCTGGCAGACAGCCCATATGATCCAGAACGGCTGATCGGAATACCGGGTATCATCATAAGGATACCACGTAAGAACTCCATGACCATCCCGAAACTGATGGCGAAGACATTCCAGAATCTCTTTTTTTGCTGTTTCCTGCCGATAGTTTAACAGGCCAACCGCAATCTGAAGATTATCGCGGACTCCTTTTTTCCCGACAATGCAAAAATCCACCTGTTTTTTCACCCAGTTATTCATCATGTGATTGATTTTTTCATCCGGCGTTTCCACGGTCAGCGAACGATATTTTTCCAGATAATGCGTTTCTGCTTTTTCAAGTTCCTTTTCCACAGCTGCAGAATTGGAAAACTTTCCGATACCGCCCTTGCCTCTTCAAGTGATTCACTGATTCCAAATACAAACTGTAATTCTTTTTCTTCTCCTGGCTGTAGCACAATTTTATGCTGCAGCACACCGCCCAGAATAAAAAGGGCCGCTTTGAATTTGTACAGTCTTTTCCCTTTACGACAATGTCCGGTCTCTGGAAAAGCGCGCTTGCTGATGCATCCAGCCTTGTTATGGTACTGGTTGTCCCGCAAAATGCTTCCAGATTTCCATCATATGCGTATGCCGGCTCTGATGCTGCCAGAAATGCGTTGTATCTTTTGTGCGGTGCGAAAGGATGTGCGGATCTGCAATATACACCCTTTAACTTTTCATCATAATCTGTTTCCATACAACGATACATTTCATAATATCGCGGATAAGAAAAGCCCTCCAGATAAAAGCTGACTGCTGAAAATATGCTGAGATGGCGCTGTCTTTCCCCTGTATTTTTTATTTTCAAAGTCCACACTTCCTGGTATCCTTCTTCCGGTACAAACAGCCGCCAGGAACTTGCAATATTCTGATAAGAAGACTGGATTCTGGAAGATCCAATGCTGTGTACGCACTGATAATTTTCTACTTCCGTATTTAATGGACCTTCGCCGATATTCCAGCATTCTTTGCTTTTCTCGTCTCTTAGATAGATATATCTTGCATCGTCCTGATTCATCATACACATATCTGCTTTTTCACTGAGGTAATAGCTGCGCCCATGTCCTGTCTGGGAAATCTGCGCACAGTAATGATTTTCATTCCACAGATAATTATACCAGTATCTTGGTGTTCTGGTTTCTGTTATAATGCAGGAATTTCCATCTTCTGAAAATGTATAAGGTTTCTTTTTTTCATTGCATAATGTATCGCTCATTTTCAATTCTCCTTATTTTTAACCTACAGAGCCTGCCACTGGCAGTTTCTGTAAATTGAATGACAACTGCAAAGTCGTACAGTCTTTCCTGTACCGACCTTGTAGTTTCTCCGTTTATTTTTTCTCTTTTCTCGCAAGTACTTCTTCCCGCATCTTTGGTAATTTTTCTTCCAGATCAAATCTGGTAAAAATCAGGAACATAGCCAAGTTTACAACCAGCGGAAGATAGTTGGAAAATCCATAAATCGAATATCGCATGGAAGCAGTTGCACTTTCCAGCGATGCCTGATATCCGCCAATGGCAAGAAATGCGGATAAGATAACAGATCCAAGGCCGCTTCCCACTTTACTTCCAAATCCTATGGCTCCGCCCGACATTGCAACTAATTTCTTTCCATATTTCCATTCGTTATAATCTACCGTCATTGCTGTTAATACGCCGTACAGACACATCAGTGGAATCTGGATAAAGCTCGCCACAAGGCTGGTTGCTGCATAAACCATAAAGTTTTCCGGAATAAAGCAGCGGATCAGGGATGGAATGGCAGCTCCCATTAACCCAAGCTGAATTGTTTTTGTAACACCCAGCTTCGAAATGATCGGCTTGGAAACCACAAATCCGATTACCGTTGCCAGCATACCTGCCGCTCCTATGACTGCAACAAGATTATCGTTGCCAAAAATCCATTTTGCATAGTATGTACCCGAGGCTGCTGCCACTGCAGCGGTAATATTGGTAATCAAATTGAACAGAAGAACGATCACCCAGTATTTATTCTGCAATAACATTTTTATAGCATCTTTAAATGGAACTGCTTCCTCTTCTTCTGTTTCTGTCGGTGCTGTTTCTGATGCGTTTTCCGATTCGCTTTCATAATCCGAAGCAAATTTTGCTTTTCTTCCATTGTTGTAGCAGATCAGGAAAAGTAATAAAACGCCAAGTGCAAGCGCAACACCATATTTGATCCATGCACTCTGTGTACCACCCAGCATATTGGTTACCGGAATTGTGATAATAGCAATGATTGTTCCGGCACCGTAGTTTCCGACTGCACGGAACAGCCCCATATTGCTTCGCTCACTCTGGCTGTGGGTACGCACAATCATAACCGCTGAAAACGGTGTGGCAATCATAGTATAAATAACTGCTGTTAAAAGAAGATTGGTAACCAGTACATAAATCAATGCCACTGTCTGTCCTGCCTGAATCGGGACCGTAAACATCATAATGATGATGACTGCTGCAGGAATCGCCATTTTCAGCATCCAGGAGTAATATTTCTTATTTCCACCTTTGGAGTGGTCAATCATATTTCCCACCAGAACATCCGTCAGTGCATCTATAATCTTAGCGATCATCATCGCAATTCCGACTCCGCCTACCGCCATGCCGACTTTATCTGTATAAAAGTAAGTAAGCTGGCCAACCAGATTGGCCATCACGCCTAACGCTAACTGACCTCCCATATCAGCCATATAATCTCTTTTTCTCATAACTCTTCTTGCCCCGTCTGCATCATAGAGGACTTTTTGTTTCTTTTTTCCCATATCTTTTTCTCCCATCGTTTTTACAGCCGCTGTTTTATACTTGTATTCTATCAAGTATTTTGTTTCTTTTATTACATATAGCAATTTAATATTATATATTTGGGCATTCTTTTTTTTATTTTTAAATTATATTGAACACTTGGAAGATTGCCTGACAAAAGAAAACATACTCCTTTTTCTGTCTCTTTTCCTTCTATTCTTCCAATTTCATTTCCCGTCGGATCTAATGCTGTAAGAACGGCCTCCTTAGCTTTTACGTAGATTCTTCCTTCCAGCGTTTCGGCATATAATTTTCCCTGAAAGTGTACTGCAGTAAACGGAAAGCCCATCATCTGTGCACCTTCCTGATACGTTGTCTTGTCCATTCCCGTTGTTCCCATCGCAGTGATCACAAATTCCTCTGCCTGCTCCAGTTTTTCCTTTCCCACTGGAAGAAGTGCCAGCGTAATCCGCTCATTTTCTGACTGGATCTCAATTTTTTCAGACAGCTGCAGACTTTCTGCTGGGCTTCCACTGAAATATCCGCAATACGGCGTATGAATTGCGAACCGGGCATGTGCCGGATCAAACACCAGCTCTTTTGTATCAGAAATCAATTTTCCATCTACCAGACCACATTCCTCCGAAAGTATCTTCCATTCTTTCATTGCCCGGTCAAGAATTGCAGCAAATTCACGATAATCTCCTGTGCCTGCGATTTTCTGAATTTCATCAAAGACAAGTGCCTGTGCTCCCAGATACACGCCTTCTCGTATCTCTTCTGCATTCTTCGCTGCCTGTTTCAGCCTGTTGTGGTCTTTATATTTCCGCCATGCGTCACGATACGGTGACCATGCATAATACACACCGTGTTCTGCCTCCGAGAGATCTGCCCCATTCAAAAATCCTGCGTTCACTGCAACAGCCGCGTCTCCCTGATAGGTATCCCCTCCGTCCAGGAATACATTTCGCATACATGTGATGTAAGGTAAAAAAGTAGTTGGCATTGCGTGCATTTTCGGCAGTGTTTTCAAATCGTTCTGTGTATATACGACATCTACACGGTTTTTAGCCGCCGATACCAGCCCTTTGAGAAATACAGATGCTATAAATCCCCACTGACAGATAACCGCCGGATCATTATATACATCAAAAACACTCCAGATCTCATCGTCCGGCTGATCGTCCGCCTTTTCCGACGTATGATAATTGTATAAAATCAGTCCGTCCCAGTCGTTCAAGCATGCATAGGCAACCGTGTGCACATATGCTGTCGAATGGAAAGGATGTTCCCCATATTCGTTCCACTCACTGAGCATGAAAGGTTTTCCTTTTACAATGGCAACGGAAGCAAGATTTAAAAGTGTTGTTGCCATAGAACCAACTCCTGTCTGCATGGTCAGCGGGTTCGTTGACACATATTCGGCCGGCCCTGCAACCAGATAGGTATTTGCCTCCTGGATCGGAAGCAGCGGGTGATTAAAATAGCTGTTATTTTCCATAAAATCCCCGTCGGTATGGCCATATACATCCGCTGCACCGGCAACCAGATTGCTTGTCACGATCGGAACTTTACTCCAAGGGAATGAAGATAATCTTTCATATCCTGATAAAATTACGATTCATCGTAATGCCAAATTCCATAAAATCAGCATAGCGGGCCGGACTTCATTTTCTTCCCATTTTCCCAAAGGGTCGCATTCCGGCTGATAGAAATTACCTGCGGCTCCCTGCACAGTTCCTTTCTCCGGATCTTCTTCCTCGCCAAGCGCACATTTTCCTTCAAACGTCCATGCTTCTTTCAGACGCTCTCTTGTTCCATATTTCATCAAGAGGAAGCTGTTAAAACGATTTTGTACCTCATCCCGATATGGCTGCATCTCTTCCCGCTGATCCGTTTCCATCGTTCCTTTAATCGCAGAATCTTCATTATTGATCTGAACCGTGATCACCGCCGGATCGTCAATCAGTGCAAGACCTGTATAAGGATTCACATGACAGAGAATCTTTCTGGCATATTCTTTTTGCAGCTCTATCATCCGTTTATTGTACATGGGAAAACGTTTGATGCAGCTTCCCGCATTTCCTGGGTAGTCCAGTCCATCTCCTTCTACAAATCTCTTGCAACGATAAGATCAATGTGAAGGTAAATACCCCGCTCTTTCAATTTTGCGACAAAATAGTCAAATCGATCCAGACCTTCCGGATGAAATTCTCTCCCGTTTCCTTTTTCATAATCTAAGAGTGGGGCTTCTTTACAGCTGGACCAGCTGCGCGGTTCCTCGCCGATTGGGGCATCTGCTGCATGGAGCCGAATCACATTCACGCCCAGGCTCGCAAAACGTTCCGCCAGTTTCTCTGCGGTTTCATGATCCGGAGTATTTGATCTTGCAGCCACATTAAACCCAAGAAATTTTGCCCTTACACCATCTTCAAAATAAAATGGCCATTCCTTGTCGTTACAAATCCATGTTTTCCAGCTGGTGCATCCAGAAGATAAGAATAATCGAGAACACCTTTATTTGGATTCGTTTTATTAATTTTAATCGGTTGTCTCATACGTATGATCCGCCTTTCCTTTTTTCTAATCGCACTTTATCAAAAATGAAAGGAAAGATATTACATAAAAACATACAAAATTATATGTTTTCGTATTGTTATTTTTCTTTTTCCATTTTATACTTTAAATTTGGAAGTGAAGGAATCGTGAATTGCTTTGCAGAAACTTTCAAACGAAAATTTGATCCACTGCATCCCACAGATACCAGGAGAATATCATATGAATTATGTTACTTTTTGTAAAAATTACTATGCCGTTACAGGAATTCCTACGAATCTAATTACTGAAGCAGGAGCTATTTACTCTGCTTTATCAGAACAGCTCCACATCTCAACAGAGAGCCCTTATCCGCTTTATCCATCCGATTATAATCCCGAATTTCGTTTTGCATCTCCCGACATTGTATATGGCTCTGTCCAAATTGAAGCTACTGGTGAATATATCATCTTAGGCCCGGTTTTTTCCGTTCCTGTGACAGATGAGCTCGTCCGCAGTTATATGCATGACTCTGCCACGCCCCTGAAGTACAAGGAAGTAATCGCTGAGGCTCTCGCCTCCATTCCCCGGTTATCACATATCCAATTTTGTCAGCATCTTGTTTTCCTGCATCAATGTGTGAACCACAAGGAAATCAGTGTGTTGAAATTATTGGGACAGCGTGCACCCCAGCAATTGCGGCAGAGCCAGCAGCATTTGAAATCCATTACAGAAAATATGGAAAATAAAAAGATGCATAACACTTACCAGTTTGAATGCGAACTTTTTCAGTTTGTTCAAAATGGAAATGTAAATGCTTTGCAGAATTTTTTGAAGAATAATACATTACAATTAGAAGAAGGCAGACTTGCAAAAACTCCGATTCGCCATGCCAAAAATCTTTTTATCGTGACAGCAATCAAAACCGCTGTTCTTGGCGCCATTCCGGGAGGAGTAGATATTGAAAAAACATATCAGCTTCTGGATCTTTATATTCAGGAATGCGAGGCACTGCAGTCACTGGAAAAAATCCAGGCACTGCAATACTCCATGATTCTGGATTTTTGTCAGCAGGCAGGTGAAACCAAAATCCCTGCTGGAATCTCAAGAGAAGTTTATACCTGTATGAATTTTATCCGTACACATACAAATGAATCCATCTCTGTGAATGATGTCGCGGATTCCATTCAGAAAAGTACTTCCTACACGATGAAAAAATTCAAAACTGAGCTCGGCTTTACCATAGGTGCTTTCATTACAAGATGTAAATTAGAAGAAGCTAAAATGCTTTTAACCTACAGTACAAAAAGTCTGGCTGAAATCAGCAGTTATCTCTGCTTTTCCAGCCAGCCTCATTTTCAGAGTTTATTCAAAAAACAGTATCATATGACTCCTTTAGAATACCGGAAAAAATCCGGTGTAATGGATACTATACGGCTTTAGTTTATCCTTTCCAGAGGCCCATTACAAAAAACTCACCTGCCGTTTTATCTTTTGTATGAAAACAGCAGATGAGGTTTTTGCTAAGAATGAACATCAGTGCAGATGATAAACCAGTTTCACAAACGCCGGATCATCATGGTTTACAATTTCACTGTGTCCGAGATCTTTGTAAAACAGAACATAAAAAAAGCTTTCAATCCTTGTTTCAATCCCTCTGAGTTCATCATACAATCTGTCGTTTCACCCCTTATTTTCTGACATTTCTGTGGAAATATACTTTTTTCTTCCTCCTTCATTGCGAATCTTTCCGGGAAATGCTATAATAGCCAAAGTTGAAAGCGCGAAATCCGAAGCATTTGCAAGCTGCTCCGGAAAAAAAGACCATCCCCCGGACAAAAAGAGAGGGGATATGTCCATCCTACGGGACATAAGAAAGGAGTTATTCTATGCCTTATGATGACGTACAAAAATTTTCAGAGGCAGCCGTAAACAAAGCAAGGCTGCTGAAAGACACCCGGGGAAATACTTTCTCCGTGCAGTCATGGCCGGTTTCTTTATCGTGGTTGCCATGATTTTCTCCAACGTGGTAGGCAATACGTTCCAGAGTACAGATCCTGCCTGGGGAAAACTGCTTGGCGGTATTGTGTTTGCCATTGCGGTTCTGCTGATCGTTTTTATCGGTGCAGAGCTTTTCACCGGAAACAATCTTGTTATGGCATTTGGGGCCTATGACAAAAAAGTCTCCTGGGCACAGGTTGGAAAAGTATGGCTGGTAAGCTACATCGGAAACTTTGTCGGATGCCTGATTCTCTCCGTAATTTTCGTACTGGCAGGTGCTTCCGGTACTGCCGATTATTACGCAGGATTTATTGGAAATAAACTTTCCATTCCTGCCGGAGAAATGTTTTTCCGTGCCATTCTCTGCAACTTCTTCGTCTGCCTTGCCGTTGCCTGCGGCATGAAATGCAAAAATGAAGTTGCCAAATTTTTCATGATTATACTTTGCATCACCGGATTCGTTGTTGCCGGTTTTGAACACTGCGTTGCCAATATGGCCACCTTTGTTACCGCTGCACTTCTGGTCCCAGGCGGCATTTCTCTGACTGCCGCATTGAAAAGTATGGTCATTGTAACTATAGGAAACGCAATAGGAGGCGGTGTGCTCCTTGCCTGGCCGCTTCGAATGATGAGTGCAGATAAATGACAAAATCTTTATACATTGCGGAAAAACCGAGCGTTGCTCAGGAGTTCGCAAAAGCGTTAAAACAGAATATGCAGCGCAGGGATGGATACTTAGAGTCGGATCAGTCCGTCGTAACCTGGTGCGTCGGTCACCTGGTTACGATGAGCTATCCGGAAAAATATGATCCTGCGTTAAAAAGGTGGAGTCTCGAGACCCTGCCTTTTTTGCCTGAAAACTTCAAATATGAAATTATCCCGGAAGTAAAAAAGCAGTTCACCATTGTGAGTAACCTGCTCCACCGGGAGGATATTGAAACCATTTATGTCTGTACCGACTCCGGGCGTGAGGGAGAATACATCTATCGTCTCGTCGCGCAGATGGCCGGTATCAAAGACAAGAAACAGAAGCGTGTCTGGATCGACTCGCAGACAGAAGAAGAAATCCTGCGCGGTATCCGCGAAGCGAAGGACGAAAGTGAATACGACAATCTTTCGGCATCCGCTTATCTCCGCGCCAAAGAAGATTACCTGATGGGCATTAACTTTTCCCGTCTTCTCTCGCTCAAATACGGAAGCGCTGTCGCATCGTATCTCGCACTAAATATCAGTCTATTTCCGTCGGCCGTGTTATGACATGTGTGCTCGGCATGGTCGTACGCCGGGAGCGCGAAATCCGTAGCTTTGTGAAAACACCATTCTACCGTGTCATCGCCGGTCTTTCCTTAAATGGACGCAATTTTGAGGGGGAATGGCGCGCCGTAAAAGGCAGCCGCTACTTCAACTCTCCGCTTCTCTATAAGGAGAACGGCTTCCAGAAAAAAGAGGACGCACAGAAACTGATTGAGGAATTAAGCATGCAGAATCCTCTGATCCCGCATGTCCTGAAAATGGAGCGAAAAAAGGAAAATAAAAATGCGCCACTGCTTTACAACCTTGCGGAGCTGCAAAACGACTGTGCCCGCTTTTTCAAAATCAGTCCGGATGAAACGCTGAAAGTTGTTCAGGAGCTTTACGAGAAAAAGCTGGTTACCTATCCGCGAACCGATGCCCGTGTGCTTTCTTCTGCCGTTGCCAGGGAAATCAGCAAAAACCTGCGCGGCCTGCAGCAGTACGGTATCTGCAGCGGCCTTGCAAATGAAATTTCGCAGGGTGAAAGCTGGAAAAAGATTGGTTCCACCCGCTATACAAACGATAAACAGATTACCGATCACTATGCGATCATTCCGACCGGACAGGGCCTTAACAATCTGCGGAACCTCTCGGAACTCTCCGCAAAAGTTTATGAGACAATTGTCCGCCGTTTTCTCGGTATCTTCTATCCGCCGGCGGTCTATCAGAAAGTTGCTCTTGTCACCGAAATCGGCGGCGAGCAGTTTTTCTCCAACTTCCGCGTTCTCGTGCAGGAGGCTATTTAAAAGCCATGCAGTATTCTTTCTTCCGTAAGAAAGAGGAGGACGACGAGGGCAGAAAGGAGGACGAGACGACTTGCGATCCCTCTTTTCTTGCAGCGCTGTCCCAGCTGCAGAAAGGCAGCGAGCTGAATCTTCTCGGCCTTTCTATCAAGGAAGGAGAAACCTCTCCGCCAAAACGCTACACCTCCGGTTCGATGATCCTTGCAATGGAAAATGCCGGACAGCTCATTGAAGACGAGGAGCTGCGCGAACAGATTAAGGGAAGCGGCATCGGAACGAGTGCGACGCGTGCTGAGATTCTGAAAAAGCTTGTCTTTATCAAATATCTTGCTCTGAACAAAAAGACGCAGGTTATCACCCCGACACAGCTTGGCGAAATGATCTACGACGTCGTACACCAGTCGATCCGCCCGCTTCTGAATCCGGAGCTGACGGCAAGCTGGGAAAAGGGACTTACCTATGTAGCGGAAGGCTCCATTACCTCCGAGGAATATATGGGAAAACTGGAAAACTTTGTGACACGCCACACGGTAAATGTGAAGCAGCTGCGGAATCAGTTCCAGCTAAAGAGCAGCTTTGATGCGTCCGCGCCGTATTACAAAAAAGCCTCTTCCACGCGCTCCCGTACCGGGAAACGTACCGCTGCAGAAGACTCCTCAGCAAAGTCCTATTCCACCGCCGGAAAAAAAGGCGCACAGAACTCCTGAAATGTGGTAAGATAAACAGGAACTAAAACAAGAAAGGATGAATCACGCATGAAAGATGCAACCATTTCTGAACTTTATGATTTAACCCAGACCATTGCCGCAAAAATCTTTGAAGGCAAAAACGTATCCATGGGAAGTGCTTCCGCTCATTAAAGATTTTATTCTTGAACTCGGCGAAACACTCGATCCGGCAGAATACGAAAAACGCGGCGAAAATGTCTGATCGCAAAAGATGCGTGATCGCACCGACCGCTTCCATTAACGGCCCATGCATCATTGGAAAAGGCGCTGAGATCCGTCAGTGTGCCTTTATCCGCGGAAACGCCATCGTCGGCGAAGGCGCTGTCGTTGGAAACTCCACCGAACTGAAAAATGTCATTCTCTTTAATAAAGTACAGGTTCCGCATTACAACTATGTCGGCGACTCTGTTCTTGGATACAAAGCCCATATGGGTGCCGGTTCCATTACTTCCAATGTAAAATCCGATAAGAAGCTCGTTGTTGTCAAAGGCGCAGATGAACAGATCGAAACCGGACTGAAAAAATTCGGTGCGATGCTCGGCGATGAAGTTGAGGTCGGCTGTAACAGCGTATTGAACCCGGGAACGGTTGTCGGAAGAAATTCCAACATTTATCCACTCTCCTGTGTTCGCGGTGTGATCCCGTCAGGTCATATTTTTAAGAATGCGAAAGAAATTGTCAAAAAAATCTGATAATTAAAAAAATTCTCTTTTATCGAGAGAAAACCAAACCGATTGATTTAAAAGACCGCCGGAAATTTTATCGTTTTCCGGTGGTCTTTGCAATTTTTTATCAAAATATGCTGGACGAATGACCAATTTTGTGAGACAATAACCATAGGTCTGTGAACAGGCTGGAAACAGTCCGTTCGAAAGACAAAAGCTCAAATAAGTACATATTTGAAAGGAGTTTAACAATGACTTATTCACACGAAGTAGAAATGATGTGTCCGGTTGCCCAGGGCGTGCATCACGGTGCAGCTCCGATTCCGGAGGAAGCAAAATGGGTAAAAGCAAAAGAAATCAAAGACATTTCCGGATTCACTCACGGTATTGGCTGGTGCGCACCGCAGCAGGGTACCTGCAAGCTGACTCTGAACGTAAAAGAGGGCGTTATCCAGGAAGCTCTCGTTGAGACCATCGGATGTTCAGGAATGACTCATTCTGCAGCTATGGCATCTGAGATTCTGCCAGGACTTACCATCCTTGAGGCACTGAATACTGACCTTGTGTGTGATGCTATCAATACTGCTATGAGAGAGCTCTTCCTGCAGATCGTTTACGGAAGAAGCCAGAGTGCATTCTCCGAGGACGGACTGGTTGTAGGCGCAGGCCTGGAAGACCTTGGTAAAGGACTTCGTTCCCAGGTTGGTACCATGTACGGAACTCTTGCAAAAGGACCTCGTTATCTGGAGATGACCGACGGTTATGTAACAGGTATCGCTCTGGATGCAGATGATGAGATTATCGGTTACAAATTCATCAACTTCGGAAAGATGATGGACTTCATCAAAGCCGGCGATGATGCAAACACAGCTTTCGAAAAAGCAAGCGGACAGTACGGACGTGTTGCTGATGCTGTTAAGATCGTTGACCCGAGAAAAGAGTAATCAGATAATTTAGGAGGATAGGAAAATGGCTTTATTTGAATCATATGAAAGAAGAGAGAAACAGATTCTGGCTAAGCTTGCTGAGTACGGAATCAACTCCATCGAAGAAGCTGCAGAAGTTACAAAAGCTGCTGGCCTTGATGTATACAAAATGATCGAAGGCATTCAGCCAATCTGCTTCGAGAATGCAAAATGGGCTTACACTGTAGGCGCAGCAATCGCAATCAAAAAAGGATGCCGCAAAGCTTCTGAAGCTGCTGCAGCAATCGGTGAGGGACTTCAGTCCTTCTGTATCCCGGGTTCTGTAGCAGATCAGCGTAAAGTTGGTCTTGGCCATGGTAACCTTGGTAAAATGCTTCTGGAAGAGGACACCGAGTGCTTCGCATTCCTGGCTGGACATGAGTCCTTCGCAGCTGCTGAGGGTGCTATCGGTATCGCTGAAAAAGCAAACAAAGTACGTCAGAAACCTCTGCGTGTTATCCTGAACGGTCTTGGAAAAGACGCTGCTCAGATCATCGCTCGTATCAACGGCTTTACTTATGTAGAGACTGAGTATGACTACTACACCGGAGAACTGAAAGAAGTATTCAGAAAAGCATACTCCGATGGACCGCGTGCGAAAGTTAACTGCTACGGCGCTAACGACGTTCGTGAAGGCGTTGCTATCATGTGGAAAGAGAACGTTGACGTTCCATCACCGGAAACTCCACCAACCCGACTCGTTTCCAGCATCCAGTTGCAGGTACCTACAAAAAAGAGCGTATCGAAGCTGGTAAAAAATACTTCTCCGTTGCTTCCGGCGGTGGTACAGGACGTACTCTTCACCCGGACAACATGGCAGCAGGTCCTGCTTCCTACGGTATGACCGATACTATGGGACGTATGCATTCTGACGCTCAGTTTGCAGGTTCTTCTTCTGTACCGGCTCACGTAGAAATGATGGGTCTGATCGGCGCAGGAAACAACCCAATGGTTGGTATGACTGTTGCTGTAGCTGTTGCTGTTGAAGAGGCAGCAAAAGCTGGCAAATTCTAAGATTAGCCAAACTTTGCGTAAATAAAATTATTTGAGCAAAAAAGAAGCGCCGCGGGAATTTTCCCGTATGGCGCTTCTTTTTTGCTGCTTTCGATATCCTGCAAAGTTGGGCGTGCAGATTGCAGGAACGATGTTTCAAACACATGCTATATTCTTTTGATCCATGCACAAAAACGCTCTGAACCCAAAACGTTTTCAGAGGCGTTTTTTTATATCATTCTAAGCATTATTTTGCAGCGATAAACTTCTTTGCAACCAGTGTCTCTGCACAAAGTACTGCTCCGCCTGCTGCGCCGCGGACCGTGTTGTGGGACAGACCTACGAATTTCCAGTCGTAGATGGAATCCTCTCTTAAACGGCCTACGTTGATTCCCATACCGTTCTCGTAGTTGACATCCAGTGTTACCTGCGGACGGTTATCTTCTGTCATGTAACGGATGAACTGTTTCGGTGCGCTTGGCAGATTCAGCTCCTGCGGAAGGCCTTTGAAGTTCTCCAGTTTTTCGATCAGCTGCTCTTTCGTCGGTTTCTTGCGGAATTTTACGAAAACAGCTGCGGTGTGTCCGTTTAATACCGGAACACGGATACACTGACAGGTGATCTTCGGCTCAGTTGCTTTTACGATCACGCCGTTTTCAATTTTACCCCAGATACGAAGCGGCTCCTGCTCGCTCTTCTCTTCTTCTCCGCCGATGAACGGGATGATGTTTCCTTCCATCTCCGGCCAGTCTTTGAAGGTTTTTCCTGCTCCGGAAATTGCCTGGTATGTGGTTGCAACCACTTCATATGGCTCGAACTCTTTCCATGCCGTTAATACCGGTGCATAGCTCTGGATTGAGCAGTTCGGTTTTACAGCGATAAAGCCTCTCTTGGTTCCCAGACGTTTTTTCTGAAACTCGATAACATCGAAGTGCTCCGGGTTGATTTCCGGAACTACCATCGGAACATCCGGTGTCCAGCGGTGTGCGCTGTTGTTGGAAACAACCGGTGTCTCGGTCTTTGCATATGCTTCTTCAATCGCTTTGATCTCATCTTTCGACATATCAACAGCGGAAAATACAAAATCTACGGTAGATGCCACATGCTCTACATCATTTACATTCATCACAACGAGCTTTTTCACTGCTTCCGGCATTGGAGTATCCATTTTCCAGCGTCCGCCGACTGCTTCCTCATATGTTTTTCCGGCACTTCTCGGACTTGCTGCCAGGGTCACAACTTCAAACCACGGATGGTTCTCCAGCAGAGAAATAAATCTCTGTCCTACCATACCGGTTGCTCCTAAAATTCCTACTCTCAATTTCTGCTCCATTGGTTTCATCTCCTTGTTCTTCTGTGGCGTACATTTGTGCGTCTCATGTCATACTATACCAATTTTTTTCAAAATTGCAACTGTTTTTTCAATTTTCCTGTAAATATTTTTTATTCTGCTCGATGACAGCCTGCATCGCATCTGCTCCCGCGCGCCGATCGTGTTGCGTCGTTCTACGCAGTTCTTCATACTGATGGCATCATAAATATCATCCTCGAAGACCGGGCTGATCGCTTTGTACTCTTCGAGTTTCATATCATCAAGGGAGATTCCTTTGTCAATGCAGTACAGAACGAGACGGCCGACAATGCCATGTGCATCGCGGAACGGAACGCCTTTTCCAACAAGGTAATCAGCTGCGTCCGTTGCATTCGTGAAACCGTTCTTTGCACTGTTCTCCATGCGGTCTTTTTTGAAGTGCATGGTAGAAAGCATGCCATTGAACAGAGCCAGGCATCCTTTTACGGTGTCGATGGCATCGAAGGTCAGCTCTTTATCCTCCTGCATATCTTTGTTGTACGCCAGCGGGATTCCCTTCATAGTGGTGAGCATTGACATCAGAGCTGCGTAAACGCGGCCTGTTTTTCCTCGAACAAGCTCTGCGATATCCGGATTCTTTTTCTGCGGCATGATACTGCTTCCGGTGCTGTATGCGTCGTCGATGTCCACAAACTGATACTCATTGGTATTCCAGATGATGATCTCCTCGGAGAAGCGGGAAAGATGCATCATAATCGTAGAAAGAGCACTGAGGAGCTCAATGACATAGTCACGGTCGGATACGGAATCCATGCTGTTTAAGGTCGGGCCGTCAAAGCCGAGCAGCTCTGCGGTGTAAGCGCGGTCCAACGGATACGTCGTTCCAGCCAGCGCACCGGAACCGAGCGGACAGTAATTCATTCTCTTGTAGATGTCTGCAAGGCGGCCTCTGTCGCGGCGGAACATTTCAAAATATGCGCCCATGTGATGTGCCAGTGTGATCGGCTGTGCTTTCTGCAGATGGGTGAATCCCGGCATATAGGTGTGAATGTTCTCTTCCATGATTTTTTCGAGTGTTACCAGCACCTCTTTGACGAGTGCATCAATCTCGGTGATCTCATCGCGGACATAAAGTTTCATATCGAGGGCTACCTGGTCATTGCGGCTTCTTCCGGTGTGCAGCTTCTTTCCGGCGTCTCCGATGCGGTCGATCAGGTTTGCCTCCACGAAGCTGTGGATATCCTCATATTCGCTGGTGATTTCCAGTTTTCCGCTCTCTACATCGGCAAGAATCCCCTCCAGTCCTGCAAGAATCTGGTCTCTCTCCTCTTCTGTCAGGATGCCCTGTTTTGCCAGCATCTTTACATGTGCCATGC
>ENA-OQER01000759-OQER01000759.1-human-gut-metagenome-genome-assembly--contig:-NODE-759-length-16954-cov-6.887205_pt1 | contig 16954 bp, 18 predicted proteins | sample MGYA00242797_ERZ504639 | MGnify/ENA primary metagenome ERZ504639 (study PRJEB26092, sample SAMD00036306) | human gut metagenome | host: Homo sapiens | study: EMG produced TPA metagenomics assembly of...
GTTTACTAACTTTATCAACAGTTTGCCCTGTGAAAAGGTTAATTTCTTCATAATCGGTGTATATTGCTCTTTTAGTCCCTTCTCTACGAGTTTCAGGTGCTTTTCCCTGGCTTTTTCTCTCAGACCGACGAAACCTACCGCTATATTCTGTTGGAATCGCGACTGCGGCGGCGATTGCCGCTTTGCTTTCGGGCGCAGCCTCGCCACGAGCGGCTTGCTCCTGCAGACAGCCTTCCGCAACCCCCTGGCGGTCCTGACGTATTCGGTATCAGCAGCGGAGCCGGACTGGCGGTAGCATCGTGATGCTTGCCTTTGGCGGCAATATTGCCTGGATGATTTAGGGGTAGTTTTCTGGGCGATGCGGCAACTATGCCATCGGCGGTTTCCTGGCTATCCTCATCGCAGCCTTTATAGGGGCTATGGTGGTGATGGGCATCATCACCTTCTTTTCTGCCATTGTGCGCAGCCATACGGTACTGCTCATCATCGGACTGATGGTGGGCTATCTTGCCAGCAGCGCCATCTCATTGCTCAATTTCTTCAGCACGGCAGAGGGCGTGAAATCGTATATGGTTTGGGGCATGGGCAGCTTTGGTAATGTTTCGAGTCAGCAGATGATGTTCTTCATTCCGTTAGCCCTCATTGCCCTGGCTTCATCTCTGCTCCTAGTAAAACCGCTGAACGCCATGCTGTTAGGCGAACAGTATGCCGAGAATCTGGGTTTCAACATCAGGCGTCTGCGCATCGTTCTGCTCATCATCACCGGTCTTCTTACGGCTGTGGTTACCGCCTTCTGCGGTCCCATTGCTTCATCGGCCTGGCAACGCCGCATATCGCCCGCCTCATCATCGGCACGGAGAATCATCGCCGTCTGTTGCCCGTCACGATGCTGATGGGTGCAGCCATTGCCCTCCTCTGCAATCTCTTCTGCACCCTTCCGTCGGACGGTGGCATCATCCCGCTGAATGCCGTCACCCCGCTGTTCGCGCCCCCGTCATCATCTATGTTTTGATGAAGAGGAGATAGGGAAAAAGCCAGAGTTTTGCTTAGTTTTTTGCTGGGCTCAACTGTATAGATAGTGTATGAAACAGGAAAAGAATATAGAACGAATGTATCGTCAGCATTATGAGAAGATGTATAATCTGGCCAGGTGCATCCTAAGCGCGTGAAGGAGAGGGGCAAAGCTGTATGATGAGTTAAGAATGCTAAAAAATAATCATGGGTAATGTGTTTACTCATCTATTCTTTGTATCTTTGCAAAGTAGAATTGAGTAATTCGTGACGAAGAATTGAGTAATTCGTGACGAAGAATTGAGTAATTCGTTATAAAGAATAGAGTTGTTTAATATTACAAATTAAAGAATATGGGTGAGTATAGAAGACCACATTACAACTTGATGTTGAGTAGGTTGAGCGAAAGACGTAAGTGTATATTTGTTTTGGCAGGACCAAGACAGGTTGGCAAATCAACAGTTATGGCGCAAATAGCAGAGACTATTGATAAGGTAGTATTTCAATTTAATGCTGATTCTGTAAATGAAGAAGATTCGGATTGGATTCGACGTTCTTGGGAGTCTGTTCGAAGCCGAATGGATATTCAGCATTTGCAAGAAGCTGTTCTTGTAATAGACGAGATACAGAAAATACGCAGATGGAGTGAATATGTGAAGAGAGAGTGGGATGCCGATACCCTAAATCATGTAAACCTGAAAGTCGTATTGCTGGGTTCGTCTCGTTTGCTTTTGCGCAAGGGCTAACCGAGTCTTTAGCTGGTAGATTCGAGTTGATTCGTATGGGGCATTGGACTTTTCCGGAATGAAAGCTGCCTTCGGGTTATCACTCCAACAATGGATTTATTTTGGAGGTTATCCAGGCTCGGTGGATATATAGGGGATTTTAGGCGTTGGAGGAAATATGTCAAGGATTCTCTTGTGGCACCTGCCATTGAAAAGGATGTTCTCTTGACTTCGAATATTTACAAGCCTTCACTCATGTCACAGCTTTTTGAGGTAGGTTGTTCTTATTCTGGTGAGTTGTTGTCACTCACCAAAATGCTTGGACAATTGCAAGATGCAGGCAATGTCACGACTTTGTCTTCTTATCTCGAAATATTGAAGCAAGCCAACTTGCTTTGCGGACTTCAAAAGTTTGCATGCGATGAGGCTCGTAAGAGACAGTCTATCCCAAAGTTTACAGTGTTTAACAATGCTTTGTTCACGGCATATCGCGGTAAGGGGTTTGACAAAGATTATGTTGACCCAATGATTTGGGGCAGATGGGTGGAATCGGCAGTGGGTACTTGTCTTCTCGATTTTGTGGAGGACAATGACTGTCATCTGTATTATTGGCGAGATCATAATAATGAGGTGGATTATATCCTGGAGTCACAAGGAGATTTCGTTGCCATAGAGGTTAAGAGTGGAAAGAGAGGCATGAATAGTGGTATTCCTATGTTTCAAGAGAAATTCCATCCTCTGAAATCAATCGTTGTTGGCACCGATGGTATTCCATTTGAAGAATTCTTCTGTATGGATATCATGCAATTGTTTGAATAAAAATAGGAAAATCATCTATCGATATGATGCGGAATACGATAGAATTATTCTTGTTGACTTATGGAATATGAGACGAAATCCCAAGTACCTGATTAGGCAGTTCAGAAGAAAACTATAAGAAAAAGTAAACAGCCAACTTTCAATTGGGATATTGAAGGTTGGCTGTCTTCATTTAAGAAATGCAGATTTTTAAAGTAGCATTCTTACTTATTCACGACATTAATCGGATTGCCCTCGAGAAATGCCTTTACGTTGGCGGCTACCTGCTTGTTCAGACGCTCGCGAGCCTCGTAGGTGGCCCAGGCAATATGAGGGGTGAGGTAAGCATTAGGCTCGCCGAAGAGAGGATTCTCCTTTGATGGCGGCTCCTGAGCCATCACATCGGCACAGTAGGCACCAGGCTGCCTTCGTGGAGGGCAGCAGCTACGGCCTCCTCATCTACCAGCGGACCGCGACCCGTATTAACCAGGATGGCTGTATCCTTCATCTTCTCCAGACTATCCTTATTGATGAAATGATAGGTGTCATCAGAAAGCGGACAATGGAGCGAGAGAATATCGCTCGTGGCAAGCAAACCCTCCTTGCTCACCTTCTGGATCCACTCAGGCAGATTGCTCGAATTCTTGCTGGTGCAGGCACAGATTTTCATGCCAAACTGGCGGGCGATGTTGGCAACTTTCATGCCGATATTGCCCAGTCCCATGATACCCAGGGTCTTGCTGGCAAGCTCCATCAGTGGGGTATCCCAATAACAGAAATCCTTATTGTAAGCCCAGCGCTCGTTGCGGTTCTCCTGAGTATAATGCTCTACGCGGTTGGTTACGGCAAGGATGAGGGCGAAGGTCATCTGCGCCACGCTGTCGGTGCTGTAGGCAGGAATATTGGTTACGATGATGCCCTGTTTCCTGGCAGCCTCGATGTCTACCACGTTAAAACCGGTAGCCTGGATACCGATATATTTCAGTTTAGGAAGCTGCGCCAGCATCTCTGCATCTATCTGCACCTTGTTCAGAAGGATGATGTCGGCATCCTTGGCACGTTCCACTTTCTCAGCATCTGATGTGCGAGGATAAACTACCACCTCGCCCAGTTTCTCCAGAAGATGATAATCCAAATCTCCCGGGTTTGCGGCATAGCGTCTAGAATAACAATCTTCATAAATTTTTCCCGTTTTCTGTATATAAAATAAAAGTTTCGCAAGTTTTGTCCCATACGCCCTGGGCTAGGAGCTTTTGGGCCTTCAGTCCGTACTTGAACCACATGCGAAAGTTCAGTATAAAAGGAAAAGCCTTCCCCCTGAGAAAGAGAAAGGCTTTTCCGTATGTATGGTTTATTCGTTCATCAAGTAGTTCTTGAATGATGCGAAATCCTTGGTCATCTGGATGCTCTTCTTCTCACCCTTCATGAATTCTGCAAGGCGTGCAGGAATCTCAATGTCGCTGTCAAGGATGCTGTCTACCTTCTCCTTGAACTTGGCTGGATGAGCGGTCTCGAGGAACACGCCAACCTCACCTGGCTTCAACTGCTCCTTCAGGGCGCGATAGCCGCAAGCTCCGTGAGGGTCAAGCACATACTTGGTTTCATTGTAGCACAGCTTCATGGTTTCTGCAATCTGCTCGTCCTTGTATGTAGCACCACCGATGTAGGCAGCGATGGCATCGTGATCGCCCTTGTAGAGGTCGTAGATGCGGGCAAAGTTTGATGGGTCGCCTACGTCCATGGCATTGGCGATGGTCTGCTTGCTAGGTTGTGGATTGTACTTGCCTGTCTGTAGATACTCGTAGAAGATATCGTTGGCGTTGTTGGCTGCGATGAAGCGGTGGATAGGCAATCCCATCTCATGACCGAAGAGACCGGCTGTGATGTTGCCGAAGTTGCCGCTAGGTACGCAGATAACCAGCTTGTCGGCGAGGCCCTTCTCCTTCATGCGGGCATAGGCATTGAAATAATAGAATGCCTGAGGCAGGAAGCGGGCTACGTTGATAGAGTTGGCTGAAGTGAGCTTCATGTGCTTGTTGAGCTCCTCGTCCATGAACGCAGATTTCACCAGTGCCTGGCAGTCGTCGAATACGCCATCTACCTCGAGGGCTGTGATGTTCTGGCCGAGGGTAGTGAACTGGCTCTCCTGAATCTTGCTCACCTTGCCCTTAGGATAGAGCACGTAAACATGGATGCCGTCAACGCCGAGGAAACCGTTGGCAACAGCCGAACCGGTATCGCCCGATGTAGCTACGAGCACATTCACCTCTTCCTTGCCCTCCTGACGTACGAAGTACTGCAGGAGACGGGCCATGAAGCGCGCACCCACATCCTTGAAGGCGAGGGTAGGACCATGGAACAGCTCGAGAGATAGATGTTTGGCTCTACCTCGACTACAGGGCAATCGAATGCCAGGGTATCGTATACAATCTTCTTCAATGACTCGGCATCAACGTCCTCGCCAAAGAAGGCATCAGCTACCTTGTAGGCAATCTCCTGGAAGGAAAGTTTCTCAATGTTGTCGAAGAAATCCTGTGGCAACTTCTTGATGATTTCTGGCATATAGAGACCACGGTCTTCTGCCAGACCTTTAACTACCGCCTTGTGAAGGTCGGCGATGGGTGCTTTCTTATTTGTTGAATAATATTTCATTTTTTACTTTTAACTTTGAGATTTGAACATTAAACTTTATGATTAGCTTTGGGGACTATCATGAAGCCGTTGATTTTAATTGATCGCCATGAAGCATTCATGAATTCCTGCAGCTGCAGCATGCCGTAACCGCCACTCACGCAGCTTACCTCGTCATACTTCTCTACGCTATCCGGCTCAATGCCAGGGTAATAGATGATGAAAGGAACAGGCTCCTTGACGTGGGTACGGATCTCTACCGGAGTAGGATGGTCTGGGAGAACTGCGATGCATACCGGCTCGTCCCAGGTGCTTACCTCATCGAAGATAGGCTTGATGAGTCGCTGGTCGAGGTTTTCGATGGTCTTCAGCTTCAGTTCCAGATCGCCATCATGACCTGCCTCGTCGCTCGCTTCTACGTGAACATATACGAAGTCGTCGCCGTCCTTCAAAGCCTGGATAGCTGCAGCAGCCTTGCCCTCGTAGTTGGTATTGGCAAGACCCGTAGCGCCCTCAACGATGATGTTGCGCAGACCGGCGTAATGGCCGATGCCTCGGATCAGGTCTACGGCAGAAATCACGGAACCCTTCTTGATCTGTGGATACATCTGGGAGAGGGTGAGCATGTGCGGACGGTAACCGCCGCCCCAAGGCAGATAAGATTGGCCATTCGTTCGCCACGCTCCTTGCGCGCCACATTGAAAGGATGGTTCTCCAGGAGTTCCTGACTCTCGAGAATCAGCTGGTTCAGAAGGTCGGCTGTATCACGACGGCTGATGTGACCCTCATCGCCTCCAATCTCCGGCAAGATAGGTTTCACCATCAGCTTATGCCATTCCTCGTTGGGATGGTCATGAGGTGGGGCACAGTCGATATGCTTGTTTCCGTGCTTCACCACCAGAAGATGGCGATACTGGATGCCGGTAACAAACTTGACATCAGGATATTTCTTGCCGAGGGTATCGTTGAGATACTTGATGAGCACATCCGCATCTTCCGTTTCCAGGTTACCACCGTTGTGGGTGATAATCTTGCCGTCCTGCACATTGATGATGTTGCAGCGCAGGGCAAGGTCAGTAGGCTCCAGTTCATAGCCGATGCTGGCAGCCTCCAGCGGTCCGCGTCCTTCGTAAACCTCGTTCTGGTCGTAGCCCATGATAGAGCTGTTAGCTACCTCAGAACCCGGATGGAATCCATCTGGCACGGTAACGAGTCTTCCTGTCTTGCCCTTCTTGGCAAGCATATCCATATAGGGTTTATTGGCGTATTGCAGGAGAGTCTTTCCACCCAGTCTTTCTACCGGGTGGTCAGCCATTCCGTCGCCAAGAATGATAATATGTTTCATCTCTTCTTTTAATGTTAAGTGTTAAATGTTAGCGATACTCATGATGTTGGCGAATACACCGGCAGCAGTTACGCTGGCTCCGGCACCATAGCCCTGAATCATCATAGGGTATTCCTTATAGCGCTCGGTGGTGAGCAGCACGATGTTGTTGGAACCTTCCAGATTGTAGAACGGATGCTCAGGACCGACAGCCTGCAAACCTACGCTAGTCTTGCCGCCATCCAGGGTAGCAACGAAGCGCCAGCGTTTGTGCTCTACATCGAGCGCCTTGCGCTTAGCCTCGAAATCGGCATCGAGTTCAGGAAGTTTCTTCCAGAAGTTGTCGAGCGAACCCTTGAAGTATTTGTCTGGCACGAAGAGGTTTTTCTCTACATCTTCCTGCTCTACGCGGTAACCTGCCTCGCGGGAGAGAATCACCAGCTTGCGAATTACGTCCATACCGCTCAGGTCGATACGTGGATCTGGCTCGCTGTAGCCCTTCTCCTTAGCCAGTCTCACGGTCTCAGAGAATGGAACGACGCTGGAGATAGCGTTAAAGATAAAGTTGAGCGTACCTGAGAGAACTGCCTCAATCTTAAGGATTTTATCTCCGGAGTTGCGGAGGTCGTTGATGGTTCCGATGATAGGAAGACCGGCACCTACGTTGGTCTCGAAACGGAATACTACGCCACGCTGGATGGCAGTCTTCTTCAGTTTCTCGTAGTTCTCATATTCGCTTGATGCAGCTATCTTGTTGGCTGCGATAATGCTTACGTTGTGCTCCAGCAGACTCTGGTAGAGAGCGGCCACATCCTTGCTGGCTGTACAGTCTACAAACACGCTGTTGAAGATGTTCATCGCCAGGATGGTATCGCGCAGAACCTCTGGAGTGCTTGGGTCTGATTTCTTCAGTTCCTCGCTGTAGTTCTCGAGATCAATACCATCGCGGTTGAAGATGGCGTTCTTGGAAGAAGCGATACCCACCACGTTTAGCTTCAGTTTGCTGCGCTCCATGAGGTCGGCATACTGGTTCTTGATCTGCTCGATGAGCTTTCCGCCCACGGTACCCACACCGCAGATGAAGAGGTTCAGCACCTTGTATTCTGAAAGGAAGAAACTGTCGTGGAGCACGTTGAGTGACTTTCTCAGATAATCGCTCTTCACTACGAACGAGATGTTGGTCTCTGAAGCACCCTGTGCACAGGCGATGACGGAAATACCGCTACGGCCGAGGGTTCCGAAGAGCTTACCGGCGATACCGGCAGCATGCTTCATGTTTTCACCCACGATGCGATAGTAGCCAAGCCCTTCTCTGCGTGCATTGGGAACATGGCACCATCGGCAATCTCGTTGTGGAACTCATTGTTCAATACCTTTACTGCCTCTTCTACATCCTGCTCGCGCACACCGATAGAGGTAGAGTTCTCAGATGATGCCTGTGACACCATGAACACAGAGATGCCCTCGTTGGCAAGAGCGGTGAAGATACGGCGGTTTACACCAATCACACCGACCATGGAAAGACCGGTTACGGTGATGAGCGCTGTACCGTTGATGGAAGAGATACCTTGATAGGCTTCTGGTCGCATCTATCTTGTTCTTGATGATGGTGCCCGGAGCATCTGGGTTGAAGGTGTTCTTAACCTTGATAGGAATATTCTTGACACAAACCGGGTAGATGGTTGGAGGGTAGATGACCTTTGCACCAAAGTTGCAAAGCTCCATCGCCTCAACGTAACTCAGTTCGTTGATGGTATAAGCTGATCTGATGACACGTGGGTCGCGGTCATGAAACCGTCTACATCAGTCCAGATTTCGAGCACTTCTGCATCGAGGGCAGCTGCTATGATGCTGCTGTGTAGTCGCTACCGCCACGGCCAAGGTTGGTGGTGCGGTCTGTGTTCTTGTCACGACTGATAAAACCCGGAACGAGAGATATGCGTGGAATTTCTGCAAAGGCTTCTTTAACCAGTACGTTGGTCAGCTCGCTGTCGAGTACATGCTTGCCCTTGCCGTTCTTGCGCTCAGTCTTGATGAAGTTGCGGGAGTCGAACCATTTGGCTCCACGAATCAATGTGGCAACAATCTTGGAACTGAGTCTTTCACCATAACTCACGATGGCATCCTGCGTTTTCTCGCTGAGGTCGTGGATGAGGTACACACCAAAATAGATGCTCTTCAACTGCTCGAAGAGGGCATCAACCGATTTGAATAAGTTTTCTCTGTCTGTTGTGTCGGTGATGATGGTATCTATCATCTTGTGGTGGCGATCAACCATGGCTTCGAATTCTACTTTCCACTGTTCATCACCCTTGAGGGCAAGTTGAGAGGTTTGCAAGAGTTTGTCCGTGATACCGCCAAGCGCGCTCACGACAACCACTACACTCTGTTTCTTAGCCTCGTTTTCAACGATACGTTTCAAGCTGAGGATGCTTTTTACGGAACCAACCGATGTTCCGCCGAATTTTAATACTTTCATATGTTCTTGAATTTTACGTTGGTAATGTAATGCCTCCCCCGAAACGACCGGGGCCGAAGCAGAACTTGAGGCAAAAGTACGAATAATATATCAAACTGCCAAGGATTTTAACAAAAAAGTAGCATATTGTAGATAAAAAAGCTATTTCAGTAGATAATTATAGGCTCTTCCTCTCCCTTATACCTTATTATATATATAAAAAACGTTGAAATGTTTGGGTGTTTCGGATTATTTGCTTAATTTTGCCGATGTAATTCAAAGCATTAGCAATATGGTTACAGAAGTAAATAGTAAAAATCAACTCGTTGAACGCAATTTCAAACGAAATGAGATGCTGGCTGAGTATTTCTTTGGTCTTTCAAAGATGGTATGCAGCGGTATTGGAATTGGTGCATTGTCGCCACTGTTTACAGGTGAGGCAATGGGAGTAACTAACTATGTTTGCATGGGATGCGCAGTAATCGCTGCTGCATGTTTTGCTTATGCAGGCAATTATTTATTAAAAGTAGAATTAAAAAAGAAATAATTATGGAAATGTTGACAATACTTTTTGCAATAGCAGCAATCATTGGTGTCGGTTTGGTTATTTGGATGAAATATACTGAATCTGGTAAAAAATGGGTTGAGGGTGAGTATTAATACTTTTTGAATCAAGTAATGAAATATCTTTTATTCTCAGATATCCACGCTGTTTGCCAGCCCTGGAAAAGGTCCTCGATTTCTTCGAGGCTGAACATTGTGACATGATGTGCATCATGGGGGATATCATCAACTACGGTCCTCGCAACCGCATTCCGGAAGGAATCGATCCTAAGGGTATCGTAGAAAGACTGAATGCGCTGGCAGATAAGATTATCGCTGTGCGTGGCAACTGCGATGCGGAAGTAGACCAGATGCTTCTCGATTTCCCTATCATGGAGACCTATGCCTTGCTGGTAGACGGAGGAAAGCGCTATCTTCTGACCCATGGACATGTATACAATAAGGAAAACATGCCGAAGGGTCCTTACGAGGCTATGATCTATGGCCACTCCCATCTCTGGGAACTCTCTCATAACGAGAAGGGGCAGGCCATCGTAAATACCGGCAGCATCACCTTCCCGAAGGGTGGCAATCCGCCAACCTTTGCAACATTGGAAGATGGTAAGTTCACCATGTATCAGCTGGATACGCTCGAAGTGCTGGCTACAATGGAAGCATGAAAAAGTGAAAGTGAAAAGTGAATTGTGAATGTAATGCGAAATCCGTAATATGGAATCGGTCACTTGTCACTCGTCACTTTTATAAAACTAATCATAAAGTTCAAAGCTCAAAGTTCAAAGTAAATGATTCAAGAGTATCAGATAAGAATTCTGCCCGAACAGGCAGCCAGCGAGGAAGGCATCAAGCGTTATCTCGCCAAAGAAAAGGGATTGGATGTAAGAACGCTCAACCAGGTGAGGGTTTTGAAGAGAAGCATCGATGCCCGTCAGCGCACCATCTTCGTCAACCTGAAGGTGCGTGCTTATATCAACGAATTTCCGCAGGACGACCAATATGTCCATACCGAATATCCGGATGTGAGCAGCAGACCTCGTGTTATCGTTGTGGGTGAGGGACCTGGCGGCCTCTTTGCTTCCCTGCGCCTGATAGAACTGGGTTACCGTCCTATCGTGCTGGAGCGAGGCAAGGATGTGCGCGAACGCAAGAAGGACCTCTCTAACATTACCAAGACTCAGAAGGTAGATGGTGAGAGCAACTACTGTTTCGGTGAAGGTGGAGCCGGTGCTTATAGTGACGGCAAACTCTATACACGAAGCAAGAAAAGGGGAAGTGTAGATAAGATTCTGAACGTATTCTGCCAGCATGGTGCCAATACCAATATCCTGGCAGATGCCCATCCGCATATCGGTACCGACAAGTTGCCACGCGTTATTGAAAACATGCGCAACACCATCATCAAGTGTGGCGGCGAAGTACATTTCCAGACCAAGATGATTCGTCTGATCCTTGAGAGTGAAGGTAAGCTGACGGCACCTGATGCTGCAGCTGGCGATAGGGTGATAGGCGTAGAAGCCGTGAATCTGGCTACGGGTGCTGAGGAAACTTATCGCGGACCGGTTATCCTGGCAACAGGTCATAGTGCCCGCGATGTATACCGTTATCTCGCTTCGGCAAAGATAGATATCGAGGCAAAAGGCATCGCCGTAGGTGTGCGTCTGGAACATCCTTCCCAACTCATCGACCAGATTCAGTATCACAATAAGAGTGGTAGAGGAAAATATCTGCCTGCTGCCGAATATAGTTTTGTTACTCAGGTAGATGGCAGAGGTGTCTATAGCTTCTGTATGTGTCCGGGCGGTTTTGTGATTCCGGCTGCTACAGGACCGGAACAGCTCGTGGTGAACGGTATGAGTCCGAGCAACCGCGGTACTGCCTGGAGCAATTCGGGCATGGTGGTGGAAACTCATCCCGAGGATGTGGCGCAGTTTGTGAAGGAACATCAGTCTGTCATCGAACAGCAGGAAATGAAGGCACAGGAGAATGCTTCACTCTTCACTCCTCACTCTTCACTCCAGATGATGTACTTCCAGGAAATCGTGGAAAAGCAATGCTGGCAGCAGGGCAACATGAAGCAGACTGCTCCGGCACAGCGCATGGCTGACTTCGTGAACAATCGATTGAGTTATGATTTGCCAAAGAGCAGCTATGCTCCAGGCTTGATTTCGAGTCCGTTGCATTTCTGGATGCCGTCTTTCGTGAGCAAGCGACTGCAGGAAGGCTTCAAGACCTTCGGCAAGAATGCCCATGGTTTCCTGACCAACGAGGCTACGCTGATAGCGATGGAGACGAGAACCTCATCGCCTGTCCGCATCGTCCGTGACCGCGAAACCCTGCAGCATATTCGCATCCAGGGACTCTTCCCATGTGGCGAAGGTGCTGGTTATGCAGGCGGAATCGTATCGGCTGGTGTAGACGGAGAAAGATGTGCAGAGATGTGTGCTGAGTATTTGAAACAACAATAAACGAATGCCTGGAATGATGAAATACAGAAAAACGGGAAAGTTTAAGCTGGGCTTCTTGACTTTACTCCTGAGTGTGCTCTTCGTGGCGTGTGGCTCGGGAGCGTCAGATGCTGACAGGCAAATCAAGAGCAAGACTGATTTGAAGGGGGCTGTGATTGGTGTGCAGCTCGGTACCACTAGCGACGGACTAGCTACGGAGCTGGAAAAGGAAGGTGGCGGTACCAAGGTAGAACGGTACAACAAGGGAGCCGATGCCATCCAGGCACTCCTGCAGGGTAAGATAGACTGCATGGTGACCGATGAGGCGCCAGCCAAGGCATTCCAACGGGTGAACCCATCGCTCCGTATCCTGCCCGAAACCTTCGATGCGTCCTCTTTCGCCATCTGTGTGGCTAAGGATCATGCTGAGTTGCAGCAGTCCATCAATCATGCCATCCGTATCTTGAAAGAGAATGGCGTCATCGATTCCATCGTCAACCGCCATCTGGAACGGGGCATAGCCGTGGCTTATACGCCAAAGACTTCTGACGTGAAGAAGGTGAGACCGGAAGCGCTGCAGAAACTCGGCTTGAAGACGAGTCTCCGTTTTGCCACCAATGCTACCTTCGAGCCTTTCGAATATTACCAGAATGGCAAGATTGTGGGCATCGACGTGGATGTGGCGAATGCCATTGGCGATGTACTGGGCGTGGATGTCGAGATTCTTGATATGGAGTTTGATGCCATCATCACCTCTGTACAGGCTGGTAAGGCGGATGCGGGTATTGCCGGCATCACGGTTACTCCTGAACGTAAGAAGAATATCGGATTTACAGATTCCTATGCCGATGTGCGACAGGTTATCATGGTGAATTCCAATGAAGTGAAAGCAGCTGGTAACCAGCCGGGAGTGATAGATAAGTTTAAATCCTGCTTCATAGATGACAACCGTTATCAGTATCTGTTGCAGGGTTTGGGCAATACGCTCATCATCACCTTCTTCGCCATCATCCTTTCCGTGATACTCGGAACGCTGATAGCTATTGTCAGAGCACGTCATGACTGTAAGGGCGACTGGAAGATTCCGAACATGCTCTGCCAGCTGTACCTTACCATCATGCGCGGCACGCCAACCATGGTGCAGTTGCTCATCATCTATTATGTGGTGTTTGCATCAGCAGATGTCAATAAGATACTGGTGGCTGTCATCGCCTTCGGCTTGAACTCGGCAGCTTATATTGCGAGGTAATCCGCTCGGGCATCATGTCGGTGGATAATGGTCAGATGGAGGCGGGCAGAAGTCTCGGTCTTTCGTATGGCAAGACGATGCGTCTCATCATCCTTCCGCAAGCCTTCAAGAATGTGCTTCCGGCTATGGGTAACGAGCTTATCACTCTGCTCAAGGAAACCTCTATCAGCGGTTATATCGGACTGGTAGACTTGACCAAGGGTTCCGACATCATCCGAAGCATTACTTACGAAGCGATGATGCCGTTGGGCGTAGTAGCCTGCCTCTATCTCGTTCTTGTTCTCGGACTGTACGCAGGAGTGAGAAGGCTGGAGAAGAGACTGAGAAAGAGCGAAAGGAAATGAGGAATCCTGAAAGGGCAAAAGCTTTAAAACAATGGATAAAATGAACGAAATAATCAAGATAGAAGGACTTCGTAAACGCTTCGGCGACAACGAGGTGCTGAAAGGCATTACCACCTCGGTGAGGAAAGGTGAGGTGGTTGCCATCATCGGTCCGTCGGGTTGTGGCAAGAGTACCTTCCTGCGTTCCATCAACCTTCTGGAAGAACCTACCGAGGGTAAAATCTTTATCGATGATATGGATATCACATCAAGCGATGTTGATATCAACCGAATGCGCCAGAGGGTGGGTATGGTATTCCAGCAGTTCAATCTCTTCCCTAATATGACCATACGCCGCAACATCATGCTGGCTCCGGTAGAATTGGGTAAGATGACAAAGGAAGAAGCTGATGAGAAGGCAACGGAACTCCTGACCCGTATCGGATTACTGGATAAGGCCAACAGTTATCCCGACAGTCTGTCGGGCGGACAGAAACAGCGCGTAGCTATCGCCCGTGCCTTAGCGATGAATCCTGAGGTAATCCTCTTTGATGAGCCGACTTCGGCTCTTGATCCGGAAATGGTAGGCGAGGTGCTGCAGCTGATGAAAGATGTTGCTGCCGAGGGAATGACGATGGTGGTGGTGACCCACGAGATGGGATTTGCAAGAGAAGTGGCCAACCGTGTTCTCTTCTTCAGTGACGGCTATATCACGGAAGACGGAACTCCTGAGCAAATATTCAACCATCCAAAATCGCCAAGATTGCATGAGTTTCTGGGAAAAGTTTTGTAATAGTTGATAGTTAACAGTTTATAGTTAACAGTTCTGTAATAGTTGATAGTTAACAGTTACTTGATGACAATAAAAGATGCATTACTGGTATATTCAGCAATGCATCTTTTTTTATTTGATGGTCTACAATCAGTAAAATGTTAACTGTAAACTATTAACTATTAACAGTTTTCTTCTCAATAATCTCTTCTGCACGTTTCAGAGCCTTGCTGATGTGATCTGTGATATTATCCTTGCCAAGAATATTGTAGAAACCAGCCTTTTCCAACTGGGCGTTTACCTTCTCGCAAACACCGGAGAGTACAACCTGAATGTCCTCCTTCTGACTCATCTCGCAGAGGTTGGTGAGGTTGTGGATACCGGTTGAATCAACAAATGGAACCTTGCGCATACGGATGACGCGTACCAGTGGACGGTCACCGAAAGCTGCCATCACTTCCTCAAACTTGTTACCGGCTCCGAAGAAGAAAGGACCATTGATTTCGTATACCTCTACGCCCTTCGGAATCGTATAGTGCTCCAGGTTGGTTGAGAGGAAGTCAAACTCCTTGTTCAAGTCAATCTCATCATCGGTAATAGCTGTCACGTCGGTGGTTTCGCTCATTCGCTTCATGAAGAGCAGACAGGCGATAATCAGACCCACCTCAATGGCTACTGTCAAATCGAAGATGATGGTGAGGAAGAAGGTAATCAGAAGTACGGTTACATCGCTCTTTGGATTCTTCATCAATGCCAGGAAACTTCTCCATCCGCTCATTCCGTAAGATACAACTACCAATACACCGGCAAGACATGCCATAGGAATGTACTGGGCAAGAGGCATCAGAAAGAGGAAGATGAGCAGCAGAACTATGGCGTGGATGATGCCTGCAATAGGAGTCTTACCGCCATTATTGATATTGGTCATTGTGCGGGCAATGGCACCTGTTGCAGGAATACCGCCAAAGAGGGGAGAGGCGATATTGGCCAAACCCTGAGCTACCAACTCGGTGTTACTGTCGTGATGATCGCTGATTACACCATCGGCAACAGTTGCTGAAAGCAAACTCTCAATGGCTCCCAGGATGGCGATGGTAATAGCTGGTGATACAAGACTCTTGATGGTCTCCCAATTCATAACTGGTACCTGAGCTGCAGGCAGTTCGTTGCTGATAGAGAAGCGGTCACCAATGGTCTCGATACTCTCAACGCCGGCAAACTGCTTGAGCAGTAAGGCTACAACGGTCATCAGGATGATGGCAATAAGAGAGCCCGGAATCTTCTTGCTGAACTTAGGGGTGATGGCGATAACCACTACGCTTACTACTCCGATAAGGGCACACCAAGGATCTATGGTGTCAAAGCTTTGGAAGTAGACGCCCCATTTCTCCAGAAAATCAGAAGGATTTGAAGTCAACGTCAATCCAAAGAGATCCTTGATCTGGGTCGTGAAGATGGTTACGGCGATACCACTGGTAAATCCCACAACGATAGGGTAAGGGATGTACTTGATGATGGTTCCAAGACGGAGAAGTCCGAAGAGAACCAGGAACAGACCAGCCATCAGTGTCGCTATCGTCAAACCTTCCATGCCATATTTCTGGATAATGCCATAGATGATAACGATGAATGCTCCCGTAGGACCACCAATCTGCACTTTGCTTCCACCGAAGATGGAGATGATGAGACCTGCTACAATGGCGGTGATGATACCTTTTCAGGGGTCACGCCAGAAGCGATACCGAATGCGATGGCCAGAGGCAGGGCTACGATACCAACGATGATACCTGCCATGAGGTCAGACATGAATGTTTTCTTGTTGTATGTCTTTAAACAGGAAAACAAACTCGACTTAATTGCTAATGCCTTCATTTGAAAGTTTTAAAATATATGTAATTAATCTTGTTATCCGTTAAAACGTGTGCAAAGGTACTATATTTTTTTTTAATTGGCAAAATGTTTTTCTGAGTTTCTCCCTTTTCTTCGATAATATTCTTCTTCGTATAGTAATATTCTTCTTTGATAGATATATTTTCCGGATAATACTTTTCTAGTTGAATCCTGATTTCTTTTCGATCTTGGAATATGAGTACAATATTATTAATGCGCTTGCGGGTGTGCGCCCGCACATGCAGGCAGGCGTATGCATGTATAAAATAAAGTGTAGTGGTAAGAAACACTCCAGAAAATCTTTATAAGTGTTAAAAATGTACTAGAATCTCAACTTTTTTGCGACAAGATTTGGTGGAATGAAAAATAGTTAGTACCTTTGCACTCGCTTTTGAGAAATCAAGCATTACTCAAAGCAATAAAGAAAGAGTTCTTTGAAAGATTTTACATAAACAGACAAGTAGTACAAGAAGCGGTTAACTTCTTAGAAATAAGAAAGTTGACTGGGTAAAAGAAACGAACCGTCAAGCAATTGACAAGTCAGGTTTACTAAGCTTCAATAAACGAAAAGGATATTCGTCCTAAGTACAGACAACAAACACTTCGCTATGCTTTCGGGTATAGCAAAGTAAAAATGATATTTTACAATGGAGAGTTTGATCCTGGCTCAGGATGAACGCTAGCTACAGGCTTAACACATGCAAGTCGAGGGGAAACGACATCGGAAGCTTGCTTTTGATGGGCGTCGACCGGCGCACGGGTGAGTAA
>ENA-OQER01000760-OQER01000760.1-human-gut-metagenome-genome-assembly--contig:-NODE-760-length-16944-cov-2.277219_pt1 | contig 16944 bp, 21 predicted proteins | sample MGYA00242797_ERZ504639 | MGnify/ENA primary metagenome ERZ504639 (study PRJEB26092, sample SAMD00036306) | human gut metagenome | host: Homo sapiens | study: EMG produced TPA metagenomics assembly of...
CGGCTGGATCGGTCTTCTTGGCCATGAGCACAATGAGCACGATCGACGTGGCCAGGCATGCGATGAAACCGATGATCAACAGGAGTGTGCCGGCTGCGCCAGTCGAGCTCGATCCGCCACCGATTACGGAAATGGCGCCAAGTCCCGTCATGACGAGGCCGACGCTCAGCAGAACGCCACCGATGAAGTCAATCGCGTAGAGGATGACCAGCGTGGTGCCGGCCTTGTTGGTGTCGTGCAGGCGGCGAACGGAAAGCGCAAGGGATGGAACAATCGTTGCCAGTGCCCAAATGGTGTTGACGGAGCTTTGCATTCCATTGGCTGTATTGCTGCCGATGATGGCGCCCAGCAACGCGAAGATGATGGCAAACGCGATCTGGATGATGAATGTGCACAGAACCCACCACCAGAATTCGCCGCGGGAGGCGCGGCCCTTGAACGTGGCGTACTTTTTCCAGAAGCGGATGAACGCCTCGCCGATGGTGCAGTTGTAGGCCGGCTGGTCGAGCGGAGCGGTCAGTGCGAAGAAGCTGCCGGACCCCTGTGGCTGAGGTTGCGGTGCGCCGTATTGCGGCTGCTGCTGGTTGTATCCGGCCGCATTGCCGTATTGCGGTGCGCTGTATTGAGGCGCGCCATACTGGGTGCCTGCTGGCCGTAATCATTCTGACCGTAGGAGCCGTAACCGCCATATTGCTGGGCCTGCTGCGGGTTCTGCGGATTATATTGGTTGGGGTCCGTCATTAGATTACCCTTTCGGAAAGTGAATCGACATCAAAAAAGTGAAGTCGATTAACACGGTACTCTTGCATCGCCAAAAATACCGAAAAATATTGCAGTGTGGGACAATCCCGACGGACCGCAAAATCCCCTTTGACTTGGGGCATCTTCTGACGCGTTGGGGAAGTCCGTCGATGGCGCGGCTCATGCCCAGCATGGTGTTGTAAGGATTGGTGGCTGCGATCATCGGGTCAATTAGCTGCAGGATGTTCATGACCGCGAAAAGCGAGTTGGTGCGTGGGACTGGATGGCACGTCCGGTTTGCGGGGCACAATGGAACTTATGACTGAAGCTGAAAACACCAAACCAGAACTTCCTGAGCATGTTCGCGTGCGTTTCTGCCCGTCCCCGACCGGCATTCCGCACGTCGGCATGGTCCGCACCGCACTGTTCAACTGGCTGAGGCCCGCCATACCAAGGCACGTTCGTGTTCCGTATTGAAGATACGGACGCCCAGCGCGACTCCGAGGAAAGCTACAACCAGATCATCGAAGCCCTGAATTGGCTGGGCATCGACTGGGACGAGGGCATCAACGTGGGTGGCCCCGACGGCCCGTACCGCCAGTCCGAGCGTGGCGACATCTACAAGGATGTCGCAGCCAAGCTGCTTGAAGCCGGCTATGCATACGAATCCTTCTCCACTCCGGAAGAAATCGAAGCCCGCAACGTGGCCGCCGGCCGCCCGAAGGCTTTCGGTTACGACGCTACGACCGTGATCTCACCGAAGAGCAGAAGGCCGCCTTCCGTGCCGAAGGCCGCAAGCCCGCCCTGCGTATCCGCATGCCCGATGAGGATGTCGCGTTCGACGATCTGATCCGTGGCCGCATCGAGTTCAAGGCTGGTTCCGTGCCGGATTACGTGATCGTGCGCCCGAACGGCGATCCGCTGTACACGTTGACCAACCCGGTCGACGACGCCATGATGAACATCAACGTGGTGCTGCGCGGCGAGGACCTGCTGAGCTCCACCCCGCGTCAGATCGTGCTCTACCGTTACCTGATCGAGCTGGGCGTGGCCAAGGAAATGCCGCTGTTCGGCCACATGCCGTACGTGATGGGCCAGGGCAACAAGAAGCTTTCCAAGCGTGACCCGGAATCCAATCTGTTCCTGCATCGCGACAACGGTTTCATTCGCGAAGGCCTGCTGAACTACCTGGCGCTGCTGGGTTGGTCCATCGCCGCCGACCGCGACGTGTTCTCCATGGAAGAAATGATCGAAAAGTTCGACGTGCGTGACGTCAAGGCCAATCCGGCCCGTTTCGACCTCGACAAGGCCATTTCCATCAACGCCGAGCACATCCGTATGCTTGAGCCGCAGGACTTCCTGAACCGTGCCGTGCCGTACCTGAACCGCGATGGCGTGGTCTCCGCCGATTCCTGGGATGCGCTGACCGATCGCGAGCGTGAGGTGCTGTCCGCTTCCGTGGAGCTCGTGCAGCCGCGCGTGCGCCTGCTGGGCGAGGTCGCCGGCATGGTGGGCTCGCTGCTCTCCACCGAGCTACATCGAGCCTGATGATGACGCCAAGAAGCAGTTGAAGGATTCCGCTCCGGCAGTGCTCGACGCCGCCATTGCGGCGCTTTCCGACGTTGCTGAAGATGATTGGAAGACCGACTTCCTGCATGAGACACTGAACAAGTCGCTGATCGAAGATGGCGGTTACAAGCCGCGTCTGGCGTTCGGTCCGGTGCGTGTGGCCATGAGCGGCCGTCGCGTGTCTCCGCCGCTGTTCGAATCCATGGAGATCGTTGGCAAGGAGATCACCGTCGCACGCTTGCAGGGCTTGCGCGAGCACTGTGATGCGCTGATGGTGTGATTTTGCCGATCGCATGACTGTCGACCCGCTGGAATGTTCCGTTCCAGCGGGTTTGTTGTTCTGGGATGCTGTTTAAGAATGGCGGAAAATGGCGCGACACGCCGTGACTTGCGCACTCCTACGGATTCGCGTATATTTATCACTCGTTGCGGTTCGCGGCTCAGCTGAGAATCACAGCAATAACTCAAGCCCCCGTCGTCTAGCGGTCTAGGACTACGCCCTCTCACGGCGCCAACACCGGTTCAAATCCGTCGGGGGTACGACGGACAACTTTTCGAAGTTGCCACGCCTGCCAAATTGGGATGTGGTGTAATTGGCAACACAGCTGATTCTGGTTCAGCCATTCTTGGTTCGAGTCCAGGCATCCCAGCCAATGACCCTCGCAGATGCGAGGGTTTTTTGTTTTTCGCAAGCATGTCTGCCAGTACAACATAGTCCAAGAAAATTGCACTACCCTAGGAAGCATGACTGAATTGCAGAACGCAGCAAAAGCCGCCGCCACGCGACCGCGCATCCAACCGGCGGAAGAAGGCGACGATCGCCCGCTTTCCGTATCCGCGCGACTGGGACGATTGCAATTCCACCAATCCGGCAAATTCCGCGTGCTGCAGCTTGCCGACATTCAAGACGGGCCGAAAGTCAGCAAAGACACCGTCAAACTCATCGAAGCGTCACTGGATGCCACAAGGCCGGATATCGTCATCTTCACCGGCAATCAGATCGCAGGATATGATCCCGCATACGCGCAAACCACGCGCAAACGTCGTTGGAGCGCTGCCGCGGGGATTTCCTCCAAAACCGCTTCATCCAAGTCTTCCGAAGCGTCAGAACGGTTCGAAGCTGCGCTGGAACGCACCTGCGCATCCGTGCGCGCCACTGTCGAACAGCTCGTGCGTCCGCTTGCCGATCGCGGCATTCCGTGGGCGGTGACATTCGGCAACCACGATTTTCAATGCGGGCTCAGCAATGCGGAAATCGAAAGCATTTGCAGGGAATTTCCCGGATGCGTGAACCCTGAGCCTACGGGAGGCGAGAGCGGTCTCGGGGGCGCAAAATTCTGCAAATTCTGTGGGAAGCATGGATTCTGCGGAAGATGCAGGTTTCGTGCAACTCCGGGCGGAATCGTATTTGCCGAATCAGCGCGTATTCGCTTGCGAGCCGGGCACCTTCGCATTGCCGGTTGCCGATGTGGACCATACGATGTCCGTGCTGGGCTTGGTATTGCTGGATTCGGGCGATTACGCGCGTTCCGGCGGGTACGGAAGTCCGTCGGCAGCCGCATTGCAGTTTCTTGCCGATATGCCGAAATCGATGCGTGCGCAATCGCAGGAAATTGGGCGATCGCAGGAACCGGCGGTCCCGTGCATGGTATTCCAGCATTTTCCGGTGCAACAGTATTACCAACTGCTTAAGCCGGCCGCGGCGAATGCGGCGCGTGCGATTGAAGGCTACCGCAATTTCGCTGGAAAACATTACGTTTTGGATGAGGAAAAAACGCTTCCCGGCAGTTATCTGGGGGAGGGTGTCAGCTGCCCGGATGCCGACAGCGGTGAATTCGCGATATTGGAACAGCATGACTATTTTGCGATTTCCGCGGGGCATGATCACCGCAACGCATTCGTTGGAACAGTGCCGGTTTCGCGAGAAATGGCCTTGGCTGATGCGCAGACGGCGGCTTCGCCAGGCAAGGTTGGCGGTCTGATGATGATCGCGTCGCCCACCAGCGGTTTCGGATCGTATGGTCCGGTGCCGCAGAAACGGGCCGCGCGGCTGATCGAGTTCGACATCCGCCATCCGTACGAGCCGCGTACGCAGCTGCTTGAATACGGCGAATTGGTGGGCAAACCGAGCGCGGGCAAGGCATACGCGTACGGCATGACCAGTGAATCGAAGCCCGAATCCGAAGGCGTGGATCTGCTGCATCGGCCGACATGGTGGAGCAAACTGTTGACTTGGCTGCGTAAGAAGTAGCTGAAAAGAGCGAAACGACAAATCCTGCAAGGAAATGGCAAAACTTGCGGAAGGCAGGAAATAGCAAAACCGTGTCCTGCATGCATCGCGGAACACGGTTGAGAAGCTGTATATTGCCCGTCAGCGACCGGAAGAAGCCTTAATCAAGGCGTCGGTCAAATACTTGCCGGCAGCCATAACCAGCGGGGCGTAACGCGTCCGGGATTGGACCCCATACGACCGTCCGGGCCGGAAATCGAAATCGCGGCAATCACCTGACCGGAAGCATTGCGAATCGCGCGGAAATCGAGCATACGCCTCATCGCGCTCGTTGACCGACTCGGCCCAACCGCGCTTGCGCACGGCGGTAAGCTTGGCCGCGGTGAACTTGGCGTGACGCAACCCCTGATGCAGGCGTTCGGAATCCTCCCAAGCCAGCAAAATCTGGGCCGCGGAACCGGCCTCCATCGACAGCATCGCACCGACCGGAATGGAATCACGCAAACCGGAAGCGCGCTCCACGGCGGCGATGCACACGCGCATATCGCCCTGACGGCGGTAAATCTGCGCGGATTCGCCAGTGCGATCCAGCAACGTCTGCAAAATCGGCGCGGCTGCGGTCAGCAAACGATCCTCGCCGGCAGCTGCGGCCAATTCGGCAAAACGCGATCCAAGCACGAAACGACCATGCTGATCGCGCAGCACGAAACGGTGACGCTCCAACGCAATCGCCAGTCGATGTGCGGTCGGTCGGGCTAAGCCCGTCGAGGAAACCAGCTGCCCGAGCGTTGCCGGACCGGATTCAAGCGCGTCAAGGATTTTGACGGTCTTGTCAAGCACGCCCACACCGGAATGAATCTCATTGCTTTGAGAAGACGTCGTGTGGTGGGTCTCAGCTGGAAGCTCAGTCTCATCCGACTGCGATTCAGGCATGGTGGTGCTTGTATTCGAAGAGTCATAAGAGGGATTATGCCATCTCACATATTGAAATGCAAAATGTACGCAATGTCGGACTGCGGTAAAGCAGATATTTTAATCTTTACTCAGTTATGGAAAAAGCTGGAAAAAATCTGAATTTTCAACGATTTTGTAGGTACATACGAGGAGGTATGCCACAATCGCGGCGATTTTGACATGATCTGGAGTGAACTTTGCCCATATGTGATGTGTGCGTTGCATGCAAGTATCTCATATACCGGCATAAACGCGTTCGAACCAGGCTCGAACACCATAGGCTTATAGCACGAACAACGCGGGTTGGCAATACCGCGAGGAAAAAGCGAGGAAAAATTCGAGGAGGTCCCACAATGGGAACGACATTGGCCGAGAAGGTCTGGGCCGATCATTTGGTACGCAAGGGTAGCGATGGGGCTCCCGACTTGCTGTACATTGATCTGATGCTCATGCACGAAGTCACCAGTCCGCAGGCATTCGAAGGCTTGCGACTGGCCGGACGCAAGCCACGTCACCTTGACCAGCTGATCGCAACGGAAGATCACAACACGCCGACTGCCGACATCGACCGCCCGAATCCGGATAAGATCTCCGCGCTGCAGCTAAGCACGCTCGAAAAGAACTGCAAGGATTTCGGCGTACGTCTGTGCCCGCTGGGAGACGCCGATCAGGGCGTGGTGCACGCGTTCGCGCCGGTGCTGGGCCTGACGCAGCCGGGCATGACGATCGTGTGCGGCGATTCGCACACCTCCACGCACGGCGCGTTCGGCGCCATGGCCATCGGCATCGGCACCTCCGAAGTCGAGCATGTTATGGCAACCCAGACCCTGAGTCTGAAGCCGTTCAAGACCATGGCCGTGAACATCGAAGGCGAATTGCCGAAGGGCGTCACCGCAAAAGACATTATTCTTGCGATTATCGCGAAGATCGGCACCGGTGGCGGCCAAGGGCACGTCATTGAATATCGTGGTGAGGCCATCAAGAAACTGTCGATGGACGCACGCATGACCATCTGCAACATGTCGATCGAAGCGGGCGCTCGCGCGGCATGATCGCGCGGACGAAGTGACGTCGAATATCTGAAGGGACGCCCGCATGCGCCGGAAGGTGAAATGTGGGACAAGGCCATCGAATACTGGAAGACGCTGAAAACCGATGACGACGCCGTATTCGACAAGGAAGTGACCATCAAGGCCGAAGATCTCGAGCCGTATGTGACGTGGGGCACCAACCCGGTCAGGGCATCAAGATTTCCGGCGTGGTGCCGGATCCGGCTTCGTTCAACGATGAAACCGAGCGCACCGCGGCCGAGCGTGCCATTGCCTACATGGCTTGACGCCGGGCATGCGCATCAAAGACATTGCCGTGGATACCGTGTTCATCGGCTCCTGCACCAACGGACGTCTCGAGGATCTGCGTGTGGCCGCTTCCATTATGAAGGGGCATCACAAGGCCGAAAACATTCACCGCGTGCTCGTGGTGCCGGCCTCCTCTCGCGTGCGTTTGCAGGCGGAAAAGGAAGGACTTGACAAGATCTTCAAGGACTTCGGTGCCGAATGGCGTAACGCAGGCTGCTCCATGTGCCTGGGCATGAACCCCGACAAGATGGTGGCCCGCGAACGTTCCATCTCCACTTCGAACCGCAATTTCGAAGGTCGACAGGGCAAGGGGTCGCGTACGCATCTGGCGTCGCCGGCGGTCGCCGCCGCAACGGCCATCCGCGGTACCATCTCGTCTCCGGCTGATCTGTGAATCGTTGAGAATGCTTGAAAACCTGAGAAATCTTGGATTTCCGGCATTCTGTGAATCGTTACATCGAAAGAAATAGTGAAATGGAAAAACTGACTACTCTTACCGGCGTGGCCGTGCCGCTTCGCCGTTCCAATGTCGATACTGACCAGATTATTCCAGCCGTGTTCTTGAAGCGCGTGCAGAAGTCCGGTTTCGACGACGCGCTGTTCTATGCGTGGCGTCGCGATCCGGAATTCGTGCTCAACCAGCCGGAATACAAGCGGGGCAAGATTCTCGTTGCCGGACCGGATTTCGGTATCGGATCTTCTCGTGAACATGCCGTGTGGGCATTGCATGATTACGGCTTCCGCGTGGTGATTTCGTCTCGTTTCGCCGACATTTTCTACGGCAACACCGCCAAGAACGGTGTGCTGGCTGCGATTATGCCGCAGGAATCCGTTGAGTTGCTGTGGAAGCTGCTTGACGAGGAGCCGGGCCGTGATATGACGGTGAGCCTGGAGGATCGCACGGTGACGTGCGGCGACGTGACGCTGCCGTTCGAAGTGAACGACTATACCCGTTGGCGCCTGATGAACGGCTATGACGATATCGATCTGACGTTGCAGTATGAAGACGATATTGTGACATACGAGAAGATGCGTGCCGAAAAGTTCCCGTTCAAGCCGAAGACGCTGCCGGCGAAGCGTGAGCCGGAGCAGTTGATCGCGTCCGCGCGCGAAGGCGAATACCCGGATTGGCAGGGCCCGCTTGCCGATCGCGGCATCATCTGAGTTGGCGGCTGGCTAGTGCGCGGGCTGTTTGCGGGGTGATTCCTCCAGTGGGTGGAAGGAACACCCCGCTTGCGTTGTTGCGCGGGCTGTTTGCGGGAGGATTTTTCCAGTGGGTGGAAGAATTGGGACGTCGGGATGATTGTTCGCGGGAGGATTCTTCCAGTGACTGGAAGGATTGGGATGTTATGTGATGCGTGAGCGGGAGGATTCTTCCAGTAGGTGGATGTTTTTGGACTTTGAGACGGTCCGTAGCGGGGTGATTCCTCCACTGGGTGGAGGTTTTGGGACGATTAGGGGACTCATATTGTCCGGATTCCTCCAGTGACTGGAAGGATTGGGACGTTGGGATTGCTGATTATGTGAGATTTGCGCGGGTTTTGCATATGAGACGCGCTATGGTGGGCTTATTGTTTCGTGCTTTCGTAGCTTTCGGAGAGAAAAATGAGCCAGGGTTTTGCGCCGTTTTATGATGTCAATCGCACGTATGAAGACAACTATTTGCAAGGGCCGTTCGGCGCGTTTGCCGAAGTGTTGCGGGCTGATACGTCCGATTCTGCGGGATCGGTCACGTCTGTTGTTGCTGAGGTTGCGTCCGATTCCTCCAGTGAGGTTCAGGGCGTCAGACCATTCAGGCCGCTCAAGCGCAGGAATTCCTTGGTTTTCGTGTGAATCTGCCGTTCGGTATTCCAGCTGGTCCGCTGCTGAATGAGCGTTTCACCACGGCCGCTTTCCGTATGGGCTTCGATCTGGCGGTATACAAGACGGTTCGTTCCCGCGCATGGGGCTGCAATGCGTTCCCGAACGTGCTGGCCGTGCATCCGCGGAATGCCGATGGTTCGCTGGTTCCGGGCAGTGCCGAACTTGACGAGGGTGTGCTTGCCGATACCCGTTATGAGCTTCCGATTTCGATTTCCAACAGTTTCGGCGTTCCCTCCCGTGATCCCGACGAATGGCAGCCGGACATGCAGAAGGCAATCGCCGCAGCCGGTGACGGCCAGCTGCTGGTGCCGAGCTTCCAAGGCTCCCGCGTGGAGGGCATGGATCGTGAAGCGTATATCGCCGATCATGTCACTACCGCGCATTTGGTTGCCGAAACTGGCGCTGGCCTGATGGAAATGAACACCAGCTGCCCGAATGAGGGACATAATCGTCTGTTGTGCCACGATCCGCATTTGGTCGGCGAGATTACGGAAGCGGTGAAGAACGAAATCGGCGATCGTCCGCTGATCGTGAAGCTCGCATACATTCCGAATGATGCCGATCTGGAAATCATGGTGAAGGAAACCGCCGGCCATGGCGCGGTGCAGGGTTTCTCCACCATTAACACAATCTCCGCGAAGCTGGTGGATGCGAACGGCAATCAGCATTGCCAGGCGCAGGGCGTGACCGTTCGGGCGTATGTGGCAATGCGATTCGTGGTGCAGGTCTCGATATGGTTGGCCGCCTGAATGCGATTCGCGAGAAGCTGGGTCTTGATTTTGCGATCGTTGGCGTGGGCGGTGTGATTCGTCCGGAAGATTACAAGGCGTACCGCGAGGCTGGTGCAAACGCGGTGATGAGCGCTACGGGTGCCATGTGGAACGCCCGTTTGGCGCAAGACATTAAAGCCGCACTGTAGTCACAGGTTCAATTGCGCCTGATTTGCGCTCTGTTGCGTTTCACCGTCCTTTTTCCCATTCGCTGGAAGGATTAGTGCAGCACGGGGGTAGCTGTCCGTCCTGATTCTTCCAGTGACTGGAGGGTTTTGCCCGCTGAGATGCAGTTTGGTGGATGATTCTTCCAGTGACTGGAGGTTTTTGGACGGTGGAGGGGCTTGTATCGGGAGGATTCTTCCACCGACTGGAAGTTTTTGCCCGCTGGGATGCGGTTTGGCGGGTGGATTGTTCCAGTGGCTGGGAATTTTGGTCGAAAGTCGAACGAAATTGGGAGACACTGCGCTGAACGCGGCATTTCACGAGCCACTACATGCCTTATGGCAAACTGACGGGTTAGTGTGTTTCAAGCTTGAACCGTATAAGGGAAGCGAAAGAGGTTGAGCGTGTCTGACAACAACAACGACATTCTGCACGTCGAAGGTGGCAAGCCGCTGAACGGCACCATCAAGGTGCGTGGCGCGAAGAACTTCGTGAGCAAGGCCATGGTGGCGGCGCTGCTCGCCCCGGTACGTCCGTGTTGAAGAATGTTCCGGAGATTCGCGACGTGCATGTGGTCTCCGACTTGCTGCGTCTGCATGGCGTGGACGTTACGGTGGATGGCGATCACGGCGTGGTCACGATCGACGCCACGAATGTGCAGCTTGCCGATGTGGCCGACGTGGATACGCTGTCTGGTTCGTCGCGTATTCCGATTCTGTTCTCCGGCCCGCTGCTGCACCGTTTGGGTGAGGCGTTCATTCCGGCTCTCGGCGGATGCAATATTGGCGGTCGTCCGATCGATTTCCACCTGGAAACGTTGCGCAAGTTGGGTGCCAACGTCGATAAGGAACATAAGGACGGCATTCATATCACCGCTCCGAACGGTTTGCATGGCGCGAAGATTCACCTGCCGTACCCGTCGGTGGGCGCTACCGAGCAGACGTTGCTTGCCGCCGTGCTTGCTGAGGGCAAGACGGAGCTTTCCGGCGCTGCCACCGAACCTGAAATCATGGATTTGGTGTGCGTGCTGCAGAAGATGGGCGCGATCATTTCCGTGGATGTGGATCGTACGTTCCGCATCGAAGGCGTGAAGGAACTGAAGGGTTACACGCACACTTCGCTGACCGACCGCATCGAGGCCGCTTCCTGGGCTTCCGCGGCATTGGCCACGCATGGCGACATTTTCGTCAAGGGCGCTACGCAGCCTGAAATGATGACGTTCCTGAACGTATTCCGCAAGATTGGTGGTGAGTTCGACATCACCGATAACGGCATTCGTTTCTGGCATCCGGGCGGCGATTTGAAGCCGGTCGCGATCGAAACAGACGTGCATCCGGGCTTCATGACCGACTGGCAGCAGCCGCTGGTGGTGGCGTTGACGCAGGCGAAGGGCCTGTCGATCGTGCATGAAACGGTGTATGAGAATCGTTTCGGTTTCACGAAGCCACTGGTGCAGATGGGTGCCACGATTCAGCTGTATCGCGAATGCCTCGGATCGCTGCCATGCCGTTTCCAGCAGCGCAATTACAAGCATTCCGCGGTTATCTTCGGACCGACCCGCTGACCGGCCGCGATATTGACGTGCCGGATCTGCGTGGCGGCTTCAGCCATCTGATTGCCGCGTTGGCGGCAAAGGGCCCGTCCAATGTGCAGGGCATTTCGCTGATTGACCGCGGTTATGCCGATTTCCGTGGCAAGCTCGAAGCTCTCGGCGCAGATTTCGACTGATTTGTTGCTTGATTTATCGCTGATATAGCTTGATTGGCTTGGTAAGGCCGGTGTTCACAACAGTGGGCACCGGCTTTTTGCTTACACATTGCCGTTGCTCGTTCTCAAAAACTTAGTAATTCAGTGTATAAATTATTGAACTTAATTTAGGGGGTTATGGCGCATAATAGTGATGCAAAAGTTTTATTGTTTTTGAAAATAATGTCGATTTTCGGCAGAGATTCTTTCGGAATGGCATTATGATTGTCGATATCGAATGGCGTTTGCAACGAGGTGAACAGCCGAAGATATAAGGGTTTCCCTCATCGTTATTGTGTTTACTGCATGTCCAGACGGATTCTAGGGATAGTCGCAACATCTTCGTCGTCAATCGTCCTCCAGCCTATCCACCAGTTCCGCCTTTTCGTATATTCCGTGTTTTTGTATTTCGTGTGTGCGTCGTGCATGAGCGCAATCGTTCCAACCAAGCGGAATGGGTGGTGGCAGAATGGAACGCATGGCATCCAAAGGAAAACCCTCGCCGCGTTCCGCGGTCAAACCGTTAAGCGACGAACAAGTCGCAAAGCTCGCACAGCGTCACCATCTCGTTGACCCAACCCACGACTTTCCATGCGGGCCGCGCAGAGCCAATGAAACCGAAATCGCGGCGCAGAATCCGAAAGCGACCCATCGTCTGCTCACCGGATGCGACATCGTATTCCGCAACCGCACCAAACTCAAGGCGTGGGGCATCGAACACGTGCCGGAAACCGGTCCGTTCATCACCGCGGCCACGCACGTCACCATGTTTGACGTGTTCGTGCCCATGATCTCCATGTTCCATCAAGCCGCCGTCCGCGCTACATGGCCAAAGCCGAAATGGCCTCGTGGCCGCTGATCGGCAAATGGTTCCAACTGGTAGGCATGCAGCCCGTGCAACGCCGTTCGGGCAAGGCGAAAGCCATCGAGGAAACCTCCGTGGAAATCCTTACCTCCGGCCGACCCCTAACCGTATGGCCGGAAGGCACGGTAACGCGCGACCCGCAGAAATGGCCGATGAGCATGAAAAACGGCGTGGGCATGATCGCGCTTGAGGCTTCGCGCCGACTCGGCTACCAGATTCCGCTGTATTGCGCGGTAACGTGGGGCGCGGCAAGCATCAACCATTGGTGGCCGTGGCCGCGTAAAAACGTGGTCATGTGCTACGACGAGGCGCTTGATTATGCGGATCTGCTCGCCGATTGCGATTCCTGGGGTGAGGAAGTGCCGGAGGATCTCGCCAACGAACTTACCCGACGCATCCGCGTGCGTATGACCGAAGTCATGGCCGAAATCCGCGGCGAACAAGCCCCCGATGGATATTGGGATTATCGTACGATGAGCCGAGTGAAGGACTGAATCGAAGAAGGCCGAATCGAAAAAGACCGCACACGCGATTGCTGAAATGCGGTAATCGAAATACTGCCAGCCGATTGCGCATACGTATGGCGCGTATTGCGGCATATATCGCGGTGTGCGTAGCCGGCGGTAGCATAGGAAAAGCAATTTTTGAGCCAAGACTCCGGGTTATGAATGATGCCCGGAGTAATGCAAGGAGCAAATATGACGAACGTGACGGTACTGGGCGCAGGAGCTTGGGGAACCGCTTTCGGTCAGGTGCTTGCCGATGCAGGCAACAATGTGACTATGTGGGCCATCGAACCGGAGATTGTGGAAGGCATTCGCGACCACCATCACAACGGTGTTCGCCTGCCCAGCGTGAAAGTGCTGCCAAGCAACATGACCGCCACCGGCGACCGTGCCGAAGCCGTAGCCAACGCCGACATTGTGATCGTGGCCATCGCCGCACAGTTCGCCCGCGTCGCGCTCGTCGAATTCAAGGACCTGATTCCCGAAACCGCACTCGTCGCCTCGCTGATGAAAGGCATCGAACGCACCACCGGCAAGCGCATGGATGAAGTCGTTATGGAAACGCTCGACCTGCCGGCCGACCGCTTCGCCGCGATTTCCGGACCGAACCTAAGCAAGCAGATCGCCGACCGCGAGCCGGCCGCAACCGTGGTCGCCTGCGAAAATCTCGACAATGCGCGCAAGATCGCAGCCGCTTGCACCACCGACTATTTCCGTGCGTTCGTAACCCGCGACGTGATCGGCTTGGAAATGTGTGGATCGCTGAAGAATGTGGTCGCGCTGGCCGTGGGCATGGCCCGCGGCGCCGGCTACGGCGAAAATACCGCCGCCATGATCGAAACCCGTGGCCTGGCCGAACTGACCGCCCTGGGCGAGGCGGCAGGCGCCGATCCGAAGACGTTCGCCGGTTTGGCTGGCGTGGGCGACCTGATCGCCACCTGCGGATCCCCGTTGAGCCGCAACTACACGTTCGGATCCAACTTGGGCAAGGGCCTGAGCGTTGAGGAAGCCACCAAGGTGAGCAACGGCGTGGCCGAAGGCGTGCCGACCACCGATGCGGTGGTGGCGCTCGGCAAGCAGTATGGCGTGCCTACACCGCTCGCCACGGCCATGAGCCACGTGCTTTCCGATGGCATCTCCTGCGCGCAGATGCTGTCCGAACTTTTCGGCGAAGGCATCAGCGAAGAATAAGCTTTCCGCAACATCGCGATTGCAGATAAGACCGCACTTTCAGGTGCGGTCTTTTTATTTTTCGAGGCATGCGATTGCGTAAAACGTCAATCGGAATGTGTCAATCGTCAATCGCCATATATTTCGGCAATAATAGTAAATCTGTATAAAATAGTCTAATCGTGATTAGTCTAATCGTGATTAGACAAAGCGATTAAGCTCGGTTTTTCAGGTTGCAATCGCATCATTCCAACGTTTGATTCCGTATTCTATGATTCATGAAAATAGGACATGAGTGACGGGCGTGTGCAATTATGGTTCGTCGTGTGTGGGCTGTGGGGTGCGGTTTGTATACTGAACTGCGATATTGCGAATGCGTGGTATCGCGGGCGAACAGAAGTGCGAACCGGCGCGATATTGCGAAGACAGACAGTACAGACAGTATTGGCAGACGGTATTGGGCGCGCGTGCGTTCAACGGACCAACTTATGGAGCATAAGACAAAGATGGCAAAACAGCGCATTGTGGTGATGTATGGCGGCAAGCGACGAGCATTCGATTTCCTGCATCTCTGCGGCGGGCGTGCTGCGCGCGTTGGATACTGACAAGTTCGAAGCCATTGAGGTGGGAATCACCAAGAACGGCGAGTGGATCGTAGGCGGCGAGGATCCACGCAAGTGGAACATGAGCGAAGGCCTGCCGATGGTGGAGAAGACGGATTCCTCCAAAGATGTGGTGCTGGATGTGGCACTCGGCCAGGATGGTTTCTTCGCTCGTGAAGATGACGGCACGCTGACTTCGCTTGGCCACGTGGACGCCGTGCTTCCGGTATTGCATGGTCCGTACGGTGAGGATGGCACGATTCAGGCCTGTTCGAAATGATGAACGTGCCGTACGTTGCTGCGGTGTGCTCGCTTCCGCCGCTTGCATGGACAAGCATTATACGAAGGTATTGCTGGCTGCGGCCGGTATTCCCGTGGCTCCAGGCATCACGTTGGATGTGCGCGATTATGATGCCGCTTCCGAATTCGCCGCCGAAGCGGACGAGATGCTTGCCGCGGTGCAGCAGGCCGGATTGCAGTACCGCTGTTCGTGAAGCCGTCCCGCGCCGGTTCCAGCTTCGGCGTGACCAAGGTCGAACATGAGGCGATGCGGCCGAGCTTGCCGCCGCAGTGTTCGAAGCGTCCCACCATGATTGGCGTGTGCTCGTGGAACAGGGCATCGAGCGCGCGAAATCGAATGCGCCGTGCTCTGCCCGAAGGCCGGCGAGGCTCCGCAGGCCAGCTGGCCGGGCGAAATCGTGCTTGACAAGCGTGCCGAGGGCGACGACCAGTTCTATGATTTCGACAGCAAGTACGTGAACTCCGACGCAAGCCATGTGGAAGTGCCCGCAAGCCTGCCGGAAGAAACTCTGAACCGCGTGCGCGAAACCGCCAAAAAAGCGTTCATCGCAGTCGACGGCGCCGGCCTGAGTCGTGTCGACACCTTCGTAACGGCCGACGGCGAAGTGATGGTCAACGAAATCAACACCATGCCGGGCTTCACCCCGATTTCCATGTATCCCAAGGCATGGGAGGCAACCGGCGTGAGCTACACCAACCTGATCACCATGCTGATCGAGGGCGTGCTGCGCTGATTTCGATTGGGTGGTGGCTCCGCGTCCAATCGCCATGTGAGCTGTTTCGTTGCGGACACCCATGACGACGGTCATGAGATTGTAAGCTGATATTCAGCATTCCTGTACTAAGGTGCTGAATATCAGCATTTTCGTATATGCACCCCGTGCACGTCGTCGCAAAGGCAAATATGACGTTTCCGCAGTACCCCCAATATCCGCAGCGGCCGCAACAACCGCATCCGCAGCAGAATCCACAACAGCCATCCCAATATCAGCAACAACCGCAGTATCCGCAGCCACAAGCCAATCCTTATGAACTTTGGCTCAGGCGCGTGAAAAGCGTGTCTCCCGCATCGGCGCAGGCATGTGCCTGATGGTGGTGATCTGGTATGCGCTTGCAACGGTGCTTTCCGGCATGCTCTATCAAGTACTGCACACCACGAATCTGCCGAATTGGGCGGTGTATGTGGCATCGGATACCCCTTTGTATCTCGTGGCCATGCCGCTCGCGGTACTGATCATGGGCAAATCGTCGGTCATTGAAACACGCAAGTTCGACATGAAGCGGGCCAATTCTTCAAACTGCTTATCATGTGCTTCCCGCTCATGTATGGGGGCAGTCTCATCGGCAATATGTTGGCGTCGCTGCTGTCCGGAGGCAAAGCCAGCAATTCGGTGAGCGATCTGGCCATGCAATTCGACGTGTGGAACGTGGTGTTCCTCGTAATTCTCGGACCGTTGTTCGAAGAATGGATTTTCCGCAAGGAACTCATCAGCCGCACGCGCAAATACGGCGAAAAAACCGCGATCGTGTTCTCCGCGCTGTTCTTTGCTCTGGTGCACATGAGCCTGTTCCAGTTCTTCTACGCATTCGCATTGGGTCTTATGTTCGGCTACGTGTACGTGCGCACCAGCAAACTGCGTTATTCGGTGGCCATGCACATGATCGTCAACTTCATGGGTGGCGTGGTTGCGCCGTGGGTGGTGACGAACATTGACATCGACAGTCTGATGAACGTGCTGACCAGTGCGGAAAACGGCGACGGAACGGCCATGATGCAGTGGATGGGCCAGAATGCGACGGGAATGATGATATTCGGCATCTATATGCTGCTATATTACGGTCTGATCATCGCGGGCATAGTGTTGCTTATCCGCAATCGCAAGAACTTTGAATTCTATACCGCACCGGAAGAACTGCCTCGCGGCGTTCGCACGAGCACGGCAATACTGAACGTCGGTGTAGTTACTTACATTGTAGTGACGGTTATTATTACGTCAATCAATCTAATGATGCAATAATTTCAGTATAAAAAAAAGTGCCGCATGTGGACTACTGCATGCGCACTTTATATATATGGGTCAACCGCGATTTCTTATGTTCGCGAG
>ENA-OQER01000761-OQER01000761.1-human-gut-metagenome-genome-assembly--contig:-NODE-761-length-16943-cov-2.621729_pt1 | contig 16943 bp, 18 predicted proteins | sample MGYA00242797_ERZ504639 | MGnify/ENA primary metagenome ERZ504639 (study PRJEB26092, sample SAMD00036306) | human gut metagenome | host: Homo sapiens | study: EMG produced TPA metagenomics assembly of...
TTGAGACAGCGTCCAGATCATTACACCATTCGTGCAGGTCGGAACTTACCCGACAAGGAATTTCGCTACCTTAGGACCGTTATAGTTACGGCCGCCGTTTACTGGGGCTTCAATTCAACGCTTCTCTTGCGATGACGTCTCCTCTTAACCTTCCAGCACCGGGCAGGTGTCAGGCTGTATACTTCATCTTTCAATTTTGCACAGCCCTGTGTTTTTGTTAAACAGTTGCCTGGACCTATTCTCTGCGCCTCAATTGCTTGAGGACCTTTATCCCGAAGTTACAGGGTCAGTTTGCCTAGTTCCTTAACCGTGAATCACTCAAGCGCCTTAGTATATTCAACCCGACTACGTGTGTCCGTTTGCGGTACGGGTACCGTAAGGATTAAGTTTAGCGGATTTTCTTGGAAGTATGATTACACGCACTATTGGATTGTTCCGAAGAACGCTCCATACTATCAGGTTCGACTCTCATCCCCGGATTTGCCTGGATGATCAACATCTACACCCTTCAACGGACGTTCCGCTTAAAGAAACATTGTGACATAAATAAGTGTTAAATCGTTGTGAATCATTGTGGTGTGAAACATTGCAGACATAAATAAGATTGATAAATAAGAGTCATTCTGATAAAATGTTAATATTCGGGCTTCTGTAATATTTTCAGGATTGGCTTTGAATAGTAATGACATTAAAGCGTTTCAAGGATTGGAGAACAAGTTAGGATGAGAATAGGTTTTGATAATGATAAGTATCTTAAGATTCAGTCAGAGCATATAAAAGAGAGAATAGGAAAGTTTGGAGATAAGTTATATCTTGAGTTTGGCGGAAAGCTTTTTGATGATTTTCATGCTTCAAGAGTACTTCCAGGATTTCACCCAGACAGCAAGCTGCAGATGCTTATGCAGTTATCAGATGTGGCTGAGATAGTTATAGTTATAAGTGCAGCAGACATCGAAAAGAATAAGGTAAGAGGTGATCTTGGAATCACATATGATGTTGATGTTTTACGCCTTATAGGAGAGTTTGAAAAGAAAGGTCTGTTTGTTGGAAGTGTAGTCATAACTAAGTTTACAGGACAGAATGCAGCTATCCAGTTTAAAGAAAAGCTTGAAAAGAAGGGAATCAAGGTATACCAGCATTATGTAATAGAAGGTTATCCATCTAATATTCCTAACATAGTAAGTGATAATGGTTTTGGAAAAAATGATTACATAGAAACAACAAGACCACTTGTTGTCATAACAGCACCAGGTCCAGGAAGTGGAAAGATGGCAACATGTCTTTCACAGCTTTACCATGAGAATAAAAGAGGTGTTAAAGCAGGATATGCCAAGTTTGAGACATTTCCTATATGGAATATACCACTTAAGCATCCGGTTAACCTCGCGTATGAGGCTGCAACAGCGGATCTTAATGATGTGAATATGATAGATCCTTTCCATCTGGAAGCATATGGAAAGACTGCGGTTAATTATAACCGTGATATAGAGATATATCCTGTACTTAATGCTATATTAGAAGAAATATATGGTGAGAACACTTACTATAAGTCACCAACTGATATGGGTGTCAATATGGCTGGTAACTGCATAGTAGATGATGAGGCATGCTGTGAGGCATCCAAGATGGAAATAATAAGAAGATACTATGATGCAGTTAACAGGGTAGCTAAAGAGAAAGCATCTGAAAGTGAAGTATACAAGATAGAGCTTCTTATGAAGCAGGCCAAGATTACAACTGATGACAGAAAAGTAACAGTAGCGGCAAAGAAGAGAGCTGAGGAAACTGGCGTTGCATGTGCTGCCATAGAGTTTGAAGATGGTACAATAATCACTTCAAAAACAACCGATTTCTTAGGAGCATCATCAGCACTCATACTTAACGCGCTTAAGTATCTTGCTGGAATAGAGCATGATGAGAAGCTTATAAAGCCAGAGTTTATCGAGCCGATACAGAATCTGAAAGTGGAACATCTTGGTGGAAGGAATCCAAGACTTCATAGTGATGAGGTTCTTATAGCACTTGCACTTACATCAGTAACTAATGAGAATGCGAAAAAAGCGATGGAGCAGCTTCCTAAGCTTAAGGGCTGCCAGGTTCATACAACAGTTATGTTATCTGAGGTAGACACTAAGACATTTGCAAGATTAGGAGTGAATCTTACATCAGAACCGGTAAGAGGAAGTAAGAAATTTTATTAATATATGGATTTTATAATATAGAATCATAGATAAAGAACAGAAAAGACTGTTATACTATAAAGTGATATTCAACTCTTATAGTATAACAGTCTTTTTGATGTTAATTATTATTGTTTTGTAAGCATTTTACGATAGCTGCTTGGTGACATACCAACAGCCTTTTTAAATACATCACCAAAAAAGTTGCTGTTATTATATCCACATTTGTATGCTATTTCTGTAATACTTTTTTCGGAGGATATAAGCAGCGATTTGGCTGCCTCTATCCTTGTTTTAGTAAGGTATTCCTTGAAGTCATATTAGTAAATATTTTGATTTTTTTGGTAAGGCTGGATTCGCTTATACCAAACTGGGCAGCAGTTTCTGGCAGTGTAAGCTGTCTGCCATAGTTGTTTTCTATGAAATTCACAATTTCACCTATTGTAATGTTAGATAAATTAGTCTTTTGATTTATATTATGTGTATAACGCTGACACCGTATAAGGTATATAATCAGTTCAAAAAAATAAGCTTTAGTAAGTGACTCAGACATATTGTCGAGACTATATTTTTCAAATTGTATTTTCTCAAATATATTAGATAGATTTGAAAAACTTTTTCTTGATAATTGCAAATGTTTATTTATGAAAAGATTATTTATTTCATCCTTGAAATCCTTTTTAAAATACCAGTTTAGCTGTTCAGTAGATATATACAGGACAGTTCTTTTGACATCCTGAGTAAAGGGGTATATAAAAGTATGTTCTTTAAAAGCAGGTATAAAAAGAACACTTCCATCTTCAAGACAATATGTTTCATTATCTATATATACATTACATTTTCCAGATTGAAGAAAATATATTTCATTGTATTGATGGGAATGTGTAAGTGGTACATTTTTATTAACATGACGGATTCTATGGTCTATTACAAAGTCTTTGCTTACGTTTGATAACATATGGATTCCTCGCTTAGTATGTATATATTGTATAAGGTAATTGCTTTTTGAATGATATTTTATAAAAGTAGTTATTTTATGTAAATTATAAGATACTTTACCGATAATTGGTAGTCTGTTTTTAATATTGATTTTATAATACAATCATCAAATTATATAATGTTAAGGAGGCAGTGGAATGCGAAAAGTTACAAAATCACTGGTTACGCTTGGGTTGTGTACAACAATGCTGTCTGGAATGGTGGCTGGTGTTCCGACAGTTAGTCTTTTAAAGGCAGGTAATGTAGAGAATGTATATGCGGCAGATAATGAACAGGTAGAATTGGGAGATCTTGTGCTTAGATTTCTTGCTATAGGTGAATATGAGCCTAACCGTTATACAAAAAAAGGATGGAGGCAAATGGGCACCGGAAGAGATTGAAAAAGGACTTCTTATTAAAGCAGATATGGTTCTTGGAGAAGGCAATGTTGAAGGTATGATGGCACCTATGAAATATTCATTACAGGATATTACAGGACATGTTGATGCGGATGTTAATACAGGAAATATTGTCATTACTTATAACGGGCTTACACTTACTATGAAAGCAGGCAGTACAACAGCTGAACTTGATAATGGAAAAGAAAAAAACTACACTTACTATGAGAAGTGAGATAGCACCATATTTTAAAAAAGTAGATGAAGAAAAAAATGTTGATGGAAGTGATTATTATGCATGTTATCTTCCAGTTAAGTTTACAGCGGAAGCACTTGGTGGAAATGTAATATGGAATGATGCAATGCACAGAATAGAGATGGCGTTTGCATTCTATGCATCGGATGCGGCAGCTTCACCGGTTGTTAACTCGAAGTCTGATTATACAACAAAGAAAATGGAGTCCAATTCTAATACATACAGCAAAATGAAAGGAAGAATTGATGTTACTAAGCTTGACGAAGCAGCGGTAAAAGCTAATGTTGCTGATATGATAAAAGCTGGACTTAATGTAGTAAATCCTGTTTACCAGAATGAAGATGGTGGATGGGCTAAGACAAATACAGAGTATGATCTGCTTGAGGATTCTTTTGCAAGATTATATACAAAGGGATATTCAACAGTAGATAATGGAGCAACTCACGGACACATGAAGTTCCTATCAAGGATTATAAGACTTTCAAAAGAAAATCCTGAGCTTTTTGCAGGATATGAAACACAGCTTTCTGCGATAGAAAAGGGCTTCTGGAAAGCAGCAAAGTATATGTGCGATTCGCAGAATAACAATGGTGGATGGCCACAGTATTATCCATATGGTGTTGGCTATTTCAGAAATATAACATTTAACGATAATGCCATGCCTGACCTTATGGAATCAATATACGCACTTTCAAACGATAAAGGGCTTACTGATAATGAACTTTGTGAGGACTATGCGTGGGCAAGAGATGAAATAAAGGCACAGACTAATCCGTATGTGCTTGAGCTTGGAATAAAACATGATACTTTAAAGGAAGTATGGGATAATGGTCTTGATTTTGTAATAAGGGCACAGGTGGTAATCGATGGAATAAAAACAGGCTGGGCACAGCAGTATGATCCAGATGAAAAAATCCTGTTCCAGCAGGTGGAAGAGCATTTGAGCTTCCTTCTGTATCTCCGGATGAAAGTCTTACAATGGTAAAGGTACTTGCTAACATAGTCAATCCAAGTGCAGAGGTGAAGGATGCTATTACAAGTTATGTGAACTGGATTAATTCAGTTGGTATAACAGGATATGGTGTATATAATATAGCTGATAGAACAAGAGAGCTTGGAACTGACAGATTAATATTAAAGGATGGAAGTACGACAAAGCAGTTTGGACGTTTCTATGGACTTGATACAACAGGTGAATATTATGGATTCACAAAAGCACAGATGGCAAATAAGATGACAGACAGTAAGTTCTATGAAATATTTGCAGGAAGAGATTCAGTGGCACAGCTTAGCATGAACTATGGTATGGGTGAAAGAAGAATAGGATATTCATATGTAAAAACTAAGGCAGATGTTAATGCTACAGCGGTATATAATACATGGAAAAAGGCGCTTGGTGAATAAATAGTCCTAGAGTAAAGCAGTGTAAGAATGGAGATAAATATGAGACGAGATATAAAAAAAAGGTATGAAAAAAGCGGCTATAGGTATTGTGGCTGCTACAATGCTTACAGTTATGGCAGCACCTGTATCTGTTTTACCAGTAAGTGCAGCAACTGTAACAAGAGGAAGTTATGATTTTTCTAATATGGTTGTAAGAAGAGTATGGTTTAATACAAATGATCCAGTATTTTTAATAGATGATTATGAAAGAGTATGGCTTGATAATAATGTTAATGTATTAGCTACAGGCAATGCAACTGATGCTAAGACAACAAGTAATCTTATGGCACCTATGAAAAATATGTTTGCTTATATAGGTGCTGATTACAAGGAAAATGGTGATAACATAACTATCACTATGAATGACACAACAGTTAAGCTTAAGATTGGTTCTTCAGATGTTGAGATTAATGGCAAAGCTACATCAGGTGCATTAACAGATGAGCAGATACCAGCAAAGGTCAATGTTAAAGAAAAGTATGCAGATTATAACACATTTTTAACAGAAGATTATAATGTTGTGTATCTTCCAGTTGCATATGTACTTAATATATTTGGTGCAGATATGTACAAGGATGGCAAAATGTCAGACAGCTTTTATGCAGCGGTTCCAGTTATGAAGACAGAGTCTGTTCCTTCATATGAAACATCTTCAAAAGGATATGGCATGCGTTATGATGCATTGCTTGAGGGAACACTTGATGTTACTACATCAGTAGCAGATCTTATTGTAGCATTACAGAACGAAGATGGTGGATTCCAGGTACTTCCTGATAATTATGAAATGTCACAGAAGGAAACAGGACTTGGAAGCATGAAAGATGTTTCAAGTGTTTACAATGGTGCAACAACATCAGAATTAAAGTATCTTGCAAAGTATATAACAGCTAATAAGCCAGAAGATTCAAAGTATCAGGATGCATTTGTAAAAGGTATTAAGTACCTTCTTACAACACAGCATGATAATGGTGGATGGAGTATGAATCCAGGTAGTGGAAGTGGCTTTAATGCTAATATAGAAGTGGGTAACAAGGCTATGACTGAGATACTTACACTTCTTAGTGATATTGCAATACTTAACAATCAGGATTATGTGTTTGCAAGGAAAGCGATGAATGTTGATGAAATAAAGTCAGCAGTAGAAAAAGGAAATGATTTTATTGTAAAATCGCAGATCAGCAACAACAATAAAAAGTCTGGCTGGGCAACACAGTATGACAAGTCTGGAAATGTAACTATGGGACATACATATGAAAGAGAGTCTGTCAGTTCTTATACAACAAAGGATGTTATCGACTATCTTATGACTATACATAATCCTTCACAGGATATTAAGGATGCTGTTGAAAGTGCATACAGCTGGCTTAAGGATGTTAAAATAGCTGATAAAGAGCAGAAGTTGTAAAAGATACATCTATGAATAATGGTTTTGATGTATATCTTGTTGATGGCAGCGGAACATGGGCTTCTAATTATGTATATGATAAAGCCACTGATTCTTACAGACCTTTGTATTCAGATGTGGATCCAACAAGGGCAGACCAGAAGTATGTAAATGTATATGAGCTTTACAATCTTGATGGTAACAGTGTTGGAAATAATAAGATTAACAATAAGGATTTGATTCTTTATTCAACAAGAACAACAGTTTCTTACTATGATAATAATCTTGCAGATGAGCTTATTGCAACAGGATATGATGAGTGGAAGAGTTATCTTGCTAATGGTTTCCCTGAAATACCTAAGGATCCAGCAGATTCACCTGATAATAATGGTGGTTCAGATAATGGAAATAATGCAGATAATTCACAGAATAAGGATACACCACAGACTCCATCAGAATCAGGAAATGCAGAAGTATCAGATAACAATACAAAGACAGGTGATAAGGCACCAGTTGGCTTATTAGCAGCTGTACTTGCGGTATCTGGCGGATTAGCAGGTCTAAGTGTATACGCAGTAAGAGAGTCTAAAAAAAGAGGCTTAATAAAAAAATAAAATGATGTCAGTCTGAACTTTCAGAGGATAGTAAAGAAATATATTAATCCATAGGTATTGTTTAAAAAGAGTTTGTATTAATGGGGAACTGTTATATACAAACTCTTTTTCTGTTATTTGTTGGTAATAAGAGATACTTCAGCGTTTTTTAGTCTAGGATATAGTGGTATAATTTTATAAATGTACATAATATATCTAATTATTTGTTAAGTTAGCTGAGAAAAAAATTCTAATATCAAATGTGAGGAATATGAAGATGAACAAAAGTAATAATAAAAATATGAATAATGATGATGTGATTAATAGACTAGATGTAGTAAGAAAATATAACCCACATTTAAGTAATGCGGATGCAAAGTCACCACTGACAGTTGGTAATGGCAGGTTTTGTTTCACGGCAGATGTTACAGGAATGCAGACACTTTATGATGAATATATGGAAGAAACACCGCTGTGTACTATGGCAGAGTGGGCATGGCACACTTATCCTGGATATCGCTATACTATGGATGATGTGCGTATGACTGAATATGATTTTCTTGGGAGAAAAGTGTCATATCCACGTGTAAAATATGAAGGAAATGAGGCAGCCTACGACTGGGTACGAATGAATCCACACAAGTTTAATCTTGCAAGGATTGCATTGTCAGTTGATGGTACATATCTGACTTCTGATATGTTATCAGATATAAACCAGACCCTTGATATAACAACAGGCGTGTTAAAAAGTGATTTTATAGTAAGTTATGCTTCGCATGAGTATAAGGTAAGCGTTGAAACAGTATGTGATAATAAGTCAGATACTGTTGCTTTTAGGGTGGAGTCTGAACTCTTGAAGAAAGGGCTTTGTGTGGATACACATTTTCCATATGCATCATGTGATATAACGGGTTCTGACTGGTTGGATGATAAAGTACACTATGATAAAGTTACAGTGATAAATTATAATGAATTGGTTAATATATCAAGTGAAAAATATAATAGTGAGACTTGTAAGATATCAGATAAAATTCCTGCTGATGGTAGTGCAGAGATAAAAGAATAAAAAAGATATATAAGATAAAAAGACAGATAGATGATACTCATTATTCAGTTTATATAAAGACTAACGGACAATTGGAAAAGGCAGACAAACACAGATATCGTATAAATAAGGCAGATAGTGACAATGTTCTTTATCTATGCGTTGGATTTGAGGATGAAGATGGAATATATGCCAGTATATATAATAATGTTCAAAGTAATATGTGTGTAGATAATAACAAGGCTAATGCAGATAATGAGTGTGCTGCAGATACATTTGCAGCAATAAAAGAAAATGCATATACATTCTGGCATAATTACTGGAGCAGCGGAAAGTTTCTCTACCATGAAAATGAAGAGCTTATGAGAAGAGTTATATTATCACAGTATCTTCTTATAGTTAATGACAGTGGTTATATACCACCAGCGGAAACTGGTCTTACATGTAACAGCTGGTATGGAAAAGCACATCTTGAGATGCATTACTGGCATATGGCGTGGGCCGCTTTGTGGGGACATCCAGAGCTTCTTGAAAAAAGCTTTGACTGGTATATAAGCATACTTCCAGAAGCTAAAAAAAATGCAGCAAAAAATGGTTATAGGGGTGCAAGGTGGACGAAGATGGTATCATATACAGGAAAGAATTGTCCATCAAAGATTGCACACTGCTTATATGGCAGCAGCCTCATATAATAAATATGCTGCAATGTGCTGATGTTATAATAACGACGTGCATTTTGAGAAAAAAAACAGACAAATATATGCATAAGTACTGGATTCTGGTGCAAGAGACTGCTGAATTCATGGAAGATTATCTTGTATATGATATTGCTTCAGATACATTTAACATAGAAGCACCTGTCATACCAGTTCAGGAAAGACATCTCCCAGAGGATACAAGAAATCCTGTGTTTGAGCTTGCATACTTTAGATACGGCTTAAAGATAGCGGCAGAGTGGGCTGATAAGCTGGGATATGTAACATTTTCAGATAAATGGAACAATATAGCAGACAGAATAGCACCGCTCCCGGTTTATGATGGCTTATACATATCACAAGAGAATTGTCCGGATACATATGTTAACAAGGCTATTGATCATCCGCTTATGCTGCAGGTATATGGTATGTTAGATGGTTATGGTGCTAAAGATATTGTTGATATGGATATATACAGGGCAACACTTGAAAAGGTCATGGAGGTGTGGATTATTCGACACTATGGGGCTGGGATTTTGCAGTTATAGCTATGGCAGCAGACAAGCTTGGTCTTAAGAGGGAGGCACTTTCGCAGCTCCTTATAGAGTCGCCTAAAAATGAATATGTAGTAAGTGGAAATAACAGGCAGAATTCACGAAAGGATCTGCCACTATATCTTCCAGGTAACGGAAGTCTGCTTATAGCTGTAGCGAAGATGTTTTTTGAATGATAAAGCTTCTTATGAGTAATTTTCAAAATGGCAGAATTGTGTTACACTTAATACTAAATATGAAAATAGAAATGGAGATATAATATGGATGCCAGTCAGGTATTGAAGCAGTATTTTGGATATGACAGCTTCAGAAAAGGACAGTCAGATATAATAGAAGCCATATTGCAGGGACATGATGCACTTGCGATTATGCCGACCGGAGCAGGAAAGTCAGTGTGTTATCAGGTTCCTGCATTACTGTTACCGGGTATAACCATAGTTATATCTCCGCTTATATCACTTATGCAGGATCAGGTCAAGTCACTTAATGAAGCAGGGATAAATGCAGCTTATATTAATTCAACCCTGTCAGAATCACAGATGTATAAAGCACTTGATTATGCAGCAAATGGAAAGTACAAGATAATCTATGTGGCACCAGAAAGACTTGAAACCATGAGTTTTATAACATTTGCAAAAAAAGCAGATATATCGATGGTGACTATTGATGAAGCACATTGTATATCACAGTGGGGACAGGATTTCAGACCAAGCTACTTAAAGATAGTTGATTTTATAGACAGCCTGCCAGAAAGACCTGTTGTGAGTGCATTTACGGCAACGGCGACAAGTGAAGTAAAGACAGATATAGAGTGCATATTAAAGTTAAAAGCTCCAAGGGTTGTTGTTACTGGTTTTGACAGGAAAAACTTATACTATAGTGTAGAGCATCTGTCAGGAAAGAAAAAAAGATGCGTACATAGCCGGATATATAAAAGAGCATATGGATGAGAGTGGAATTATCTACTGCGCTACAAGAAAAAATGTGGACAAGCTATATGATGAGCTTGGTTCACTGGGGATAAGTGTCACAAAGTATCATGCAGGACTTGATAATGAAACAAGAAAGCAGAATCAGGACGACTTTATATATGACCGGGTTCAGGTCGTTATAGCGACCAATGCATTTGGAATGGGAATAGATAAGTCCAATGTGAGATATGTTATTCATTACAATATGCCGCAGAGCATGGAAAACTACTATCAGGAGGCAGGAAGAGCAGGAAGAGATGGTGGTGAATCGCAGTGTATAATGTTGTTTTCAGCACAGGATGTCATTATAGATAAGTTTCTTCTTGATAGTAAGGAGTTTGAGGGTGTTGAAGATGAGGACAGAAGCATAATAAAAGAGCGCGACTTACACAGGCTTCATACTATGGAAATGTATTGTAAGACCACGGAATGTCTTCGTAACTACATTCTTTCTTACTTTGGTGAAAAAACAGGAGAGCCATGTGGTAATTGTGGTAACTGCAACAATGAATATGAACAGATAGATATGACTGCGGATGCAAAGTGGGTTATTAACTGTCTGGCAGAAACACATGAAGATTCGGCTTGAGTATCGTGCTTGGAACACTGCTTGGCGCAAAGCGTGCAAGACTTAAGGAAGTAGGTGCGTTAAGCTATAAGTCTTATGGAAAGTTGTCTGATAGAAAAGAAGCAGAACTAAGGCTCCTTATTGACCAGATGATAAATGCTGGATATGTTATACAGACAGATGGAGAGTACAGTGTTTTAAGAATGGGTGATATAAGTCCTTTAAGGGATGAAAATACTCATGTATACATAAAGAAGGCCAAGAAAACATATGCTGGTGAGCTGCTCAATATGGCAGGACAGACAGGCAGAAAGGCTGCTTCAGGAAATACGAGTGATGCTACAGAAGGAAGCAATGCAGCTTCAAGGACAAGAAAGAAGAGTACAGATTCACTTACTGCTGCAGGTTATGAGCTGTTTGAGCGGTTAAGGGCATTAAGACTTGTTATAGCGAGAGAAGAAGGCATGCTCCATACATTATATTTAATGACAAGACGTTGATAGATATGTGTGAAAAGCTGCCGGTTGATGCAGACACTATGCTATCAGTATCTGGTGTAGGACAGAATAAGCTTATGAAGTATGGAAGCAGGTTTACAGAGGAAATCAATAAGTTCGTTAGTGAGCACCCAGGTGTTGTTACTACACTTGATATATAGTGGATTGGATATATATGATACCAGGGTCAAAAGGTATAAACACATGAGCTTGCTCATAGGTGGGAGAATTGTAATTAAGTGCATACAGATATTGATATGGAGGATATAAAGTTGGAAGATAAAACAAAGATAATAGCAGTCGCAGGCAAAGGCGGCGTTGGAAAGACATCACTTGCAGGAGTTATAGTAAAGCTTCTTGTTGAAAGCTTTCCTGATAAGAAGATACTGGCAATAGATGCAGACCCGGCAGTCGGTCTGTCAACAGTGTTAAATGTAGATGTAGATAAAACTATAGATGATATAAGAAAAGAAGTTATAAAGAATGTTGAGGATGGTGATACCAAGTCGGCAGTAGAACTTTTAGGAGAAGCTAAATATGAAATATATGATGCATTAAAGGAGCAGGATGGCTATGCATTTATAGCAATAGGAAGACCTGAAAGTGCAGGCTGTTATTGCAGGATTAACTCATATCTTAAAGAAGTTATCACTATGCTTTCAGACCAGTTTGACTATGTTGTCATAGATGGCGAGGCAGGTATTGAGCAGATAAACAGAAGAGTTATGGAGAAGGTGACACACCTTCTGCTTGTTACAGATGCAAGTAAAAAGGGATGTCAGGTTGTTAAAACTATCAAGGACGTAGCGGATGAACTTGTTATGTATGATAAGATAGGTGTTATTGCAAACAGACTTCCGGATAGCAAGGTGACAGAGCTTATGGATATAGGTGATATGCAGCTTCTTGCGGCTATAGAGAGTGATGAGGAGCTTGCAAGAGCAGATGTTTTAGGTGAAAATGTATTAAAACTTTCTGATGATACAAAGATAGTTAAAGGAGCAAGAGAAGCTCTTGCTAATATCGGGATATTATAGGATTGCGGAAATTGTAAAGCAATGTAGTAATTCGTGTACATCATAATATAATGGTCAAAAAGGTCGAAGGTGAAAAACTGATTCGTTAAAGAAGGATAACAACTTGAAAGATTTACAACATTTATATTATTTTGAAAAGCTTCTTGAAGAGGTGAATAATGAACTTGTAAGAAAGGCACAGGAAAAGGGGGATATAGCCATTGGAGCTGTATGCTTTCAGATTCCTGAACCACTGCTTAACCTTCCGGGATGCTTTTCAGTGAGATTGCGTGCACCAAGGACAGGTTCTATAGAGATGGGCACATATTATATGAGCAGCATGCTATGTGAGGGGTGCAGGGCAATACTTGAACGTGCTATAGAAGGTGGATATAACTTCTTGATTGTATAATAGCACCTGATGCATGTGCACAGATGAACAGGTGTGTTGAAATATAGAGAGACAGAAGCTGATTACTAAGGAAAGTTTTTTGTGGAATATTCAGATGTTCCTATGAAGTCAGATGAGTCAGCACTAAAACATTATGTAAAGCAGATGAGGCTGCATGTTCTTGAGCCGCTTCACAATACATATGGAATAGATATATCAGATGAAGCATTGAGGAAGGCTGTAGATGAACAGAATGAGATAAGCAGGCTTATAACAGAGATTGGAGATTACAGGAAAGAGGATAATCCAAGAATAACAGGCTATGAGTTCGCTGTGCTATGTCTGGCGACATATTGCTGTCCTAAGGAGTACCTTATAGATAAGTTAAGGGATACAGCTAAAGAGTTAAAGGTAAGACAGCCGGATATTAAGAAAAACTACAGGGCAAGAGTAGCACTTATAGGTTCTGAGATAGATAATCCAGAACTTATAAAGCTTGCAGAAGAAGCAGGTGCACTTGTTGTTGCTGACCGTTTCTGTTTTGGTTCACTTCCAGGAAGAAGTGAGATTATTCTTAATGATGAAGAGGATGTTCTATATCAGATATGCAGACAGTATATGCAGTGGGGCAAATGCCCAAGATATATGAACACAGAGAAAATAAGGGAACGTGAGGAGTATGTTGATTATATAGCTAAAGAATATAAGGCAGAGGGTCTTATATATGAACAGATAAAGTTCTGTGATTACTGGGGCTATGAGAGAGCATCAGCATTTCATGTTATGAGGGAAGAGTATGGGTATCCGGTTCTTTCTATAGACAGGCCATATGTAGTAGGTTCTTCAGGACAGATAAGAACAAGAATACAGGCATTTGTTGAAAGTCTTGAGATAAAGAAAATCAATAAGAGCACGGAACAATCCGTATAAAAATAGATATACAAAACAGGATGGAGAATAATATATGTCAAGTAAGCTTGGAAGCGAGCCGCTTGGAAAGTTTTACACAGGTAAGAAGCCTAAGAAAAGGCGTGAATGGCGTGGACTTAAGGATACCTGGTATGATTACACAAGATGGCTTGGATATTGGAAAACATTAATAACATTTATAATAAAGCCCAATAATATGAAAGGATTTTTCAGATACCGCTGGATGATGAATTATCTGGCACTTCCTGATTTTATGGACAGGCATACAGAGGGTATGAGAGATCTGCAGCTTCGGATGGCACACAATGCCCTTGGACTCATAGTAACAGATATATGTGGTATGTTAGGACAGATATTTAAGGCAGATCCAGCCATAGGAAATGATAAAGAACTTAATAAAAAAATAGTATTGTTTGATGAGAATATGATGAGTACCTTATGGGAGCTTTCCGAATCTTGTATGGCTGTCAGTAGAGGTTCCAGCGGTGTATACAAGTTCAATGATGTCACAGACAGGTGTAAGCTATTATGTTGATGTGACACATGAATACGGGGTGCCATCAGATGTATGTCCTATGCCAGCAGCTGAGCTTGGTGTTGCGCTTGCAGATGATTTCCCTCTTATTGGATGCTGTGCAGTGCAATGTAACACAACATGTGATGGAAGTCTTATGGGTAATGGTATAGAGGCAAGATCTTTTAAGATACCGACATTCCAGCTTGCAGTTCCTATAAGACACAGACAGGAAAGTGTTCAGGAGTATGCAGCAGAAGAGGTGCTTAATGCCATACATTTTATAGAGGAACAGACAGGTGAGAAGTTTGACTGGGATGCATTCTTTAAAAGCATGGAAAGGTTTAATGAAGAAACTGACGAGTTCCTTGAGTGGATGGAAATATCAAAGACAGATTATCCACAGGTTATGGGAGTTACACTTGCACTTTACAGGTATGGTGTTTATCAGGCTGCTGGTGGAAGAAACCAGGCATTTCTTGATATGGATAAGAAGCTTACACGTATGGCGATGGAAGGTTATGAAAAGAAGCTGCCTGCTGCTAAGGAATATCGTCACCGTGCTATGACATGGGGCGTTCAGGCAGCATATTATACAGCGCTTCCTATATGGCTTCTTAACTGTTGGGGAGTTGTGACAATAACAGATATGCTTAGTATGGTATCAACAGAAAAGGTTAATACAAAAGATAAGCATCAGGCTATGCTGGACCTGGCATATTTATATGAGAATATGATTATGAGAAACCGTTCTAACGGTGGATATGAAACAGGCGTTGAGGCACTCTGGAGATTCTGTGAAATGTTCCGTATAGATATAGTTATTATGTATGTACATATGGGATGTAAGTCTATGTCAGGATATCATGGACTTTTTGAAGAAGAGGCAAGAAAGCATGGCGTACATCTTATATGGGTGACTCATAATCTTATGTGTCCAGAGGATGGAAGCAGGCGTGATATGAGAACAGAGATAAACAGATATATGAGAACAGTGTTTAGAGAAGAACCGCTAGACCCTACACTTGAAGATTTCGATGATAAGCAGACTGGTAGGAAGCTGCGTGGATTGCGCAGCAGGTAAGCATATGCAGAGTATGGAGGACATATGAGTAAGTTTTATGGTGGCTGTGATGCCGGAAGTACATATACTAAGTGTGTAATATTAAATGAAGATGGAAAAATAGTAGCAGATGTTACAAAAAGAAGCAGAATTAATCCTGTATTGAGTGCCAAAGATGCACTTGATACAGCGATAAGCCAGGTGGATGGATTAAATAGTGCAGAGGAGCTTTCATATCTTATTGGAACAGGTTATGGACGTAATAAGGTACCATTTGCCGATGAGAATATATCAGAGATAAGCTGTCATGCCATGGGAGTACATGTGACAGACCCTTCTGTTAAAGCTATCATAGATATAGGTGGACAGGATGTTAAGGGTATAGCGATAGATACTGATGGAACAGTCCTTAACTTTGCCATGAATGATAAATGTGCAGCAGGAACAGGACGCTTCTTTGAGTCTATGGCAAGAGCCTTTGAGATGAGCTTGATGATTTCTCAAAGCTTTCACTATCAGCTAAGAATGTTATTCCAATAACAGCACAGTGTGCAGTGTTTGCAGAGAGTGAAGTGATATCGCTTGTAGGTGAGGGAAAGCCTATGGATGAAATAGCGGCAGGTATAGAGCTTTCAGTTGCTAAAAGATGCTTTGTTATGGCAAAAAAAGCCGGAGTAGTAGATTCAGTCACACTTACAGGTGGTTGTGCAAAGAATGAAGGTTTAAAACAGGCAATCGAGAAGGTACTTAAGGTAAAGGTTGTAGAGCTGCCGGTGGACCCACAGCTTATGGGTGCACTTGGCGCAGCAGAGTATGCAAGACAGAAGGGAAGAGTTAAGCAGTGATAATATTAAAAATAGCAGCAATAACAGCCATAGTTCTGATTATATTATTTATACTCACGTTGATTATATATTTCTTTAATCTTGATATGAAGTTTGCCGCATGTCTTATAAAACCGCTTACAGCTTATTATAACTGGTCGGGAAACAGAAGAAAAAAGCATAAAGAAAAGCAAAAGGAAAAGCAGCAGGGATGATGCTGCATAAGAAAGGCTGAATGTAATATGCAGGTTCTAAGTATTTATGATAAAGATATATCAGAGTTAAAGAAGTGCTTTAACTCTGATGTTTATGGAAATATTAAAAAGGTTCCGGAAGATAAATCATGGGAAGTTACAGCACAGGAAAGTCTGGTTCTAAAGCGTGATATGGCATATGAGCTTGGTGGAGGTATGAATAAAGCCATTAGTTCAATAGCTTTTACTACGTCGCGGGAATGTGTCAGTGATGACGGAGTATATCTCATGGGAGAAGATCTGCAGGATATAAAGGAAGATATATCATATGCAAGGTTCACTTTTATACGGCTGAATGAGTCATATATTAAGGATATACAGGAAAAAATGCAGAAGCACTGCATGCTGCCCTGCGTGCCGTTGATTATGTGAGATATCATAATTTTCCT
>ENA-OQER01000762-OQER01000762.1-human-gut-metagenome-genome-assembly--contig:-NODE-762-length-16938-cov-8.125810_pt1 | contig 16938 bp, 25 predicted proteins | sample MGYA00242797_ERZ504639 | MGnify/ENA primary metagenome ERZ504639 (study PRJEB26092, sample SAMD00036306) | human gut metagenome | host: Homo sapiens | study: EMG produced TPA metagenomics assembly of...
GCCGAAGGCGTCGATGACATGCCGGGGGCGGACCGGGACGGGTTAACGGCAGGCCCCGCCGACCGATTGCAAGCGGTCGGCGGGGCCATTGTGGCTCTTGACAGCGGATTGGGTCATATGAGCGAAAACCCGTACACGCGAGCAAGGTGACGTGAAATGAAAGGGCGCAGACCTTATGGTCGCGCCCTTGAAATTGAACGTCAGATTGCCGCGTGTACGGGTTTACAGCGTCGAGCCGTTACGCGGTTTGGTAAAACCGCGTAACAAATTACGCGAGTTTGGCACCGACGATCTTTGCCGCGGCAGGCTTGTCGAAGTTGCCGCCGGTGGCCTTGCCCAGAGCGCCCATGACCTGGCCCATCTGCTTCTTGGACGTGGCACCCAGCTCGGCGATAACTTGCTCAATCAGGCCTCGAGCTCCTCGCCCGAAACCTGCGCGGGCAGCAGGCTCTCCAGAATCTTGACCTGCTCGGTCAGGTTGTCGGTACGCTCTTGGTCGGTGCCGGCCTGATGGACATCTCCAGCGTCTCGCTCGTCTGCTTAATCAGACGCTTGATCATGCTGTTGACGTCTTCCTCGGTCACATCGCGGCGCTCGTTGACCTCGATATTCTTCACCTCGGCCTTGACCTGGCGAATGATGGACAGGCGAACCTTGTCCTTAGCCTTCATGGCTGCGATCATTTCCTTCTGCAGCTCTTCGTTGGTCATCTGCAAATCCTCCTCAATAGTGCGGGCGACACTCACACGAGCGCCGCCCCATGATTACTCAGTCGTCGACGAATTGTCGGTCGAACTCTTGGTGACGCCCTTCAGGCTCACGTTATAGGGTACGTCCTTGGGCATGGGGTTGACGGTAATGTCGGCGTCCTTCTTGTACTGCTCCAGCCACTCACTGTACGCGGTACTGGCCGCCTGCGTCTTCACCACGTTGGAGACGTACTTCTTGATGGCCTTGGGCACCTGGTTGATGTCATCAACCTGATTATCGACATGGAAGTAGTCGGTGCACTTGATGATGTGGTAGCCATAGGTCGACTCGATGACTTCGCTCACGTCGCCCTTGTTGAGCCCCTCGAGCGCCGTCTGGTAGCTGTCGACAAAGGTGGTGAGCTTATCCCAGCCCACATCGCCCTTCTTCTCCTTGGAACCGGTGTCCTCGGAGTACTGCTCAACGGCGTCCTCAAAGCTCAGCTCACCGGAGTTGATCTTGTCCAGGCACTCCTGCGCCTTGGCCTTGGCGGCAGCCTTGTCCTCGTCGGAAGCGTCGGAATCAACCTTGATCAGGATGTTCGACGAGCGACGGGCGTCGTTGTAGCTGGACAGGTTTTCGTTGATGTAATCGACAATCTCGCTGTCCTTGGGTTTGCTCGTGGGCGCGACGGCATCCTTGAGTTTCTGCTGCGCCAGACTCTCCTTGAGCGAATCCTTGTAGGTGTCCTCGGTATAGCCGTAGGTCTTGAGGGTCTTCTTAAAGGCCTTGGCACCGCCCGCGCTCTTGCACGCGTCCTTCCAAGCCTTCTCGACCTCCTCGTCCGACACCGTCACGCCGTTCTCCTTCTGTGCCTGTTGAAGCAGAATCTGCTGCGTGTAGGAGTCGATGAGTTGCTTGCGATACTTCTTGGGCGTGAGGTCGTTGTCGACCAGATACTGCGCCCAGTCCTTGTCCTTGGTGTAGCCGTAGGACGTGCGCATGCTCATGATCTGCTTGGTCACGGTGTCCTCGGTGAGGTTGGTGCCGTTGATAGTAGCAGCAACACCGCCGGTCAGCTTGTAGCCCGAGGTGTCCTCGGCCTGCGACATCAGGCCGGAGCACGCCATCGCCGAGACGGAAAGCAGCATCGCCAGCACGCCGATGACCACCAGAACGATCTTGACGGTCTTGGACACGCGGGTCTTGCGCTGCTTCTTGCGAGAGTTGGAGGCGGCGCGAGCCTGCTGCTCGGGCGTCGGCTCGAGTGCGGGGTTCTTTTTCTTATTTGCCATAGTTGGCCTTTCGCATAACGAATCGAACAAACGCCATTGTGTCACAACGCAGCCCCCGCGGCACGCTTGGTGCATTGGGGACAGGTTAATCTGCACCATTTTGGTGCAAAGGGGACAGCTCTGGCAGCCGGCAGTTAGGGACGTTCCTTTTCTGCCGGCAGTTAGGGACAGTCCCCAAGTGCCGGCACATAAGGAACGTCCCTAGGTGCCGGCTTAGCCCCACCTTAGAAGTGGCGGCGGATGCGTCGACCATGCCCTGCGGCGTGGTCTGGCCGAGCACGTCGCTGCGGCATCGGCGTCCATAAAGATGTTCATGAGCGCCTGCAGAGCCTCGACCTGGCCGCCCGGCTCGGCGATGCCCAGATTGATGACGATCTGCGCCGGCACCGGAGCGCCCATGCCAGCCATAGCGTTAAATGTCACGGGCGCGGAGGGCTTCACCACCGCGATATAGGGCTTGGCCACAAACCCCGGATCGGTATGCGGAATGGCAATGTTTGCCGCCGGCATGGCAAGACCCGTGGGATAGGCATCCTCGCGCGTGCGAACGGCGTCGAGCCAACCGTCGGCAATGTAGCCGCGCGGAGCAAGCTCACTCTCGAGTTGCGCAAACACCTCACCCGGCGTCGCACACTCCCAATCAAAAAACACCAGCTCAGGCGTAAACAGCGCTTCGTTATCCGCCATGCGCTCACCTCTCTCACCTAGTCATTCAGGAACGTCCCCGATGATACCCAAAACAAAAGGTGGCCACGCGCGCCTTGGCGCCAATGACCACCCTGACCACTCAACTAAATTGTACTGTGCGCCGCTAGACGCGGGGCGCATCAATTGCGACCTTGCCGCTCTCCAGCACGTGGACGCGGCCGTCGGCGAGCATTTGCACGACCTCGGGATACAGCACGTGCTCAATCGCGTGGATGTGCTCCTCGAGCGCGTCGACATCCCAGCCTCCTCGACAGCCAGCGCACGCTGGGCGATGATGGGACCGTTGTCGTAGACCTCGTTGGCAAAATGCACGGTCACGCCAGTTACCTTGACGCCGCGCGCAAAGGCATCGTCAATCGCATGCGCACCGGTAAAGCTCGGCAGCAGCGCCGGATGCAAGTTGACCACGCGGTTGGGAAACGCCGCCAGCAGCGGTGTGTGCACCATGCGCATATAGCCGGCCATCACCACGTACTCGCAGCCGCGCTCGAGCAGCTCGTGCGCGATGATCTCGTCGGCGGCAATAGGGTCGGCATAGACATCCTTGGACAGCGTGAGCGTCTGGATGCCCGCGCGCTCAGCGCGCTGCAAACCCTTAGCCGAAGGACGGCTCGACACCACAAGCTCAATCGAGGCGTTGAGCTTACCGGCGGCGATCAGATCGATCAGCGCCTGCAGGTTGGTACCCGAACCGCTGATGAGCACACCGATCTTGAGCGGCTCGACCGTATCGGTGCCGGTCGGACGGGTGTAGGGCACAAAGCCCAGGCCCTCACTAGCAGCCATCTGCTCGTTAGCGCTCATCGGAGTACACGACCTTACCGGAACCCTCGACGCACTCGCCCACGCGGAACGGCTTCTCGCCCAGCGCGACCAGGGCTTCGGTAACCGCGGCCTCGTCCTCGGGGGCGACGATCAGGCACAGGCCGACGCCCATGTTGAAGGTCTTGCATGCCTCGTTGGGCGCGAGCTCGGCCTGACGCGACACGTAGGTGATGACGGGCGGAACGTCCCAACCCATCTCGGCGCCGTTGCGGGTGACCACGGCGTCGACGTCGTCGGCGAGTGCACGGTTGAGGTTCTCGGTAATACCGCCGCCGGTGATGTGGGCGATAGCATGCACGTTGACGCCGCCGCGCAGCAGCTCCAGGATCGGCTTGACGTAGATGCGCGTGGGGGCCAACAGAGCGTCTGCCAGCGATGCACCGCCGAGCTCCTCGAGCGGACGGCTCAGCTCCTCGGCCTTAGCGGCGGCCTCGGGCGTGCCCGGCTTAATGCCGTCGACGCCAATGACCTTACGCACGAGCGAGTAGCCGTTGGAGTGCACGCCGGTGGAAGGCAGGCCCAGGATCACATCGCCCGGGCGGACGTTTGCGGGGTCGAGCATCTTGGGACGGTCGACGACGCCCACGGTAAATCCGGCAAGGTCGTAGTCGGCAGGAGCCATGACGCCCGGGTGCTCGGCCATCTCACCGCCCACGAGCGCGCAGCCCGCGAGCTTGCAGCCGTCGGCCACACCCTTGATGATCTTTGCCATGTGCTCGGCCTCGATGTGACCGATGGCGACGTAGTCCAGGAAGAACAGCGGCTCGGCGCCCGAAGCCAGAATGTCGTTGACGCACATAGCGACCAGGTCCTGGCCCACCGTCTCGTGACGGTCCATGATCTGGGCGAGCACGAGCTTGGTGCCCACGCCGTCGGTACCGCTAATCAGGATCGGGTCTTCCATATCCTTAAGCGCGGCAGCCGAGAACAGGCCACCGAAGCCGCCGATGCCGCCGATAACCTCGGGGCGATTGGTGTCCTTGACCATCTGCTTAATCGCGTCGACGGCGCGGCCGCCCTCAGCGGTATCGACGCCGGCATCCTCATACGTCACATGCTTGCTGTCGCTCATCTGAGCCTTCCTCTCCCACTACCGTGCGCCGCGCGGGCGCCAAACGGTGCTCATAGTTGTCCTCGATTCGGTGCATGCCATAACAGCACGCGCCGTCATATCAACAAAACAGCAGGTAAAACCTACCAAAATAAACCTGTCCCCATATGGCAGGTTTTATGCCTCGCCGTGCTCCTCTTCCCAGCTGCGGTCGTCGTATTTCTCGATCACGCGTCGTCGTCAAAGTGCAGCGGCTTGTCCAGGTTGCGGGGCTTAAAGCCCTCCATAAACTTGTCGCGGCCAAAGCTCTCGGGAATCGCCACGGGGTAGCGGCCGGTAAAGCACGCATCGCAGTAACCGCCCTTGGGCATGACCTTAAGCAGGCCCTCGACCGAAAGGAAGGCCAGCGAATCGGCGCCGATATACTCGCAAATCTCGTCGACCGTCTTGTTGGCGCTGATAAGCTGCGACTGCACGTCGGTATCGATACCGTAGAAGCACGGCCAGATGACCTCGGGCGAGTTGATGCGGATATGAATCTCCTTGGCGCCGGCGTTGCGCAGCATCTTGACGAGCTGCACCATGGTGGTGCCGCGCACGATGGAGTCGTCGATGACGACCAGGCGCTTGCCCTCGATGTTGTCGCGCAGCGGGTTGAGTTTCATACGCACGCCCATGGCGCGCAACTCCTGCGTAGGCTCGATAAACGTACGGCCCACGTAGCGGTTCTTGATAAGGCCCTCGCCAAAGGGAATGCCGCTCTCGTGCGAATACCCCTCCGCGGGCGGCAGGCCGGAGTCGGGCACGCCGATGACCAGGTCGGCCTCGACGGGCTCCTCATGTGCCAGCTGACGACCCATGTCATAACGACAGGCGTAGACGCTCTTGCCGTTCATGATGGAGTCGGGGCGGGCGAAGTAGACCTGCTCAAAGATGCAGTTAGCAGGCTCTTCGGCGGCAGGCACGCCCTGCTCGGACACCAGGCCCTCGGCGCTGATGCGCAAAATCTCACCGGGACGGACGTCGCGGACGTACTCGGCGCCCACAATGTCGAGCGCACAAGTCTCGGAGGCGACGACCCAGCCGCCAGCGCGGGTGACATGGGTGGTGGCGTCGACCGTCGCGGCGCGTCCTGCGACGGCAGCTGCGAAACGGATGCGGCGTCGGCTTGGTCCAGGCCCTCATCCACGAGTTTGCCCAGCACGAGCGGGCGAATGCCGTGCGGGTCGCGGAAGGCGTAGAGCGCCTGCTCGTTAATGAGCGTCATGGCGTAGCCGCCGCGCACGAGCTCCATGGTCTTGCGAATGCCCTCGCGCAGGTGGCCCGTGCGTTGGGTAAAGTAGCCGATGAGCTTGGTCGCGACCTCGGAATCCGAGTTGGAGAGGAACGGCACGCCCAGCTCAATCAGCTGACGGCGCAGCTCGTCGGTGTTGACGAGGGTACCGTTGTGCGCAAGTGCGATGATGACGCTATTAATGGTCGAAAGATGTGGCTGCGAGGCTTCCCAGCTTTTGGCGCCGGCGGTGCCATAGCGCACGTGACCCACAGCCAGCTGGCCGGAGAGCGTCGACAGGTCGGCGTTGGAGAACACGCGGTCGAGCAGGCCCAGGTCCTTGCGAACCATAACCGTGCCGCCATCGCCCACGGCGATTCCCGCCGATTCCTGGCCGCGGTGCTGCAGTGCACGCAGGCCAAAGTACGTCAGTCGAGCCACGTCGCGATCGGCGCCCACACACCAAAAATGCCGCATTCCTCATGCAGCTGGTCGGAGTCCGGATCATACGTCGACATGGTCTTCACCTGTCCCGCAGCACGCTCGGCCGCGCGGATGGTTTCTTGAGACATGGCATCCCCTCAGAGCCTCGTTTTTTGGCGTTACCCGCCTTATTATACGCACGGCGCGACGCGCTCCCCAGCGCATGAGCAGCGCTTTTTAAAAGCCCACCGAGCTAATAATCCGTTTTGCAGCCAAACATTTATTTGGCTACACGACATGGGAGCCAGCGCCGCACCTCGCCCACCGTTGAGGGTTACATTGTTGCAATTGGGACGTTCATCCTGTCTTTTGGCAGGTCGGCGGCGTATCCTTGTAACCTAGGACAAAGCGAGAAAGGTTCTGTATGGATCGAAATGAACTCGACCCCAGCGTCCCCAGCGCCACGGAGGTCAAGAAGATTCCCCTCATCATTAAGGTATATGCCGTCCTGTGCATCCTGTCCGGCGTGGGCACGCTCCCGTCGGTCGCCGCCTTTATGTGGCAGGTCATCACCGCACTCATCAACGGTAACGCCGCCGAAAAGCTCGGCGACAATATGCTGGTCGCGGTTGGACTCATCGTCGCCGGCATCATGCTCTCTGCGGCAAGTGCCGTCATCCTGATCATCTTTGGCCTGGACTCATCAAGAACCAGCGCCGCAATGCCGCCCGTTTGTCCTATATCCTTATCGCGTTTACCGTCGTCGAGCTTTTGGTTGACGTGATGCTCCAGGGCATCGGGCCCTTCTTGCTGCGCCCTGCCATCCAGCTCGGCATCCTCGTCGCGCTTTCGGCCACCGTCGACCCCACACTGCGCCAGGAGCGCGAGCTGCAGCGCCGCCTGCAGGAGATGCTCGACCGCGACGCCGCCGCCGAGGGCATGCTCGGGCGCGATGAAACCGGCGAGGGCTACATCAAGCTCAACTACTTCAACCTGTTCTGGGTATTCTTTGTCTGCTGCGTGCTCGGCCTGGTCCTGGAGGATATCTGGCATATGACCGTCAACGATCCGGGTGTCTACCAGGACGCGCCGGTATGCTGTTTGGCCCCTTCAGCCCCATCTACGGCTTTGGTGCCGTGCTCATGACCATGGTGCTCAACCGCTTCTATAAAAAGAACCCCATCATCATTTTCCTGGTGAGCGCCCTGCTCGGCGCCAGCTTTGAGGTGTTCGTGGGCTGGTTTATGCAGACCGCGTTTGGCGTGGTCTCGTGGAGCTACTCGCACATAACGCTGTTCGGTATGCCCGACCCGCTCGTGGTCCTCACGGGCGGACGCACCTGCACGGCTTCGCCTGTCTGTGGGGCCTGGGTGGCCTCATCTGGATCAAGCTGCTGCTGCCGAGCTGCTCAAGCTCATCAACATGATTCCGTGGAAGAGCCGCTACTCGGCTACCGTCATCTTCACCATCATTATGCTGGTCGATGGCGTTATGACACTGCAGTCGCTCGACTACTGGTACCAGCGCGTCAACGGCACGGAGCCGGATATTCCCGTCGCGCAGTTCTACGGCAAGTACTTCGATAATGACTTTATGGAGAATCGCTTCCAGAGCATGACCATGAGCCCCAAGGATACGACGCGCGTGTAGCGCCATGCAATGCCGAGATTTTCCAACACACCGAAAAGCCCACTGGTAGACTGATGAACTGCCAGTGGGCTTTTTGTTGGCGAGTGCTGCTGCCGGCCTTACGCCTCGCGCTCGACCTCGCTCACACACTCATTTTTGATGGTACCGACGAGCGCCTGCAGTGCGTCGACCACATGTGGGCGAATGTCTCCGCCGATGAGTACGAGCATGATGTCGTCGCCCATGGCAAGCTCGCCGCTCGCCAGCCACACGCGCACATAGCCGATACCCGGCATCGTGCGCGTTGCCTCGATGGCGGCCTGCACCTTTTCGGCATCGAAGCCGAACACCATGCCGCCCACCTTATGTCCAGGCGCCACACCATTTGTCTCGATCCCACGCACCTCGGACTTAGGCGTCGCACGCACCACGCCGTTGTGTGTCAGGTACATCCCACAATCAGCCGCCGAAGCATCGGCCTTGGCTTCGCGCAGCCAAGCATCAACCGAGGCATCGATTTGCCGTTCTCAAGCATCATTTCTCCTTTTGATTTCCAGGGTAATCTTTTGGGACGGGGCTCCCGGACACTTTATTCCTCGACCGGCGTGAGCACCATGACTGCGCGCGTATTGCTAAATGACAGCGAACGGCAAGTCACAAGCGTTACGACCTTGGTTGCCGAAGCAGCGCGGTCGGTGGCGTCGCTCGCCACGGCCGAGGCGCCGTCGAGCATCTCGGACAGATAGTTCGTCAGTCCGTCGTCGCCTTCAAAGTTGGGCGTGCGCGCTTGGCGTACGTATCCTCAACGACCTTGGTCGCCAGCGGACGCAGCTTATACGTCGCATCGCGTGTAATGTAGTACACGTATTCCATGCTGTCGAATGTCGTCTGATCGGTCGTGTCCGAAATCACATTGAACATTGAGCCGTCGTTCATGTGGTGGCCGTAGATCGTGGTCTGCTGATCCACCATGCCCGGCGCGGTATCGTCGCTATCCAAAAAGATGGCGCCCGACGCATTGGCCGTACCGTCAAACAGCGTGTTGAGGTACTTGGAGTTGTTGTTAGTCTGCACCACGGGGTAGTTGATGTTGGTGCCGGGTGCATAAATCCAGCCAACGACTTCGGGATTTGTCTGAGCAAGCGCGTTGAAGTCAACGATCGGCACGCCGCTGGCGTCCTTGTCGCTCACATATTGTTTTTCGATTTTTTGATACGACTCGCTCGCCTGCTTATAGCCAATCTGCGCGTTGATAAAGATGGCGGCCGCGGCAACGATCAGACCAATGCCGATGATAATGAGCAGAATGGGAATGACGGAGCGGCGCTTTTTGCGCGGCGGCTCGGTATAGCTCGATGGCGCGGCATGCGCCGAAGAGCGAGGTGACTTCTTGGCCGTACTGTATGACGAAGGGCGATATGCAGCAGATGTATCCTGACGGCGATGCTTCGCCGGCGTCACGGGGCGCGGCGCGCGCGGCTGCTGAGGAGAGGATGTCCGACCCTGCTGCGGCGCGCGGGCTGCTCCCGACTTGACTTGATCGGGAACCCGAGAAGCCGAAAAACGCTTTCCCTGATAGTCGGACATGGCTCTCCTTATGCTGCAAATGGACTGGCAGAGCGCTTAGGCGTCAGCCATCTCCTGCTTCATCTTCTCGATAACCTTGCGATACTCGGGGTCGCAGGCGCCCAGGATCTGCGTGGCATAGATAGCGGCGTTCTTGGCACCGTTGATGGCCACACAGGCAACGGGCACGCCCGAAGGCATCTGCACCATCGACAGCAGCGAGTCCATGCCACCCAGGTCGCTCGTCTTCATAGGCACGCCGATGACCGGCAGCGGCGTAAAGGCTGCCACGACGCCACCCAGGTGAGCGGCCTTGCCGGCGGCGGCGATAATCACCTTGATGCCGCGGTCGGCAGCAGTCGAGGCCCACTCATGGACCTTCGCCGGCGTGCGGTGCGCGCTTGCAATCACGAGCTCATAGGGCACGCCCAGTGCCTCGAGCTCGGCGGTGCAGCCCTCCATAACGCCCAAATCGGACTTGGAGCCCATGATGATCCCGACAACCGGCTTCTGATCTGCCATAAACAAAGACCTCCTGTTGAGAGCGGTGACGCGGCCAATCCGCGACCCTTAACTACTGAGAGTAGTATAGCTGCTCCCGTCCCTGCGGTCTTTGTGGCGCTTCGCGGGCGGGCCAGGCTTTATCTTCACTCCGGTTGCTTCGCAAAGTCGTTCAGATAAGCTGCGCCCGCGAAGCACTCTGCGACCTACCGGGGATTGCCGTGACGTACGTTGGCTGATGAATTGGAAGGAAAGGTTAACGGAGGCTGAAAGGCAATTGGTCCAGCAAAAACCCTGACGAATTAGATTCGTCAGGCCCTACCAACGCTCACTCGTCGTTCATCGTTAAAGCTAGATATTCTCTTCCGCCCATTTCTCGAAATCGAGTGTTCGTCTCTGAGCAGTTCGGTAGACTTCCATGTCTTCGCGAGCGCCTACCACTACGATGGCCATTTTTTCTTTAATTCTGATGAGCCGGTACACGATTCGAATGCCACTTCCCCTGAGCTTGATTTTCATAAAGCCAGTCAAATCCGTACCTGCCTTGTTTCCAAGAGGCTTGCCGAATCCACCTTCGTTCTGCGGCAATGGGTTCGTTCTGATTTTTTCTATAGCCTTAAGGACGATCTTTCGTTGGGAGCCGTCCAGACGCTTAATATCCTTGAGAGCATCCGGGTAGAAAGCGACTTCGTACCCACTCATTCAAACTCGACCTCATCCATCTGATCGAGTTCGTCCTGGCTCACATCCAGCTCTTCCATAACATCAGACAGGGAAACAAGCGCATCGTCACCTGTCGCAGCCATTCTCTTAAGCGCCAACGTTAACAAGGCGAGGTCCTCCTCCGCTTGCTTCGCTTCCCTGTATTCATCGGGTGTCACAATCACAAATGCTGGCTTGTTGTGTTTGAGGACCACAACAGGATTGTCGTCCCCAACCTTCGAAAAGGCAGCCGAGCCCTTACCGTGGCTGAAATCGCTAATTGGAACAAGGTTGTCGAGCATCTGCAAGGCAGGCATACATACCTCCTAAAAATGAATTCTTTTTCGAATTCATTTTATCATTCTTTTTTGCTATATTGTGCCGCGCAACAGAAACAACCTTTTAGAATACGAATCCGAGCTTAGAATGACTGTTGGCCCTCGCACCGCCCTTGCCTCTTTTATTACGTCAAGTGGTATACAGCGAAGCAAAATGGCGATCTAAAGCACGCGGCATTCGCCTCGCATCGCTACAAAAAACAAACTGCTCCCCACCCACTCGGGCAAGGAGCAAGCCTCATTTTTTAATCAGACTAAGAACCACAAACGCAGAAACACAGGCGACTTCAGTCCTTATCGCCGAGAGACGTTATTGTGCAGCCATTTCTTTAAGCTTCTCGGCCATCAACAAACACACGTCTTCCGATTGCGGGTACACGCCAAAATGATCGAAGAAACCATGGTCACATCCGGCATATTCGATGACCTCAACATCGATTCCTGAAGACCGTAATTTTGTAGCCCATTTTTCATCGGGGATACGAAGCGGATCGTATTCGGATGTCACGATAGTCACCGGGGAGAAATCAGTGCAGTCCTCAAGCATTAGCGCAGAAATCAACGGGTCATGAGGAGACATTTTTCCGTGTGCACAAAGTTCGACCATCGGGCCGTCCGAATCGCGAAGATGGTCGATGCGAAAACGCGCAACGTCCTCCTGATCGGCTATCGCAGGAAAATCCTCATATCCCTCGCCCTGTTCGCCCGCAAGGTCGACTTCAGGATAGATTTCGAAGGCATGGGCTACAGCTCCAGCACCCCTGAGCTGAACACACGCATTAGTAAGGCTTCCTCCCGCGGAGTCGCCGGCGACCATTATTTTATGAGGATCGATTCCGAGATCCGCGGCATGCTCGCGCACATAATCAAGAGCAAGAACGCAATCCTCGATCTGCCCCGGAAATGCCGTCTCCGGCGCCAAGCGGTATTCCGGATAAACCACCACTGCACCAGACTTTTCGGCGATGAACTCGAGCTGATGTTCAAATTGCAGAACATTCCCCGCCATAAACGCGCCGCCGTGCAGGTAAACAAGCGCCGGACTTGCCTCCTTATGATTTGGTGGCGTCCAGACGAATAAATCTATATAGCGATCGGCCGCCTCCATGAGGATCTCATCGCGCTGAACCTCACCATCGAGTAGGCGGTATGTCGGCTTATCCGGGCGATGACGCATTCCAATAAGGCTCGTCCAGCTCGGAGACATGCTAACATTCCGCATCTTCTTGCGGGATACCTCGAGAATTCGTGGGTCAAGCACATGCTCTCTTTCATCATCAGGAACCGGACGAATTTGAACCTCGAGCCCTCTCTTCTCGGTTATAAACGAGCGACTGGAAATGGCACCAATCAACGCCTCGTCGTATTGTCTACCCATCTTAAATCCCCTCTCGGCAATAACGCCAAATCGATATTTCCATAACTTTTGAGATAACGGCTTATGATGTCTCAGTTGTCGTATATCTATGTACTAAAGAAACTGAAAACCAAGGGGTCCACCATGCCTGCAGCAAAAGACGAGTTCACTCAGCCAGAGCTTCTCTATCAGACCGTTGAAAACGACATCCTCAAGAAAATAGTTTCTGGCGAACTCCCCGGCGGCAGTCAGATTCCCACCGAAACCGAGCTTTGCAAGCAATACAAAGTAAGCAGGATCACCGTGAGACGCGCCGTACAGAATCTCATTGACCAAAGCTTGCTCTACCGCCTGCGAGGCAAGGGAACATTCGTAAACCCATCGAAGCTCACCTTGAAACGAGGAACAAGCACCATTTCAATTTGAGCGCCGACCCCCAATACGGCGATAAAACAACCAAGTCCATCTTGGAAACAGGCTTAATCAAGCTGATGCCCACATTGCACGGGAGCTCAAAATTGACAACGGAACCGTAGTGCAACGAGTTGCGCGCTTGGTTTATATCGAAAATGCCCCTTGCGCCATCGACACCGTTTATGCAACGCAGGGCACTCTACCTGGACTGCTGGAGCTTCTCACAGACAATGCCAGTCTTTTCGACCTGATCGCCAACCATTACAGCATCGCAACCGGTATTGAGAAGCTCAAAATCACCGCAGGAATAGCGGGACTCCAAGAAGCAAGCCTTCTCGGTTATATCGTTGGAGCCCCCGTGAGCGTTGTCGAGCACGTCACATATGCCTGCGATGAGATGCCGCTCCACTATTCAAAAACCGTTTGGCGAGCAGACGCATCGTCCTTCGAGTTCAGCATCTCAAAAGATGGACGCCTTCTCTAGCCCAAAATCCCCAGGACGCCGAGCACAATACCCGCAGCGAGAATGCCCACAATCTGCCAAATTATTTTGACCTGTTTCTTATTGCAAAGACACATGATTCCGAACGCGCAGAGCGGCAAAAGAGCCGGGAATATCCCGTCGAGCGTTTCCTGCAACTTAAACGCGGTGTCGCCGAAGTTAAGAGCGAGCGGAGTGGTAACTGCAACGGTGGTCGCTACCATTCCACCAACTACCATTAGTCCCACAATCGCCAGGCCGGACGTAACTTTGCGCATTACATCAGAATCGTTCAGCTTTGAAATCATGCCACTGCCAAGCGAATAACCATACTGAAGCCCAAACCAGCGGATCAGGATCGTTGGGACATTATAAAGAAGCAGGAACAGGATTGGGCCGAGCAGACTGCCCGAAAGGCAAAGTCCCGTCACAACGCCCGTCGCAATCATGCGAAGCGTACTGGCGATCAGCGAATCTCCAATACCGGAAAGCGGAGCCATAAGCGATGCTTTCATGGCGTTAATTGAGGCGGCGTCAAAGTCCTGATTGTTGCGTTCTCCTCCTCCATGGAGCCACAATGCCGGCGACCAGAGGATTAAACGTAACTTGAATATTGTAGAACTCAAGATGACGCTTATATGCCTCGATCCGATCTTCGGGCTTATCGTATAACCGCTTGATTACCGGAATCATGTCGTAGCAGAAACCAACGTTCATTTGTCGGTCAAAGCTCCACATGATGTTGAGTGGAAAGCTACGCCAAAATAACGCCTTTAAGTCTTTCTTGGTTATTCTCTTATCGGTCGATTTATTTGACTCCGGCGAGAGCTCAAGAACATCATTAGAATTCGTTGTCATCGTCAACCTCCTTAGCGACCGCCGCACTGGCAGGCATAAAAATGTGAGCCATATTGAGGATCCCAATCAGGATCAGCGAAAACGCCACGATACCGATCGTCGGAATGTTTAGATAGGCACTCAGCAAGAAGCCTCCAAAGAATAGGAAGCTCAGCTCCTTGGTGGACAGGATTGACATAAGCTGCGCAAATCCAAGCGCGGGCAGAATACCCGTTGCAATCGTAAGCCATTCGTCAGCCAATCAGGGATGGCGTCAATCAGCGCCTGAACAGCATCGTTTCCAACGTAAAAAGCCACGCCGCAAATCAAGCCAAGCGCAATGATGTAGAGAATTCCATTGGTCCACATAGCGGCTGCAATCGTTTTGGGGTCGTCCTTTTCGGCACCACGATCAGCCCAGACAGCCATAGGAGGCGTAACAACGCTATACATAAGGCTGTCAAACATCCCGGCAAGCACCGCAGTGGGCATAGCAATAGTCAGAGCGGTCTCGGGACCCGCACCCATAGTAATCGCAAAGGCTGTTCCCAAAACTGAACCAACAATTACGTTGGGCGGCACGGCAGCACCAACCTGCCAGACCCCCATAAACGCGAGTTCGAGCTGGAAACCAACAATAACGCCAGTCGGAATATCACCCAAAAAAATACCGACAATCGCTCCGAGGACAATCGGACGCTCGACCATCGCGGTACCGAGCAAATAATCCGATTGACCTATAGCAGCAGCAAGACCAACCAGAAAAGCCTGAAGCAGCATATTTCTCTCTCTTCCTACAAATCAAAACTTGTTACGATGCGTTTTTTCTCGCTAGCAACCTGCCTTACCTCGAACTCGATTCCATCAGCCATGGCTTTCTTAATTTCATTAATATCGGATTGGGAAAGGCGCACAGCAGGGCCAAGCTCCTTTACGCTATCCCCCAACGGTCGAGCGCCGCCTAAATTCACAGACGTTATTTTTGGACACGCACGCGCAACTTCACAGGCGTCATGTACATTTCCCGTAACAACAATTAGCTCGTATTTATCCACCGCGCTTCCGTTAAGGGCCACGATGGAATCTTCTACACTTTTGACAACCAATTTGGCATCAGCGGGTTTTGCAATTCGCAGCGCTTGAATTCGCTCTTTGCTTGCGGCGTACTCATCTGAAACCACAAGAATAGCGTTTGCTTTAAGCGTTGGATACCAAGAGAACACAGTCTGTCCATGCACTAACCGGCTATCGACGCGACACAGTTTAATCATTTTGCCCCTTTCTCGACTTGAACGCAGACAATCATCCTTGACCGCTAATGCATATTACGTCATATGACGTAATATGCCATTACACAATATCTTGAACGGTTGAATATCACCGCTAAATGGTATTTATCTCTAGAAACAGGGGAAGGTGCAGTCCGTCTAGACACAGTGCGTCGGGGCGGCTGGGTTTTTATCTTCACTCCGGTTGCTTCGCAAAGTCGTTCAGATGAAAACACCAGCCGCCGCGGGGCACCCTCGACCTACCGGGAATTGCTATGACGTACGTTGGCTGAAATATTAATGTGGGCTCTGCCGTTCGAACGAACGGCGGAGCCCACACTCATTTTCTATTCAGCCCTAGTCATCGCGCAAAGCCCCTTCGGCAGCACGCAGTGCAGCCAAGTCACCGCAGGCCGGGGCGGGAGGGCTGAGTTTCCTCCTGAGCGACTCTGCTTGCAGCCGGAGCGAAAGGGGGAATCTCGGCCCTCGCCCGGCCGGCCAGGTCAACTACACCGTGTGCTGTGGCAGGTCCTGCAGGGCGATGACGTCCATGCCCATGTCGTTGGCGCTGCCGTGACCCTGCTGGTCCTCACGCACGGCCTCGATGGCGCTCACGTACGTGTTGGCCGCGGACATCGCCGTCACGCAGGTCACGCCGCGGCGCACGGCCTCGGTACGCAGCAAGTAGCCATCGCCACGCGAGCCCGGACCGTACGGCGTGTTGATGATTACCGCAATCTTGCCATCGGCGATGAGGTCGCCGATGTTGGGACGCTCGCCGTCGTGCGGGCCGCTGATCTTCTCCACGACCTCACACGTCACGTTGCCTCCACGCAGCACGCGCGCCGTGCCCTCGGTGGAGCAGATATCAAAGCCCAGGTAGCGCAGGATACGCGCGACCGAAAGGATATGACGCTTGTCGCGGTCGCACACGCTAATGAACACCTTGCCGCTGCTCGGATCGGGCAGGTTGTAGTCGATCGCCAGCTGCGTCTTGGCGTATGCCTCGGGATAGCTCTTGGCGATACCCATGACCTCGCCCGTCGACTTCATCTCGGGTCCCAGGATAACGTCGGCGCCCGGGAAACGACCCCAGGGCATAACGGCTTCCTTCATGCAGAACCAGTCCAGCTGACGCTCGTCGCTCGGCAGGCCCAGGCTCGCGATAGAATCGCCTGCATGATACGCGCCGCGCACTTGGCCAGCGGCACGCCGGTGGCTTGGAGATAAACGGCACGGTGCGGCTCGCGCGCGGGTTGGCCTCGATCACGTAGACGGTCTCGCCCTTGATGGCGTACTGCACGTTGACCAGGCCGCGCACGCCCAGCGCCATCGCGATGCGGCGCGTGGTCTCGCGAAGCTTTGCCTGCAGGCTCTCGCTAAAGCTGAACGGGCGGGATGCAGGTCGCAGAGTCGCCGGAGTGAATACCGGCCTCCTCGATATGCTCCAGGATACCGCCGATGTAGACCTCTTCGCCATCGCACAGGCGTCGACATCGGACTCGATTGCACCCTCCAGGAAGCGGTCCAGATACACCGGGTAGTCGGGGCTAATGCGCGCAGCCTCGGCCATGTAATCG
>ENA-OQER01000763-OQER01000763.1-human-gut-metagenome-genome-assembly--contig:-NODE-763-length-16928-cov-10.237188_pt1 | contig 16928 bp, 23 predicted proteins | sample MGYA00242797_ERZ504639 | MGnify/ENA primary metagenome ERZ504639 (study PRJEB26092, sample SAMD00036306) | human gut metagenome | host: Homo sapiens | study: EMG produced TPA metagenomics assembly of...
CCACAGCCACATAGTAAGCAAGCAGCTGCAGCGGAACCACGCTCAGCAGCGGAACCAGCGCATTCAGGTTCTTGGAACCTCCAATACATTATCCGCTATTTCCTTCACCTGCTGGTCACCCTCAGTCGTAAGTATCCGCTCAACTCCGTATTGCATATCTCAAAAAAATATTGTACCTTTGCACGGCGGCATCATTTTCCTAATTTTGAGACAAGAATGCGAAGTTTAGCCCTCCATCAGCACAAGCTAATGGAGGTTATACCTTAATTTGACTAAATATTAAATTCATTTTTATTGTTCCTCATCTTCCCAGAACTCAGGAAGAAGAGTATAATACTTATCCTCAGGCGTAGAATCTATGTGCTTCAACACATAACAAAGCCAACGCTCAGGATTTTTATCTAGCACCTTACATGCTCCAAACAAGGAGTACATCATTGCTGCACGCTTACAGGCATCCAAGTCACGGCAGAACAAATAAGCCTTCTTACCCATCACCATGTCACGGATCAGGCGTTCGGTATCATTATTGTCCAATGGCATGTCTGGGATGTCTATATAATTAGTCAACTCTGTATAGTTGCGCAACATATAGTTCAATGCCTGGTATATATTGCTGTCTTTTGGCACATCTAAGATGGCACTTGCAGCCCATAGCTTGAAGTCCTCCCATAGTGGCTCAGCATGGTCCTTCCTGAACTGTGCCTTCTCCTCGCCCTCAAGTTTCTTCTCCTTTATCATTTCCTCAATCAGGTTAATGTTCTGGTAGAAGAGAATACCTATCTTTGCAAGATTAGGATTTTCCTTCAAGGCACGTTCCATTGGTCTTCGGGCATGAACGACACAGCGACACAATATACGACCATTTATCTTCTTCAGCCAATCATAGCCGGAGTAACCATCACACATCAGCGCCACACCTTTCCAATCTTTGAGGTTGTCCATGATGTCAGCAGTACCCCTACCATGCTTGTTTTTCGTATTAACCATGAAGATTGGGATGCCTGTCGCCACAGAACGATACTGAATCAAGTAATGATTTACTGTCTTATGCTTCTCGCAGTCCAATATCGGGAATGGAGAGCCATCAGCGCCAAGCAGCAAACTGGACATTACCCGATCCTTCTGCAGATTGTAGAGAGGTTCTATCTTGTCGCATACACCCTGATGCCAGTCATCGACTGTTGAAGGAGCGAGTATCAAGCCATCCTGTTTCATCTTCTTTATCTGCCGGTTAAACGGCTGATGAAGGACATACTTATTACACTCTAACTGTGCCAACAACTCTGCCGAAGCATAACTCTTCCAAAACACGTCCTCATAGCATGGAGACTGCAAGAGCTTCTGCATTGGATCATCCTTGCGACGAACAACAGGACGACGATATGGCTGAACAAAGTAGCGTACTTTGGCTGGCACAATAAACTCCTGCACCTTGCCTTGGTAAACGATTACATATTCATTCTCATGTCCTATATAGCCTTCAGGCCAAAGTACCTTTTCCTCCAAGCGAGGCATATCCTCAGGTATAGGATTTCGTCCATGTCCCTTCTGTTCCTTCTGGCTATTCAAAAGCTTCTTTATAGCCTTGCGCTTGCGATATTCCTCACAGAATTCACGACACTCCCGGTAACGTTTCTTTTCCTCATCAGTGAACTCAACTGATGCCATTACCTTATCATAGATGGTATCACGTTCTTCCTTACTAAAGACTACCCGCTCACGCTTTTGAGTAAATATCATTCTGACAAGAGAGGCTATCTGCTCGGTCTTAGACTTGCTTTTAGCTTCAACCTTGGCCAGTTTATCCTTGATTTCATCCGTCAAAGACTCATGCGCTTCCTTTGCCGCAAGCTGATACTTCTGCAACAGTTCCTGACCTTTGGAAGAATCCTTGTCACCAAGAGCGATGAACGCCTGCATGAACATGTCAAACATATCAGCCAAACGATTCAGCGCAGTTTTCTCGAAACGGGTTTTAGCTGCAGACATCTGCTGGCGAACCTGTTCACTTACATTTTGGGCGATTGTCTCCGCTTTCTTATCTACATCAGACTCACGCTTATCCAAAGCCTTATTACGTTCCTCCAATTCCTTGGTCTTATCTGCCAATTGAGCTTCCAACTCTTTTCTGATACGTTCTTCTGCTTCAGCAACACGGCGAGCCACCTCCTCGTCAATCAAGTCTTGACGAGTGATGCGCTCCACCTGCAGGTCATGCTCTGCATGCGCTGCCCGATCATTGGCATCGGACAACTGGCCTACGGCATTGGCATATTTCTCTGCCAAAGACGCACTTTTCCCTGTATTTTGTTGCTGTTCAAACATATCGTTTACCTTATTGTTTACCATACAAAGGTACTAAAAATTATTGAGAAAAACGAATATTTTGAGTAATATTTACGCCTAAATATCAGCTATTTACGTTAATAAAAACTAACCAAAAAACTAGTTCTCCGATGGTGTTTCTTCATACCATTTTTCACCCAAGATCAAGAGGGTAAATTCATCAGGAGTCAATGTTGTCGTACGATTATCATCATTAAAATGTGGCATTTGGAAACGCCCCTCGCTCAACTTTCTTACATAAAGAGTCAGTCCATCACTCTCACGATGCAAGACCTTAGCTGTCTTGCGAGTCTTACCTATAAATATAAAGGCTTCATCTTGGGTGAGATAACGGCCGAACTCCTCATTCACGATTCCTTGGAGTCCCTGAAACTGCTTGCGCATATCGACTGGCTCCATGCACAAGTAGTACTTCAGGTCATCCGTCAACTGACAAACTCTAGCCATAAGCCTACACTGTTATACTAATGTAAGCCCGAAGCTGTTCGATACTGATGTCAGCAGGTAGAATTAGTGTCACACCATTGGGATAGCTTAATTTTAAATAAGGATTGCGGCGGTTGCGAACATTTGCAGACTCACGCATCTCCTTCGCCTCATTGTCACCGATTACAACCTCGGCAAACTTTGGCTTGCTGTTTAATTGTTTCTTGCCTTGTACCATAATTTGAATATTTTAAAATCACGGTGCAAAGGTACGAAACTTTATCTAGGCACACAATACGGCATTCACCGATTCCTAAGACATAGCCAAATTTTTGAGCAACTTTTTATGTTAATAAATACAAAAGAGGTGTTTTTGAGCTTACTGGCACTACAATATCGGTAGCAGAAATAGTCAAAAATGATTTTTCTGTTACAAAACAACACGGAGCTCGTTCTTTTAATAGCGTATGGCTAGATTCCTAATTAGTTATCCGTGTGTGTGTCTTTACAAGACTCTAAATGGCAGTAGCACAGACTGCTATAGTTCACTTGTTTCGGACTTATGATATTGCAAGTTTCTCATTGCTGCTCTTTGAATCCAACGGATCCCATTTTCTGTTCTGTTTGCCTATGGCGAACATTCTGAGAATGAGTTTGAACTTAACGGCATTCAATGCCTTGCGTTTTGTGTCTGAATCTTGCTTACCTCCTAATTTACGGTTATAGAATGATTGTAACTCTGCATCATATTGTACAGCAACTGTGGCCGCCATGGATAGATCTGCTTTCGCCTGACCATCACAGCGTGCTGAAGGTCGGGGACGCCATTTCACACTGGTGCCTGAAGTGTGGGAGTGCGGTGCCACGCCGACATAACTGGCATATTGCCTTGCTGTTTCAAAAGCAGTAAAGTTTCGGGTAATGACAATGACATTCATGCATTGACGAAGCCGATTCCCGGTATTGCCAGAAGATTCTTGTAAGTGGTAGATAGACTATCGTCAGTCTCCAGCAACTTCTGTATTTCCAACTCTATGTTTTCAATGTCATGGTCGAATTTCTTTATGTAGCCATCATATAACAGGGCGTCTTCCTTTGTGGTGCATAGCTGTCTTCTGTTTATGAAGCATGTTCGTTGTTCTACCAGGAACTTACGCTCATTCATCAGTGCCTTGAGTCTCTGCATGGTCTTGTCAGGCATTTTATAAGGCTTGACACATTCTGTACCATTATAGCGATAGAGAAAGTCTGCAATCTTGGCAGAATCAATCTTGTCGCTCTTGTCCTTGGGTCCCATGGGATAATGCTTTACCACATGGGTGGAGAGCATGCAGAACTGATACTTCTTGGCATTAAGAAACTTCTCCAGCTCCATAGAGTAGCTACCGGTGAACTCCATTCCGAAGAGACAGTTCGAGAGTACCACATGATTCTTCTTGAGCCATGTGCACATTTCGCCAAATCTTGCGGGAATTGTTGAATACATCGTGAGGAAAGTCCTTAATTGGGGTTCCTTCACAGAAAAATGATACGTCAATGACATTTTTTGAGATGTCGATGCCGATAAATGATTTATTTTTCATACCTTTGTACCGCATTTTGCAGGAAGGAGCTCTCTATGTCAGAGTAAGCCACATCTTTTAAAAGCTTCCACGGCTAATTCCCTAAATGGCACTTGACCTGGCATTTCAGGCTGGGGAGACTAGATCAGGGAAAGGTCTTTGTCTAAGACAAAATAGTTCACTACCCCCGTCCGGAGTTCCTTCCTTTTCAGATGCTCCGGCAAAGGTAGTGAAAAAAACGCAGACAAAAGACTTAGTCAGAAGATAGTTATGATCTAAGAAGGGAAATAGTTCACTTTTGCTGCATTCTCAGTTCTTGTATGCGTCGGTCTCCACATATGGTGTTCCACGCTTTATCACGGCAAACATACGAAGGACCAGTTTGAACTTGATGGCATTGAGTACGATGCCACCACATTTTTCCTTTTTCTTACGTATCCAATAGCCTCTTATTGCAGGATTGTAGGTTATGGCGGAAAGGACTGCTATGGATAAGTCTGCCTTGGCTTCTGAAAAGCCTTTCTTGGAAACACCCGTTTTCTTTCTTACTGAGGTACCAGATTCCTTTTTAAATGGGGCTATTCCTATGTAACAGGCATATTTGCGAGGATTGCTGATTGCAGTGAAATTTTCCGTCAATACAATGGTTTCCAACGCTATGATGCGACCAATGCCAGGAATGGAGGTCAGCAGCTCGTAATTCTTGCTGATGCTTGCATCTTCCTGTATGTAGCTGTCAATCTCCTTGTCTATTGCTTTCTGGTTTTCCTGCATGTTTTTCAGCAGGAGTTTCTTGCGTTCAACAGATAAGTCAGTGTCGTATGCGCAGGTATCATGAAGCTGTTGCTTGCAGAGAGTTGACTGCTTGGTGTTCTGTTTACGCTCTACCAGCAGTCTCTTCAACTTCAAATAGACAGGTGAGGGAAGTTTGGAGGGATTGCGAAGAATCTTCTTGTGGTTCTGCTCACAATAGATTGCTATTCTGAAAGCATCTAGTTCGTCTGTCTTGATACGGTCAAGAGAGCGCTGGTCATCATCCAAGTCTGGCTCAAAGTGATGCATTTTGCGAGGGTCCACCATACCATAGATATATTCTTTGGATTCCAACCATAATCTGAAATTTTGGTTATAGAGTCCAGTATATTCCATACAGAATAAAAAGGTATCAAAGTCTTTTCCTACCTTTGCGACCCAGGAGCCAATTTTTTTGAATCCTGCATTATCATTGCTCACCTGAATATGAGCATTCTTCCAATCAATGGTTTCACCATCATAATAAGCAAGGTCGAGTGTCTTCTTGGAGACATCAACGCCAAAGTAAAGTTCTCTATCCATTATCTTAACATTTTAGAATTTAATGGAATCAAGAAAGAAAGTTGGGTGGGCGAAGGACTGAATCAGTGAATAGAGAATATCTAGGATACTTACTAGTACACCTTAACACCCATTAACCAACTTTGACTTTCGTGATTCCGGGTGCAAAGGTAAAAGAGAAGGGAAGGCTTGGTTAGGATGTATCAGGTGTATCTGTCATCATCACAAAGGTCGCAACCAAACGAAAGATGGAGAAGGTACCACGCAAATCTATCTCAATTCCATCACAAGCTCAGAAGTAGATGATGCCAACGCCAAAATAGTGGCAGCCCTATAAGCCACAAAAAAGAATAAAAAAGAGGGATTTTGTAAAATGAACCAAAATGAACCATTTTTCCAGAATCTTTACATGAGAGATACAGAAAAACCGAAAACTTTCGTTCAATCAACGACTTAGGAAATTATGTACGAAAAGAATAGTAAAATAATGTTGATTTTCGTAGAATGATATTAATTTTTTAACACGCATAATTTGCTAGTTTCCAACAATTTTCGTATTTTTGCAAGGAGATTCTGTGTCTCTTAAATCGAGATTCAGATGAACGTCATCAAAAAACGAACTTGATTCGCATGATGAAAGAGACAAATATACAATCACAGGTTACGTCCACTATTGCAGGGGACGACGGCGAAGCATGGAAAAAAGTGAAGGATATGTAGCTGAAAATGGTTTTCATGTCCCTAATCCCATATAATTATAACTCGAACAAAAAGGTGAATGTCAAGGCTGCCTAATTGGCAGCTTTGGCAATACCAATTAATAATATGTTTTTTGGGGAAAATGTTGGATGTGCTAACTGCTGAAAATCAGCAGTTACGTTCTAACGGTGATTTACAATACATTAGAAGTTATCTTGATATATGAGAACTGTCGATGAGTTTTTCTGTCCATCTTATTTTACTACCTATTTCAATAAGCATTTAAAAGGCAAGAAAGGTGGAGGACGAGATGGGCTATCTCCTATAACCTTTTGGAGTAAGTATAGCGATGAGCTTCCTATTTTCGCCAAACGATGTAAGGAGGGAACTTACCGATTCTCACCTTATAAAGAAAAGTTGGTGCTGAAAGGGAGAGGAAAATCACCACGAGTTCTTTCTGTTCCATCTATTAGAGACAGATTGGTTCTTGGAGTATTGAATGACTATCTGCAAGAGATGTTTCCCGAGGCGGTCAACCATCAGGTACCCAATAGTTATATATCAGATGCATCTTCCTTTCTAGCGGAGCATTTTTACAAGCCTGTATATTGTTTTAAGACAGACTTTCATCATTTCTATGACGAACTCAATAGAAAGCGATTGATGTCTATTTTGGAAAAACGTTTGGTAAATCACCATTAGCCCGTATGGCGGTACCTATATAATATATTACCTTTGCATCCGTAATCAAAACAGTTTGATAATGGAAACAAGGGAATATTTCGAAAAAGTGATGCAGGATTACAACCAAAATCGTAAAGGTCGTAGCTTGCGCAAGTATTGTAAGGATGAGGCAGTGGATTATGACTGGCTCATTGAGTTTAAGAAATCATATCGTTCAAATAAGCTTCAACCAGATGAAAACAAGAAGCTAGGCGAAGGTGAGTTTATCGCTTTGACAGTTGAGGAGAATTTTGTTCCCGAGCAACAAACTCCTGCAGGTTGGCAAGTTGAGAGACTGATATTGAAGTCTCCGACTGGTGATGAGATGGAAATCAAGTGTACTAACCTGTTTGCAGTTGCAGAACTGCTGCGTAAAATGTCATAGCTATGCTGAACTTCACTTCTCGAACAACTTATTATTTGAGTTCCACACCCACTGATATGCGCAATGGTCGTGAGGGCTTGGCAGGAATCATCCGTGAAAAAATGCAGCATGATCCTTATAGTTATGATGAAGCCTTCATCTTCTATTCCAAGGATTACCGCAAGGTTAAAATATTACATTATGATATCAATGGTTTTGTCTTATACCAGAAGTGGTTTGATGATGGTAAGTTTCTCAAGCCTCGTTTCTTGGAGGCAGCTCGCTGTCATAAGATAAGCCGTGAGACATTGATACTGTTGCTATCAACATCCGTACAAACGGAAATCATATTATGAATACTGATATTAAGAGTTTGATACCATCCATGCATGCAGAACTGAAGCGTATGCAATCTCGTGTTGCAGAGCTTCAAGTATTATTGCAGCAAGGTTCATCTGATGAAAAGGCGATTCGAGAGGAAATTTCTCGAATGAATCTGCGTCAGGTTGAAATCATGGATGCGATGGTAGAGATACAAGAGTATATTTTAGGCAAGCAGGAAGCACTGCTTGCTCTATTGAGAGAGCGCAAATCTCTTCTGACAGCAAAAGAAGCTTTGGAAAAGAAAAACAAGGAATACGAGGAAAAGTTGTTTTTGAAATCTTATAAGCTTCTGAAAAACAAGTAGTTATATAACTTTTCTTAACAGAAAAGAGTTGTGTATGTCGTAGAAATTTAGTACCTTTGTACACATGATAAATAACAAGAGTAACATAGAGATGCAGCTTGCTACGTATAAGTCAATGTTGACTAAAGCTAGCAATGACCTTGCCAAGTCCAAACAGCTTGTTGGCTTGCTCAAACAGCAGATTGAGCAAGGTAATACAGAGTTGTCGGAGGAACTTGACAAGGCAAACGAGCGTATCTCTATGTTAAGCGAAGATTTATCAGATGCAAATGCTCGTATCTATGTGTTGGAGGTGGCTTTGACCCAAGCGGAATCTGATAACTCGGAATTACGAGCAGAGGTATCTCGACTTCATTCCAAGGCAGATGATTATGAAAAGGCAAATGCCTTGTTGGATATAGCAGACAAGGCTCAGGTTGATTATAAAACTATCATCGAGGTTCTCCTTCATAGGAAGTTTGCTCATAACTCAGATTTGACCAAGCTCTTGAATGGTGTATTGGATACATCCGATGCTGAGGTCAATGAGTTGGGGCTTGATGGATTGAAAAAGAAAATCAGTGATGCTGCTGACGAGGCGTTGGATGAAAAGCATAAGGCTGAAGAGTCTAAGGCATCTTCAGCCCCAGAGCAACCAGCTGTAAAACTGCCTAAGAAAACAGAAAAAGAAAAGCAGGAATCAGATAGTCAACTCCCTCGCAAGCGTTATACAACAACAGCTAGAGTCTTGAAGTCCTTCGGTATAGATAAATCTGATCTTCCTGAGAATGCAAAGGTTATCATATGTAAGGGTAAGAAGGACATGTGGGTAGTCCGTCTGTTCTTCTATCAGAAACAAGAGGTTTATTGTAAGGAATACAAGATAGCACGCTTTAATGTACCTGGCTCTGATCCTCAGAGCAGCAAGTATCCTCAGAGTATCATCAAGGGTAATCCTTTGATGCCATCCTTCTGTAGGTTCTATCTGGAGTCGAAGTTTGCCAATCATCTCTCCGAAAACCGCTTGTTGGATATGTTGTCACAGATGGGTATGAAGGTAGCTCAGTCCACCTTGAACGGTTGGATGCAGCAAATCATGACTTATCTTCGTGAACGCTTGGGGCCTGTGATGCTTGAGCGTATCCGTCAGTGTGTCTATACCCAGAATGACGAGTCAAGAATCGTGGTTCGCAGTCGTGAGAGTAAGGAAGATAAGTTTAAGTACAATGTGGAGTACATCCATGCTGCCCTCTCCATGGAAGCTAAGCTTTGTGTGATGGAATATAAGGAGGGTAGCCGTAGTCACAGTGTGCAGGAAGATGCCATCTTCAAGGACTCTTGTATAAGGGTGTTTACTGCAGACAGAGCAGTCTTGTATGAGACAATTGAGAAGGATTTGGAGGAAATGGGACTGGTGCGTACAGCTTGCTGGTTCCATGCCCGCCATCGCTTCGTGGATGCTTATATCTCTGACCATCGTGTGCGTGTAATCATCTTGATGATGAACTACCTCTTCCAGATAGAGCGAGAGTCGAAGATACGCAAGCATACTGCAAAGCAGCGACGCCGATTTAGACTTAAGTACAGTGCATCGATCGTTGGCAAGTTGATGAAGTTGTTGAAGAAGATCAAGCTTGATTCTTCTTATGGTGCAATGGTTCAGCGAGCAGTCAACTATGTACTTGATGACGAGAAGGCCTTCAAGGTGTTCTTGCAGGATGGTCGTGTCGAGATGCATAACAATGCGGTCGAACGAATGTTCCGCCACTTGGCTATGGGTAGCGAAACTGGATGCATACCGGTAGCCATTTAGGTGCGGAAAACATAGCTTTTATGTTCTCACTTTTTGAGAGCTGCAAGTTGAATGACATTAATTTTGGCGATTATATAGAAGATATACTCACCCGACTGATGGAGGGGGAGCAAGACTTTATGTCCCTAATCCCATGTAATTATAACTCGAACAAAAAGGTGAATGTCAAGGCTGCCTAATAGGTAGCTTTGGCAATACCAATTAATAATATGCTTTTTTTGAAAAATGTTGGATGTGCTAACTGCTGAAAATCAGTAGTTACGTTCTAACGGTGATTTACAAACGTTTGGATAAGAATATGCTTCTTTTGGTGGAGCAAGCAATAGCAACTCCAACTGTAGCTTCTAAGGAACAAATACCAACTCAACTGAAAGAGACCGAGAATAAAGGAGTCCCACAAGGCCTTGCCATCTCAAATATTCTAGCTGGTATCTATATGCAGGATTTTGATGAGTATTTTTCTAGCGATTACTCGCCAGTTTTGTTTTATCGAAGATATGTTGATGATATTTTGATACTTGACCCTTACCTTTCACCCCACTTTAAGGATGAGTTTGAAAGTGAAATGGATAAATTTCAATTAGATCTCAGGTTGTCGTATGATAAAACTTCTTTAGTCGAAGTTGGAAAGTCGGATATTGATTATATAGGCTATATAATAAGAGATTATCATAAGATCTCGGTGCGCAAAAAGAATATGCAGTCCTATCTTAATCGTATTATTAGACTTATTACATTATACAAGACGCAAAAGGAGAATCGTTCGTTGCGCCCACCTTTTATTTCAGAAGACGATAAATTTGAAACTTATTATAAGGACAGTATTAATGAATTGATAGCAGGTTTTAAGTGTAATAATCATCTTTATGGTTGGCTGCCATATTTCCAGTCTTTAACAGATATAGCCTTGCTTTATACGTTGGATAGTGTCATCCATCGGAAATTTTTGAATGATGACAGAATATCCGACGAATTCAGAAAGGAAATATTTCATGTACCTGATGTTTATTGGGACTTAAAGCACCATTCAGGTTCTAGTTATCTGGAGGATTATGACAATATTACGAGCGTAGATAGTATGCGCCGATTACTAGTCAAGTGGGGTAGAATAAATGAAAACCTTCATTATCAAGATGATGACATAAGAACAATGTATTACATTTATCTAGAAACTAAGAAAAAATTCGCCCAACGTACTGTTGGACAGACATATTAGAAGGGACTCCTTGGTTGGCTTTTTATAAGGCAACTAGACTCCTAGGAGTATTTGTAACGTATTTGATGCTACTCGCAAAGAGTGGCTTGCCAACTTATGTTTGGTTTTGCTCGTGTTTGATAGGGAGTTCCTTCTTTTTAATTATAATATAATTCATCATGGAGTATTTGAAAGATTTCTCAGATGTAGTTTATAAGACAATGACAGCACGGTTTACTGCTTATCGCAGAATGAAGCGTAATCGTGATGCGTCTAAAGTTGCCGAGTCTTTCTTTTCGGCTTCCATTATAGCTATTAGTTTGATTGCACTACTAAAGCATGAGAAAAACATATCCGACTTGATAAGTATTGTTACAATCATCTTATCCACTTTTCTCTTGGTTATGTCTTTACTATTCAGTGGACTTGATTATGAGAAACGTATGGATAACTATCATGATTGTGGCAACGAACTTGATAAGTTATATCGAGATATGAAGCTCATTTTGAGCTATGGGGAAGAAATTTCTAGTGATGAGATGAAGGCTAAGACAGAAGACTTCCAAGCGAAGTATTTTGAAATACTTCATAAATATAATCTTAATCACACCTCGTTTGATTATGAATATACAGCCGTGATGCTCGACGAAAAAAAAAGATTTTGTGGGTAGGCATGTGATGAAGTTCCGCTATTATGTGTGGGATATGTATTTTCTCTATTGGGTAATTGCATTACTTCCTGTTGTCCTTATTGGATGGTATTTGTGTCGGCTGTTACTTGAAAAAATCTAAGTGAAAGGTCGTGATAATGTTTCATGTAAAATAATAATTTAGTTAAGCCAATGTTATATATAGATCATATTTCTATTGAAAGAGCTATTATGCATCGTATAAAAGGCAAAGAACAGAATGTTGATGCTCATTGTGAGTATAACGATGAACTTCTTTCGCTTGATAATGAAATTAAAACTTTGCTAAAGAATAGAATACAAACTTCGTTTGGCTTTCATAGTAAAAGTTTTGAACTCGTCTTAGAAAATGATGCAGATGGAAGCACTTTCTCTTATTTAAGGAATCTTAGAACGATGTCGGATGAAGTATTCATAGACAGTAGCAAAACAGTAGCCAATATATTAGCGGATAGTTCTAATCGTGGAGCCATACCTGGAGGCTTCCTCTTGGTGTTAGATTGCCTTTATCGTGGCAAGGTTGCTGTCTTTGTATTCAAGGCAGAACCTCATATGGCATTGAGTGTTGTCAATCATCAGGCACAAGCCTAAAAGACATAATATTGAGTCCTTCCCAAAAGTTGTACAAGGCATTTATGATGATTCAAGAGGGGGAAAACTTAGAGAAAGAGTCCTTTTCTTATACCCTTTTTGATGATCAATTTGCTAGTGGAACAGCATTGGCAAGGTATTTTTATCAAGATTTCTTAGGGTTGTCTATCAAGCAAAACAACATCGTCCTGACAAAGCTATTTTATGATGAAATGCGTAAGTGCATCAATAAGACTTATAAAAGTGATTACGATACGAAAGCGAATGTGGAAGATTTGCTTTTTAGTAGCTTGACAGATGAGACTTTAGTCATTAATCCACGAGAAACGGTAATTCGTATTGTTCCAGAGAAAGATAGAGATGTATTTCTGAATAAAGTTTGTGCAAAGGAATTAGCGCATGCTTTTACGAAAGATACAGCTGCTATAAGTAATGTGATTCAAAATAAACGAGTTGATATTTGTGATGGAATTAAACTCGTCGGAAATAGGGAGATCTTTACGAATCGAGTAAAAATCGACAAGGACATGGAGAACCCGAATAAGATTATCATAACGATAGAAGCGGAAGATGAGCAAATGAATGAAAGTGAAGTGATGGAGGAGTTTCGTTCATTACGAGATGAGTTGACGAAATGGGCACGTCATATAGATGAACAGTTGAATGCTTTCGCTCAGACGATAGAACCTTCTTTGGTTGAAAACATTCAGATTCCTGCTAAATATCGTATTAAGGACGATAACTCGTTTAGATCAAAGGCTTTTTATCGTAATAAAAAAATATGAGAACCCAATTCTTGAAATAACAGACAAGGTTGGTACTAGATTAGTTTTCTTGGGTTCCCGTGAAGCTCTGGAACTGCGCGATGGCGACAAATCCCGTTTCCTGGGTAAAGGCGTAACCAAAGCTGTTGCTGCGGTAAACGGCCCGATCGCTCAGGCGCTGATTGGCAAAGATGCTAAAGATCAGGCTGGCATTGACAAGATCATGATCGACCTGGACGGCACCGAAAACAAATCCAAATTCGGCGCGAACGCAATCCTGGCTGTATCTCTGGCTAACGCCAAAGCTGCTGCAGCTGCTAAAGGTATGCCGCTGTACGAGCACATCGCTGAACTGAACGGTACTCCGGCAAATACTCTATGCCGGTTCCGATGATGAACATCATCAACGGTGGTGAGCACGCTGACAACAACGTTGATATCCAGGAATTCATGATTCAGCCGGTTGGCGCGAAAACTGTGAAAGAAGCCATCCGCATGGGTTCTGAAGTTTTCCATCACCTGGCAAAAGTTCTGAAAGCGAAAGGCATGAACACTGCTGTTGGTGACGAAGGTGGCTATGCGCCGAACCTGGGTTCCAACGCTGAAGCTCTGGCTGTTATCGCTGAAGCTGTTAAAGCTGCTGGTTATGAACTGGGCAAAGACATCACTCTGGCGATGGACTGCGCAGCTTCTGAATTCTACAAAGATGGTAAATACGTTCTGGCTGGCGAAGGCAACAAAGCGTTCACCTCTGAAGAATTCACTCACTTCCTGGAAGAACTGACCAAACAGTACCCGATCGTTTCTATCGAAGACGGTCTGGACGAATCTGACTGGGACGGTTTCGCATACCAGACCAAAGTTCTGGGCGACAAAATCCAGCTGGTTGGTGACGACCTGTTCGTAACCAACACCAAGATCCTGAAAGAAGGTATCGAAAAAGGTATCGCTAACTCCATCCTGATCAAATTCAACCAGATCGGTTCTCTGACCGAAACTCTGGCTGCAATCAAGATGGCGAAAGATGCTGGCTACACTGCAGTTATCTCTCACCGTTCTGGCGAAACTGAAGACGCTACCATCGCTGACCTGGCTGTTGGTACTGCTGCAGGCAGATCAAAACTGGTTCTATGAGCCGTTCTGACCGTGTTGCTAAATACAACCAGCTGATTCGTATCGAAGAAGCTCTGGGCGAAAAAGCACCGTACAACGGTCGTAAAGAGATCAAAGGCCAGGCATAAGACTGACTTAACGTCTTAATAAAAACCCGCTTCTTGAAGCGGTTTTTTATCTTCACATTTTGAGTTTAGTAAGCAGAGCGATAACATTAATAAATGTTATTCCCACCAGGATAAGTATCCGAACAATTTTTCTGCTATTCCTTACATTGCTGACAAAATCATTATGAGAAATATTGGATGAATATTTTCGTTGATGGACTTTATAATCCCAAAGAAAATCATTTGCCTCAGGTATTGGGTTAATCAGACTGTAGATGCAAAAGTACACAAACGTATCTAAAGCAAGCAGTGATGTTATCAGTTGAAATAATTCATCGCCCTGGAAGGCTTTATTAAGCCAAATCATTCCAGCAGCACCGAATAAGCCAAATACAAATTTACTTAATCGTGGATGATTCGCTAAAATCTTACTCATATTTCCTTACCTTCCTGTAATCTGTTTTTAAGTCTTACCATCTTCCTGACGCGCCGCCACCGCCGGATGAACCGCCACCACCGCTGAAATTGTCATTGTTGAAAGAGGATGAAGAGGAAGATGACGATGATGAAGAATGTCGGGAGGCCGAGTTGCTTCTTTCGTAACGTGACGGTCGGTTGGCGCTACGCATTGAATCACGCACCTTTCTGCCGAAAGGCGTGAAAGCGATAGCTACGACCAGGAATGGAGTGGCGAAACATAATAATGTGGCAAGAACTCCCCAGCTCCCGCTATATCCAGCGATGGGAAGTACAAAGGCCAGTATTATGGCAGCAAAGCAAATCACTCCCAGCGTTTTGACATATCCTCTGGCAGAAATAAACGTCAGTACTATCGCCCAGACTAACAGAGCCCACCAACGCTAAAGGGTAAAGGATGATCGGGCGATGTATTATTGACTAAATCATTTTCTGATAATCGGGTTTCAATATCACCAATACCTTGTTGCAAGCCGACAGCAAGATCGCCCTTTTTAAACGCAGGAATAATACTGTTGCGTATAATTTGCCCGGACTGCGCATCCGTCAGAATACCCTCAAGTCCGTAGCCAATTTCAATATGTACTGTATGATCTTGCCAGGCAACTACCAGTAAAATACCGTCATCAAGATTCTTATGACCGGGCTGCCAACGCTCGAATACTCGTGTTGCATATTGCTCGATGGTTTCATCGCCTGTTGTTTCTACTACTAACACGATCAGTTGTGCGTGGCTTTTTGCGTCAGGGTTTTAATCTGACTGGTCAGCGTACTTACTTCCTCCCTGGTTAATGTCCCTGTTAAATCATTTATATACTTAGCGAATTCAGGTACTGGAACTTGCACTGCAAACGCAGATGAACAGATCAGAACAAGAAGTAAGATTAAATTTTTCATATAATTAACTCGCCTAATGAGCACTAGCATTCTGGCTAAAATCTATTGTTGGTGCTTTACTCACAGCGGCGACATCATCCGGCAAATAATTTTTCTTCGGTGTGTAATCCATGACCTTTGCGGTTAATACAGCGGGGAATTTGCGGATAGTAACATTATATTGTTCAATGGCTTTAATATATCTTCCTCGCGCAACGGCAATTCGATTTTCACTTCCTTCGAGCTGTACCATTAAGTTTTGATAGAGCTCTTGAGCCTTTAACTCAGGGTAACGCTCACTAATTATCGTTAACTGACCGAGAGTGCGAGTCACCTGCGCTTGAGCCTGTTGCCAGGCTTGTAATTTTTGTTCATTCCCGGAGTTTGCTGAAGATCGCTGCTGGCGCGATTAGCCTGGCTACGAGCCAATGTTACGGCTTCCAAAACGTCTTTTTCATGGTTGGAATAACCTTTAATACTGGCGACAAGATTAGGAATAAGATCGGCGCGACGTTGATATTGATTTAATACCTCAGACCAGGAGGCGTTAACCTGCTCATCATAGGTTTGAATATCGTTATATCCACAGCCTGATAAATTGAAAATAAATATAATTACGATGAATGTCCTGAGCATGTTTAAATCCTTTTTCATTAATTCCTTAAAACATAATACGTCGCATCATTTTATTCTTTATGATCTAATGCACTTTTTGCCTTAAACCTGCCTGTAACAGAATGTTAATAAGACATGATTGTTGCGGCAGGATCTGCAATAATTAACAATTATCCACTTCACAGAGAATGCTATGCAGTACCCGATTAACGAGATGTTCCAGACCCTGCAAGGTGAGGGTTACTTTACCGGCGTTCCCGCCATTTTTATTCGTTTACAGGGATGCCCGGTTGGCTGTGCCTGGTGCGACACCAAACACACCTGGGAAAAGCTTGAGGATCGGGAAGTCTCCCTTTTCAGCATTCTGGCGAAGACCAAAGAGAGTGATAAGTGGGGGTCGGCGAGCAGTGAAGATTTGCTGGCTGTCATTGGTCGCCAGGGATACACCGCGCGGCATGTGGTGATTACGGGTGGTGAGCCTTGCATTCATGATTTGCTACCACTGAACTGATCTGCTCGAAAGAACGGTTTTAGCTGCCAGATCGAACCAGTGGTACTCAATGAGGTACCGCTGCACACCGAAT
>ENA-OQER01000764-OQER01000764.1-human-gut-metagenome-genome-assembly--contig:-NODE-764-length-16914-cov-4.642342_pt1 | contig 16914 bp, 21 predicted proteins | sample MGYA00242797_ERZ504639 | MGnify/ENA primary metagenome ERZ504639 (study PRJEB26092, sample SAMD00036306) | human gut metagenome | host: Homo sapiens | study: EMG produced TPA metagenomics assembly of...
TGGCATATACTCTTGAAGTGCGCACAAGAAAGGTATTCCAGTAATAACCTTTAAAAAGACAGGAGAAAATTGCCATGATGTATATAGACAATGAAGTGCTTGAAAAATGATAATGACCATAGTGGAAGGTTTTGACCGTATAGAAAAGAAACTGGACAGGATGGGACGCGTGAAGGACTGCCTGAATGGAGACGAGCTTTTGGACAACTATGACATTGCCAAACTGCTAAACGTGTCATTGCGGACAGTCGCCCGTTACAGGGAAAAAGGGCTGATCCGTTATTACCAGACGGACGATAACGGGAAAACTTCTACAGAAGCTCGGAAATACAGGAGTTTTTACAGAAACGTGGGAAAAAAGATAAGGGCGGGAATACCAACATGGGAAAGTTATGCTAACTTTGTTTCATAAACAGTTGTTATGAAGACAAATGCCAATTCAAGATATACCGTTGCAGTCCTTATTGACGGGGATAACGCATCCTTTGAGAGGATGGAAGATATAATGGGCTTTGTTTCCCGTTACGGGGATGCCGTTGTGAGACGAATTTATGGAGACTGGACGAGGAAAGCGCTTTCCGCATGGAAGGAAAGTGCCAGGGAGCATGGATTCAGGCTTGTACAAGCTTCCTCCATGTTCCGGAAAGAACACGACGGACATTGCACTGGTCATAGATGCGATGGATATTCTTCGGGACGGGCAGGTGGACTGTTTCTGCCTGGTGGCCAGTGACGGTGATTACAGCCTGCTTGCCCAACGGATACGGGAAGCCGGGGTGAAAGTGCTGGGATATGGGGAAGGAAAGACCCCGGTGTCATTGGTACGGTCCTGTTCCGTATTCCTGTATGCCGACCGGAAGGAAAGCAAGGCAGAGGAGAACACTCCCGAATTCTTTATCCGAAGGGATATGGAGTATTTCGACAAGGCTTTTGAGCAGGCGGCTGACGGCAAAGAAGAGGTTTCCCTTTCACTGATCGGCGGTGCATTGAAAAAAATGATGCCCAAATTCAAGGTCAGGAGATATGGATGCAAGACATTGGGCAAACTCTATGAAAAGTTGGACCGGTATGAGCTGGTCATGACGGAAAAGGGAGTGGCAAATGCCGTACGGCTGAAATATTAAACCGCATAGCAGGAGTGTTCCAAAACGTCAGTTTCTCCTATACATCGTTTTATGTATCAGGAGAAACTGACGTTTGTGTTCTATACCGGGATGGGGTTTACCCGTAATGTGTCAAGATTGAGATAGGCTCCCCGGTAGAACGTTCTTCCTTCCCTGAGCATGCGCCACAGGACGTCGCATCCGATTTGTGCCAACATGGAATTGATGAAGAGATCCTGTTTTTGCAATGCCTCAGTCAGCGAGCAGCTCGGTCCTGAATCCTTCTCCCTGATGGTGGAATAAGGGACTTCCTCCGTTATGACGTTCATCTTGGGTATAGGCAGGTATTCAGTGGAGGAGGGCTGCGGTATCTTGCTTTTGACATTACCTATCAGTACTTGTCCGGTGGTCTGGGCATTGCCGAAATCCATCCAGTATATCGGTGATTTCTCGTCATCGTATGAACGTTCCCTATGCTTTTTCAAAAAACGCCACAGACCGGTCCGTGAACGGGTGGTGTCCGTGCAGGTGATGATGATATTCGCCAAAACGGAATCTGATGTTCCTGACGGATAGCATTGCCCTTTTGCTTCCCATGAAAAGCCGAAAAAGCGGTTGATACGGGTTACAAGTGCCACCGCCTTGTTCAGTCCGAGCTCGGATTCGCTGAACAACTGGCGTCCGATGTTCGCTTCCGTGACAGTATCGGGGTCAAAAACCGTCAAGTGCAGGCCCGGATGTCCGAGTGCCTGCAATGCGATACTCATTCTTGCCAGATTGGTGGCCACCTGCGATCCGGTTCCGCCCGCACCGATTACGAAAACGGTTACGGGATGGTGGGGATTGAGCAGGTATCTGTCTGTATAATGAATCTTTTTCATATCAATAAGTCTTTAAGTTGTCTGTCCATAGGTTTCAATTCGTTATAGTCAAACGGATTGGTCCGTGCCTTTTCCGTCACCGAAACCAGATTGCTTTCGGTGGGATTCCTGCTTCCTCCCAAATGGGAAAATTCACTGAGCCAGAAGCGTTTTTCCCAATGCTCAAGGAGTTTTGAGAAGTCATGTTTTCCGGAGGAGTCAACGAGGCATTTCCCAGGCAGACACTGCTTCCCGTTACATTGAAAAACGGGGCAAGGAAAAGCGGGCTGTCTTCTGCCGGTGCTTCTCCCTTATAGGCAAAAATTTCCAGTCTGTCACCGGAAGCCCTGTAAATGACACCGTACATGGAATGTCCCGTCCGGAATATTCAGCCTTTCGGAAAAGAACATCTGCCGTTTTCCCGGAGGATTGTACCAGATGTACCTCTCGTGTCCCTTGCGTGTATCGCACCACAGCATATTGGTGGGGATTTTCCCATGCGGTACATCCTGCCGGTTATCCGTATAGTATTCCACAAGGGAGTCCATAAATTCATACGTAACGGGGACGGCAGCCTCCATCCGGCCTCTGTCGTTGATCGGATGCAGTTCGAGATAATATGTCCCGTGTCCATAGCGGCCATCACTGTATTCGTAAGCAATCAGTGCCGCTTTGGGAACCATCACCTGTTGAAGTTTCTTAGTCAGTTCATTCATGTCATTCGTTTTAAAAGTTGTCATCAATATAGCCTGTAAAACACACCAACCATCTGGAAAGCCTTTCCGGATAGTCATCCATCTGAAAAAGACTGTCCGTTTCCGGTGTCAGTAGCTTGTAAGTGACCGGAGTAAGGGCATAGGTTTCCTGATAATCCGAATTCATATACCCCTTGACACACTCCGCCAATGTATCATCAGCAGAATAGACCAGTATGACCTGGCTTTCCATTCCCACCGGGGGAAAATCGCATTCCTCTTCATAAGCCCAATCGTACTGGTAGCCTGTCAATACCGGGCTTTCCGGAGTAATCAATGCCATGCCGTCCTCAATCAGTTCCAACAGCTTCAGCTCTTTTTCCTTTTTTGTCCGGTAATTCCGCACAGCCTCCTCCAAAGACTTGCAGAACGGTTTGCCCGACATCCGTCTGAGTGCTTTCATCCGTTTTCCAGACTGATAGGAATCTGCCAGCCGTTTGTTCGCCCTGATTTCCTTCGGGGAAGCATCGGAATCCCGGTTTCCCCAGTCTTCCAGTTCTTCTATGGCAAAGTCATAACAAAATGTCTCAGTAATATCGTACAGTCTGTGGTGTCGGACAAATAGCCGGATGAACTCCCTGACAATGTTCTTCAATGATGCCGAAAGCCGTTCGGTAAAATCAACCGGAATCCAAAACAAAGTAGGTTCCGGCCAGTCATGATGGCGGAACAGACAGAAATGCAGCCTTCCGTCCTTCTTTTCCAGATTGATACACTCCGGTACACACTCTTCCATAACTCTGTACAACTCGGTAATATTCAGGCGGGGGCAACCCCCTTTCCTGTATCGGAAAGGGAGTTTTATACCCATAAGTTCCGCATATCTTGATGCCGACCGGTAGAGATAGTCAAAATTTTCCGGAGTCGTGAGATTGACCGGAGAATCATTATCCATATCCTGATGCCAATAATCCGGTGCAAGGGGTGTGATTCTACCGGTCAGAAAAGCATTGTGCTTCCCGGTGGCAGAAGTATCCTTCTTTTCCGTTCCGAGGTTCCCCTTCGGATGTGGGACGAACTTACTGAGAGAATAATCAGCCGTGCCAGTCCATCCTTGGCTTGTTCTGAAAGCTGTCTGCATGTTTCCTTATCCTTTTTTTTCTTGTTCATACCGCTTACCCTTTCACTCCGATGGTTGTCTTGAAGCGGTAAACCGCCTTGTCGTCCTCCCACTCAGGACCATGTACCGTTGCCGTAGTCAGTTCAGGGTAGGTCATGGAATAGAAGTCCATCACCTCGTTTACGGACAGTTCGCTGTTCGGATCATCCAACACGAGCTCCACGGAGTCCTTCTTGAATTTGAATACTCTCTGCAATCCTTTGATTTCAAGTGCCATATTATTTTCTTTTATAGGTTTAACAATATACATATCCATTTGTGCCATATCCGTCATGCGGCATTCCTTCGGAAAGTCCGGATATTCCGCATAAGGGTCCTCCCTGAGTAGCTCCCGGTCATCCTCGTAATCCTTGTCGAAGTTATACATTGCAGCCTCCTGCACCGTTGCATACTGTGACGGAGCCGGTTGTTGCATCCAGCGATTGTCCGCCAATTGCGGTTGCGGCACCTGTACCGGTTGATGGAACTGGATTTCTTGCGGTTGTGGAGCAGCCTGCTGAGGAACCGGTTGCGGTGCAGGTTGCCTATATTGTACGGGCTGTACTTGCGGCTGTGCAACGGGTTGCGGAGCGGGGCAGGCTGTTCGGGCATGGACATCGGAACTTGCTCTTCGCTCCGGTATTGTGGCGTCTGGGCTGCCATCGGTTGTGGAGCCGATTGCTGCAAGGATGGCTGTGGATCAGTTACCGGCGGCTGTACCATGTCGAACAGACTTCCCTCGGATGCCTTCTTCTGCACTTCCGCCATTTTTTTGTCAATGTCCGCCTGTTTGTCCGGCTGTGCCAGTACCTTAGCCTGCCTGAGCCAGGTCAATGCTTCGGAATAATGCTTTCCTGCCGTGGCATCCTCAGCTTTCTTCAGCAGTTTTTCCATCTTTTCCCGTTTTTCACGGGCTTCCTTGGACTCCTTTTCCACCGTAGGCTTGGAGGTTTTGCTTTGTGAAACCGCCTGCTCTGCCTGCTTCTCGAACGATTCCAGGTTGGTAAGGATACCTTGCGCTTTCTGTACGGGTGCACCGACAGCCTGCAGGAATCCTGCATCCAGTTCTTCCGGCGTACCGTTCAGGATGAGCGGGACAATGCGTTCGCCGGCCTTTACTCCCGACCGTCTGGGAACGACGCAACCGTCAGATTGTCGTTTACCCGTCTGATGTTGATACTCAGGTCTGTGCCTGCCGTAATCATTTGGTTGATTGCTTGAAAAACATAATGGTAAAATTTAAAATGTTATACATAAGTTTCCTTGAAAAAATCCTTCAGGATTCTCTGCCTGTCCGGATTCGAGGCGATGCCTTTCAACGGTTCCAGATAGTAGCCGATACGTCTGGGCCCGTCTGTCGTACAGGGAGGCTGTCTTTTGACAGGTGTTGTCCGGTTTGTGGCAGGCCATGCAGCGGCATGACCGGAGCCGAGGATGTAAATGTGTAAGTTCTCATATCTTCTGCATTTGATGGTTATACAAGCATGCCCATGACAATCAGGACAAGGATTGTTTTCAAGACAAAGGTGAATGTCCTGAAGGCGAGACGGACCAGTGTTCCGGACATAAGGAACAGGACAGACAGGTACACGGGAATGACGCCCTTGCAGTAAAGCAGGCATATTCCCGTAAGCAGAACCAGTGCGACCACTTGCCTGCAGATGTTTTCGATGAGTTTCAGTTTCATGTCTTTAAATTTTTAAGAATGAATAATCCCATCGGGATATGTTTTCCCGATTTATAGGCCTCCGGCCCTTGGATTGCCTTTTTGCGCAAGGTTGGCAAAGAAAATACCGCAGCGAAGCAGATGATTTTCTTTTAGCGACCAGCCCCTGAAAGGGGCCGCCTTGCGGCAAACGAGGCAATCCAAGACCTTTGCCGCTTAAAAGCGGAAAAACGTATCTTGTACATATATAAAAAAGAGGCACAGACCCCAGTCTGCACCTCTTCTGTTCCGTACCTTCCGCCCAGCCGTCTATATGGAACCATGCGGCTGTCCATCTTCCGAAAGTTTCCGGAAAATCTCACCGGTAACCTCATTTACCGTTTCCAATACGCCATCCAGAAATTCTTTCTGTGTGAGTTCTCCCTGTTCAATCCGTGCCAGCTCCGCTTCCCAGCCGGAGGTGAGGGAGGCGTCAGCCACTTTCATTCCGCGTACCGTTTCATATAAAAGAAGACCTTTTGGGGTCGGGATAATGTATTTGCCCGAATACCGGATATATTTACGCTCCAGAAGCGTACGGATGATATTCGTGCGCGTGGATGCGGTTCCCAGACCGGTCTTGTCCATATAGTCCGCCAGTTCCTCATCCGTATAAGGGGCAGCGGGCAGCGATTTCCTGTGTATAAGGCTGCATCCCGTTACCGGCAGCTTCTCCTCCCGAAAAAGTTCAGGGGGTACGGGACAGAGGTCGTTGTCTTCCGCGACAAGCCGTTCCCTCTGAAAGATACCGAGCCACCCCGCTTCCAGAATACGGTATGTACGGATTCGGAACTTGCGTGCGGCACAGACCGCTTCAACCGTCGTATATTCCACCTTGCAGGGCGGCATGAACGTTTCAAGCATCCTGCCGACAACAAGGGTGTAAACCAGCCTTTCCTCCCTGTCCAGTTCCCCCGGCTGTATGCCGGTGATGACAATGGCATGATGCTCCGCCGTGTCCTGATTTCCGGTTACGCCTTTCCTTGCAGCAAGGTCGATCATACCGGCATATTGACGGAATTCCTTGCCGGACAGCAGCTTTTCCATAACCGGAGGCAACATGTCATACACGTCTCCGGGCAGCAGACGGCTGGAAGTGCGCGGGCAGGAGATCAGTTTTTTCTCATACAGGCTTTGGGTAATTTCCTGCACCCGTATGGCTGTCAGGTTATGGTAACGGTTCGCATCCTTCTGAAGCCCGGTCAGGTTATAAAGGCAGGTGCGGTGATTTCCTCAGTCCGGCTGTTGACCGCCGTGATACGGGCATATCCTGCCGCCTTGCAGTCCTCGTAAAGTTCCAGGGCATCCCGCGGTTGCAGAAATCTTCCACATGCCGCATCTTTATTATCTTCCCGTTCTTGCAGAGGCTGACGAATACGGGCCAGCTGTCTGCGGGAATGTGATTTTCCCTTTCCCTGTACCGTCCGCTTATCGCTGCCAATACAGGGGTCTGTACCCTTCCAAGCGAGTTGTTCCCGAAACCGACCGCCTTGCAGACGGCATAGCTCGAATTGACTCCAAGAAGCCAGTCGGCCTTGTTGCGGCTGTCTGCCGCCAAAAACAAGTTGTCGAACAGGCTGCAGGGACGAAGGTTTTCCATTCCTTTGGCAATGGCTTCGTCCGTCAAGGAGGAGATCCACAGGCGGAGGCAAGGTTTCCTGCATCCCAAAAAACGATAAAGATACCGGAACAGCATTTCCCCCTCGCGGGAAGCGTCGGTTGCCGCAACAATGGTGTCACACGCATCGAACACCCCGGCTATCACCTTCAACTGGAGCACCGCATTGATGTCGGGATTCCATCCCGTGTCCGTCTTTACATGCCGTACCGTCAGAAAAGGAGGCGGCAGCAGGGGGAAGTTCTCCCGCTCCACCCATGCCGTACCGGTATCTTTCGGCATCGCCAGGGAAAGCATGTTGCCGTATGTCCATGTTACCATGTATCCGTTTCCGCTCATATATCCGTTCTCTTTTCTGTCAGCTCCCAAAACCCTTGCTATCTCTCTGCCCACATTGGCTTGTCAGTCACTATCGCTATCATATTCTTTTTCCTTTTGATGTTCCGTACCGTCAGGAACGGCACGGAACGTGAGTTATACTTATTGTTTCCCGGTCAAACTGCCGCCTCCTCCTTCTGACGGAGACCGTTTATTTCCATAACCGGTCTGCCGTTGCCGTCGGGTACCAGCTTCAGCGTGGCATCCATTGTCAGGCTGAGGACCGAAATATGGAGTTTCAGCGGAACGATGCCCGTTTCCTTTCCTTGCAGCAACAGTTCCATGTTGCCTTCCGCTTCCAGTTGTTTCTTACTGATACCTGCGGCCTTCAGACCGTCCCAGTCGATATCTTCCGTCTTATAAATATGACGGGTATTCTGATCCGTATTCATACGATTCGTTTTTTTAGGTTTGTATGATTGATTCTGTTTCTCTCCGGGCAGGTCTATACTGCCTGCGATGCACCCTTCTTCTGCTCCTGCTGTTGTCCCTGTGCGGTCTCCGTCTGTGCGGCACGGCGGGAAGTGTCCCTGCGGATGTCCGGATTTTCCTGAAAATACTGCAACTGCCCGGAATAGGGATTGACTTTCAGGTAGGAACTGAAGGTCTGCCCGTTGTTTTTCAGCCCTTCGACAAGCAAAGTCTTGCCATCCTGGAGGTTCGCTTTTTCCTGTGCCGTGAACACGTGCCCGTAAACCTCCGCCGGAATACGCGGTGCCTGCTGCTCGTTGAATCCGTTCGGCGTGCGTGAATACATCGTCCTGCCGGTATTCATATCCAGCTTGACGAACGAGGAGAATTCCTCCCCGTTGCGCCCGATCATGTTTTCCAGATAGACCGGCTGTCCCTTGCGCAGGGTTTCCCTGTCTTCGGCAGTCAGCTGCACGTTGCAGATTTCCTTTGGAATATAAATCTCTCCGGTTTCCGGATTGTGCCGCGTGTAGTTCGGGCGCCCCGTAACCTTGTCTATCGTTACAAAGGACGAGAAGGTGTCATTCCTGTTCCTGAACTTCATGTCTTCCACCAGAATGGTATGTCCTTCGCTGAGCATTTTTATCTGGGTGGGCGAGAGAGGCACGCCTCCGATGGAACGTTCGTTGAAAATCTGGTTTTTCGGAAAGATGAATTCCAGTCCCCTGCGCTCGGCACTGTACTGGAGTGTGGCATCGAATTCCTTGCCTGCTTTGGAAGTCATACCCTCCACTTTGACAGGCTGTCCCTCCTTCAGCAGCCTGATCTCCTCTGCGGTAAGTTTGACCCCGCTCACTTCCTGCGGGATGTAAACGTGCTCCTGACGGACGGCAACCAGCTCGTTGGTGCTCTTGTCGATGGAAATCAGACAGGGGGTATATTCACTGCCGCGCAGGTTGAGTTCTGCCACACGCCCCATGTTGCCGGTCTCACGCAGGTTTTTCTTGTCCTCCTCGTTAAGTTAAACCCGAAATAAGGACGCTCCAACTGCGGTTCCTTGCGTATGCCGTGAATGGCCAGTCCCACCTGTCCGTCCTGTTGCGGATGAGTGAGAGCCTTGCATCCAGTTTGGCTGTCAGCAAACCGGAAAGATGGATGGTCAGGGGCACCAGTTTGTTGGTCTTGTAGCCCTTCAGCATGGAATCAAGGAGTCCCTGCTGTTCCAGCGAAGCCTTTGAGATTCCGACCTTTTCCAACTCCTCCCAGTTGACCATGTTCTCATTATACCGGTAACGCGGTCCTTGCGACTCCTGCGCTGCCTGTTGAGCCTGGGGCTGCTGCTGTTGCTGTGCCGCCTGCTGTACTTCGCTCTGTTGCAGGGGTTCCTGCGGTTGTGTCTCTTTGTCTGCCATAGCTGTTTTTTCTTTTTGGTTTACACTTTGTTCCTTCTTGTTTTCTCTCGGACGGATTTCGTAGCGTTTGAGGAACTCTTTCACCGCATCCGTCTGCTTTCCCTCCGACAAATCCCTGATGGCCTGCTTGTTCACCTTGTAGTCGTGGTAGGTCATGCGGAGCAGGCGGAAATGTAGGTTCCTTGAGCTGGCTCCAAAAATTCTTGATGAAGTTTTCGAGAATACTCGAATTCTTGTCGAATTTCAGGATGAGTTTTCATTCTTCTCGTCCGCCGGAACCGTCTTCGCTTTTCCGTCCTTGTCAATTTCACTGACAGCCTGTACACCGAATTTCGGATCGTTCTTGTTATGAACAAGCATCAATTCCGTAATCTGTTCCACCGGAAGAGCATCACTTCCGGCCTTCGGTTTCCGGGTCCGTTTGGGCTTTTCGTTCGGGATCTTTTCTTGTGCCATACCTTTTCTTTTAGGGGTTAATGAATTGCTTTGACGCTTCAAAGGTATGGGGTATTTCCAAATAATATGCTGATTTTCAAAAAGGTGTCATCAGATGTCATCAAATGTCGTCAGATGTCATAAACATGACTGTTCCCAACGGCTAAACCGTGAACGGAGAAGAAGGGAAGTGAATAAACGGAAAGAGAGAAGATACGTGAGGCAGAAGGGAAAAAGCCTGCGCATCCGACACCAGAAAAGAGCAGGCGGGCAGGCAAGACAAAACCATGCAGAACAGAGGGAGCTGAAGCCCCCTGTCTTCTCATGCCTTCCGCTTTTTTACAGCAAGACTTTCATAAGACCTGTATTCCGGCTGGATATGTGGAATTTCATGGATTATGAAATACGGCCTCTTCAAGCAGCCATATCCTTTATCCATGCGTCACATCGGTCGCAGTTTGCCCCTGTAATCGTTTTTCAAATCGAATCTGGATTGCCGCCGCATTCTTTTTCGTGAAAAATTTTCCACGGCGAAGCCGCAAGGAATTTCCACGAAGATTCGGCAAATGCGGCCGGCAAGACAAATTCGATTTTCCTTTGATGAGGGGGAAAACTGTATCGCAAACAAACCTATCTGGAAATTCCGTGCAGGCTCATTTTCTTGTAAAGGGTCGGGCGGCTGATTCCCAACAAGGCCGCTGCCTGTGTCAGGTTCCCTTTAGAGATGGAAAGAGCGTCTTGATCTGTTCTATGTTTCTTCTTTCATCTTTCTGCAAACACTTGTCTATCTTCTCTTTCCCCATGGGGTCAGAAACGGGCTCTCCCGCATATTGGAGCCGTAAGGAATTGGGGGTAATCAGTTTTCCTTTGCATATCAATACCGCCGCATGAATGACCTGCTTCAGTTCCCGTACATTTCCCGGCCAACTGTATCCCAGCAGCATCTTCTTTGCCGGTTCGTCAAAATCCAAGACCTCTTTCCGGAGCAATCCGCAAGATTGCTCCCGGAAAAAATCCGCCAAAGGCAGTATATCCTCCAGGCAATTATGCAATGCAGGTACGGTGATGGTAAAATCCTGAAAGCGATAAAGCAGGTCCTTCCGGAAACGCTTTTCCGCAACAGCCTCCTGCAAATCCTCATTGGTGGCCGCAATGATGCGCACATCCATCAGCCTGTCCCGTTGTCCGCCTACCGGACGATACCGCCGTTCCTCCATGGCACGCAACAGCATCCGCTGCGTTTCTATCGAAAGGTTCTCCACCTCATCCATGAACAGGGTGCCTCCCTGCGCTTCCTGAAAATATCCTGCCTTTTCCTCTGTGGCTCCGGTAAACGCCCCCTTGACATGGCCGAAAAAGGCGGAAGGTGCCAGCTCTTTGGACAAACTGCCGCAATCGACCGTTACATACGGCTTGCCGGATCTGAGGCTCTGCCTGTGAATCTTTTTTGCCAGGTGTTCCTTTCCCGTTCCGGTGCTTCCCAATATCAGTACCGTCATATCCGTCGGCGCTACCATGTGAATGTACCGGTTCAACTCGCAAAAAGGGGTGCTTTTGCGTTCATAGATTACCTTGGTGAAAGCCTCGTTCACCGTCCTTATTTTTTTGATTACGGGCAGCAGCCTGGTTTCAACCAGCGGTTTGAGGATATAATCTTCCGCACCCAGCTTCATGGTATGAACCGCAGAATGTATCTCTTCATAATTAGTCATCATGATGAACGGGTGCATATAGCCGTTCTCCCTCATCCACTGCAACAGCGTGGTACTTTCCCCGTCAGGCAATCTTAAATCCGCCAATACGATGTCATCCTCACGGACGGATGTCCCAATGACCTTCTTAGCCTGTGCCAGCCTGTAAGTCCTTACAGTATCCAAATCCGCCTTCTGCAAAAAATTGCAGATATAATTACAGAACAAGACATTGTCCTCAACAACAATTACTCTCATAAGCTTTCTTAGCCTGTTGTGCCAAACATATTATTTCTTTTCCTTTTTCCAATACCTGCTGTACAGTCCGCCCGAACTCGTCCACAGAAAACTCTCCCGAATCCTGAAGCAGTGCGAACAACTCATGCAGCGGCTTGCCGGCATGAATGATCTCCCATGAGCCTGTCAGATGATGTATCCATTCTTTCAGTGCCTCATGATCATTCTTTTCTGCACATTCAGCCATAGCCTCCATATCCTTCCTGGTCTCCCGAATCAGGGTATCCAGCATCTTCCGCCTGTTCCCATATTTCAGCAGGGCATCGAGGTCTATCTGTTCAGACTGCCTTTCACTTCCCAGACATTCCGTACATACCTGCAAAAGTTCTTCGGCGGAAAACGGCTTTTTCAAACAGCCCGAAAACCCTGCCGCATACAAATCCCCCGTATCGCAGTTTCCCGATGCGGTACTCGCGATAACCGGAATGCTCCGTGAATTTCCCACATTGGCCATGCGCAGGAGCTTCAACACCTCGAATCCGTTTGTCCGGGGCATTTTCAAATCCGTAATCAAAAGGTCATAACTACGGCTGCGGACATGCTCCATCAGATCACGCGTGTTCTCACATACCGTGCAAGCCACCCCGTGATACGCAAACATTTCCCTGATTGCCGCCAGCAAAACGGTGTCATTGTCCAATACCAGTACCGTATAGGACCGTACGGAATCCGGCTCCTGCCGCTCTCCGCCATCGCTTCCTCTGCCACAGCCAAAGGAAGACAGACAGTGACCGGCTGCCACCCCTTTCCGGCTTGCCACTTCAATCCTGCCGTCCAACAATCCGACCAGACCTTTTACTATTGAAAGTCCCAGTCCGACCCCTTCTTCCGCAATCGCATTGGGAAGCCTCTCGAATGCAGTGAAAATGCGTGTCTGCTCCTCATCGTCCATTCCGGTGCCGGTATCTTCCACGATAAGCGTCAATACGCCCTGGTCAAATTGTGTGCGAACCGTTACACTTCCCCGCTCCGTAAACTTGATTGCATTGGACAACAAGTTGCTTCCTATCTGTATTATCCTGTCCCTATCTCCTATAACAACCGCATCTCCGGCACTCAGCACGTTCAGCAAAAGGTTTTTTCCTGCCGCCAGCGGCATAAAATCCGTTTCCAAAATCTCGGTGACGGAACATAACCTGAACGGGACAGGAACGGCCTTTTCCCCGCCACTCTCCAACCGGAAAATCCCAACAGGGAATTCAGCATGGAAGACATGTGTCCCGCCACCTGCCGTATGTTCCGGCTGTATTCCCTGCACTTCGACACTTCTCTTTCCGTGGAAAGCAATTCCGCATAGCTGCTGATAGAAGCAAGCGGCGCACGCAAGTCATGGGTTACGGCCAGCATGATTTTCTTTCTTGCCTCAATCAGTTCCTCGTTTTCAAGAACGGTCTGCTCCAACTGACGGACTGTGCCTTCCAGCCTTTTTTTATAACGGTTTATACGCATCATATCCCGGTGTATCACCATATAGGACCATATCAGCAGCAAAACCATGAATGCCGTCAGACCGATGACCGTGGCAAATGACCGTTTCCCGGCTTCCGCAACTTCTTCTTCCTGTCTCTTCAAGTCCGCTTGTACCGTTCCATCCATATTCTCAATCATCTGCCGCAACTGCACATTCAGCCTTCTGTTCATCCATCCAAGCTGTCCGTCCGTTCTGCCAGCTTCCGGGCATACGCCTGCTGTCTGCCAACCACGCTCCGATTAAGCTCATGAAGCATGGAGGCGGCAGAAGGAGAATCCGCCCTGTGGCGTTTTGCGAACAACCTCTTCAGGAATCCCCCTTTTGGGGCATTTTCCCGTTCACTCTGTCTGGCAATGGCCGGAATCTTCGCTGCAATTTCCCGGTCGGCTTCCTCCTGCCTGTGTACCCAATATATGATTTCCCGCATATACCGCTCCTTGGCTCTCCACAAATTACGGATGCTGTCTGTATGTGAGCCGGAAGAGGAGTACCTCAAGCTACACAACAGGCTGTCAATGTGCCGTCTCCGTTTCTGAAATGATAAAAAATCCTGCTCACTCCACTCCATAAAGGTTTCACAGAAGAAAGAAAGCCTGAGCATTTTCACGTATATATCATTTATCTCATGCTTTTTCCGGTTAATCATCCGTACTTCCATTTCCCTAGCCTTAGTCTCTTTCCATTCGCAGATGCCAACGTAAGCAATACCACTTATGACTACAATCTTGGCCATATATCCTACCGCTATTTTGGCAAGAAGCGGTTGCAGGCGCAAAGATTTCAACAATTTATTCCTACTTTCCAATTATTCACTTTTTAATTCATTATATTCTATTAAAATTCTTTGCAAAATAAACCGACCAGTCGGTTTATTTTGCAAAGATAAGCCTTTTCCAAGAATAATGAAAAAAAACAGGTTCCAGCAAGTAAAGTTTTATCATTTATCAGTCTAAAAGACAACGGAATGAACTGAAAGGGAGGAAAAGGAAAGGAATGCGGGCTTAAATTTCTGAGAACATCCCCAAGAAAGTCTTACCAATAGAAGTGTTCAATGCCTGTCTGCTGAACGCTTGGCATCCTTCAAACTTATTTTATGACCATAAGCCACATTGGAAAGAAAGTCCTGTTCCCGGACAAGAAGTTGCTGATACATTTGTGGAAATTCGTCCATATATTCATGGGCGGAGGAAACAAACTGCATATAACATATCAGGAGATTGCCATTCAGATGTTCGGGAAAACTGTTTATCACCCGTTCTATCGGATTTCTGTATTGCCTTAAAAACTCATTCCAATCCTTGTCAGCCAAAGAATACATTTCACAAGAAATCTGCGAGTCGGGGAAAAAACGCATTCTGACAACCGCATCAATCAGTTTCTTTTTGGAAGGAAAGTAGTGTATGACAGCCCCTTTGGATTTATGCACGGCAACAGCCACATCACAGAATGAGGTCTGCTTCATTCCTTTTGTGATGAATAACCTGTATGCCTCCTCTATAATCCGCTGTTTCAAATTCGGGTCCATCCTACTGCCTATATTATAAAAAAATAGCACAGACGCAATCAACATCCAAACATGGTAGTGGAATACCTAGAGACGAAGTGACGCACCTGTGCTATATATTTTAATTTAGCGCAAGCTGTCATATTCCATCTTGTCTCTTTGAAATTTTCCACTTTTCGTTTGGAAGATGATATATGATACTATACTATGTCGTTTTAACAGCGCAAAAATACGTTATTTATCGTTTATTTCCAAATTTATACGACACTTAATAGCACTGTTCCATAAGAAAAGCGTCCGCTTTCAGGGACAAGCAGCAGTATTTTTTCACCGGATTTGAGTTTACGGGTAGAACAGAACTCATCCAAGGCAGCCAGTATTGCTGACGATCCGATATTTCCCACCCAGGTAAGATTGGTAAACCACTCTCGTTTGTACAATTCAAAACTCTCGTTTTTCATCGCTTCAATGAGATTACCATAAATAACCATTGACGAAGAGTGAGGTATTACATAATCCACATCGTCAGGAGTCATGCCATGTTTATTCAGACATGATTTAATATGTCTAATCCATAACGGCATCAACTTCGTCCCTAAAAGTTTAATGTCCTGTTTAATAACCATAAGGGACTCATCGACCAATTCCTGACTTTCAAAAGATTTCCAGCTTTTCAGTTCACCGTCCTCCCTCCGGACAGCTCCGGCAAACATACAGGTAGGGGTTTCATTGGCATATGAATCCATTTCTATCCATTCAATCTTTAAAGATACGCCCTTTTCTCCCGGATGATTTTCCAATAATGCACAACTCGCACCATCGCTTAACATAAAGCGCAGGAAGTCCTTTTCCAAAGCCATATATGGATTGGTGCCCAAATTGCAGCATCTTTCATATTCGATATCGAAGTTTTTGGATAAAAGCATTGCTGACACCAATTCAGATGTGCTGCATATTGCATTCTGTTTTTCTGATGCAGCTATGCTCAAATAAGCTATTTTCAGCGCTTGCAGACAAGACAGACAAACTCCAGCAGAAGAGAATATTTCAACAGGTTCTTCCCAAAGCCCATGTACCATAGACGCATGAGAAGGCAGAATCTGATCAGGGGTCGCAGTAGCACAAGCAAGCAACTCAATGTCCTTTTGGCTCTTATTGGTCAATGCCAGCAACTTACGTATAGCCAGCATCGCCATTTCTGCATTTGTATGTGTGATTTCTTGATTTTTGTTTAAGGCATAGTATCGCCGTTTAATTCCATTTTGCTTTAAAACTATCCGTTGCACTTTGGAATGTTTTCCAGAAATGAGTCCCAAGAACTCTTCCATTTCATCATTGGAAACAGGAGAGTTCGGAAAGAAGCTTGCAAGCCCAGTAATAAAAACATCTTTCTTCATTAGTTCAATTTTTAATTAGTTCATATTGATTATAAAGAACTACTTTCAGTTCTTCTATTCGCAATCCATTCACCAATGCATCCTGAAAACATTTTCCAAACAGCAGGATTCGAAATGTCAAAGCCAATGTAGAAGGATTAACATCGGATCTTATTTCTTTTGTTTCAACAGCCTTCACAAATATTCTTTCCCATAATTTAATCTCCTTATTTGTTATTTCGTTGAAAGCCTCGTTAAATCCCGGATAGAAATATTCTGCCTGCAAAATCAAGTTAAGATATGCACGTGTAATATTGGTCTTCTCTTTTTCTATGAGATAGATCCTCATTGCATTCATCGTTTCCTCCACCTTCTTTATGTAATAATCAATAAATTCAAGCAGAGAGGTGTGAGAAATGTCCTTGAACTTATTTTTGGCATCTTGTTTGTGAAAAATGTAAAAATCAATCACATCAATAAACAGTTCTTGCTTGCTTGGATAATGATATGACATACATCCTCTTGATAAATTCAGACTTTTTTCTATCTCCTTCAGGGGAACCGTGTTGTAATCTTTTGTCAGAAACTGTTTGTATGCAGCTTCCCTGATTAATCTTTTTGTTTCTGAGCCTTTTACTCCTTTCATAACCTTGTTTTTTAGTATCATACAAAAGTAGGTCTTTTGAGTGAAAACACGTTCATTTTTAGTATAATTAAATATGTCCTACCCAATTACCATTAAATCATTTATGACCATACATACCAGTTTATGAAATAAAATGCCAACGATGCCTTTTTC
>ENA-OQER01000766-OQER01000766.1-human-gut-metagenome-genome-assembly--contig:-NODE-766-length-16893-cov-2.125671_pt1 | contig 16893 bp, 27 predicted proteins | sample MGYA00242797_ERZ504639 | MGnify/ENA primary metagenome ERZ504639 (study PRJEB26092, sample SAMD00036306) | human gut metagenome | host: Homo sapiens | study: EMG produced TPA metagenomics assembly of...
CCAAGTGTATACAGTGAGATGCCTAAGCTTCTGAAAGCTGGTATGTCAGATAGGGGCTCAATAACAGGACTTTATACAGTGCTTGTAGATGGAGATGATTTTAATGAGCCTATCACTGATACAGCAAGAAGTATTCTTGATGGACACATCATGTTATCAAGAAAGCTTGGACATAAAAATCATTATCCGGCGATTGATGTACTTCAGAGCATCTCAAGATGTATGAGCCAGATAGTTACAAAGGAACATAAGAAGGCAGCAGGAAGATTGAAAACAGTTCTTGCAACCTATAATGAAGCAGAGGATCTTATAAATATAGGAGCATATAAGAGTGGTTCTAACAGAAATATAGATTATGCCATATATAAGATAGATGCCGTTAACAGGTTTCTTATGCAGCAGACAGATGAAAAGTTTTCATTTGAAGAAGAACTACAGGAGCTTATTGAACTGTTTGCAGATTATGATGATTTTGAAGCAGGTAAGCTAAAACTTGGAGGTCCACCTTCAGGACAGAGAAGATAATGATGTGAAGCCTTTATAATCATGGATATCAGAATAACTTCTGCTTAAGAAACAGACAGGTATATCAAAGAAAGATGGATAATGGCAAAGTTTATATATAGTATGCAGAATGTGCTTAACATAAAGGAGCGTATGGAAACACAGGCTAAGACAGAATATGCGCAGATGTTAGGTGCACTTCATGATGAAGAAAATAGAATGAGAAGCATAGTTGATACTTTAAATTCATATAAGGCGCAGGCTAAGGCATTAGCTTCTGGAAAGCTGGATATTGCAAAGATAAGAAGGTGCAATGAGGCTATAGAGATAACAGAGGATATGGTAAAGAACCAGGCTGTAAGGGTAAGACTTGCTGAAAAGAATGTAGAAACAGCTATGATGGAGCTGACGGTGGCAGTTAAAGAAAGAAAGGTTCAGGAAAAGTTGAAAGAAAAAGCTTTTGAAGAATTTTTACATGAATTAAACGCCCAGGAAATGAAAGAGATTGATGAAGTTGTAAGTTTCAATTATAATAATAGAGAAGATGATGTGTGATTGTTATGATAACTATAATAGAGTATTATAGAAAACACAGATGAATTAATATGGAGAACAGATTATTATGGCAAAGAAGAAATCCAAGGAAGAATTAGATATTGATAATGACTTAGACATGGGTGAAGAATCTGAAAGTGCTGGTGGCAATAAGTTCCTCAATATACTTATTGTACTTGCTGTTATTATCGTATGGCTTGCTATATTTGCATTGCTTATAAAGATGAATGTTGGAGGAATAGGCAGTATGCTGCGTCCTTATCTTAAGAATATTCCAGGTATCAATATGATTCTTCCAGCTGCAACAGACGAGGATATAGCCAAAGAAACAGGTGGTAAATATAAGAATCTCTCGGAGGCAATAGACAGAATTAATGAGCTTGAGTCACAGCTTGATAATTATAAGAATTCAGATTCGTCAGATTCGCAGACTATATCAGAGCTTCAGGCTGAGATTGCTAGACTTAAGGTATTTGAAGAAAATGCACAGTATTATCAGGACCTTAAAGATAAGTTTGACCGTGAGGTGTATATGCAGATAATGCGCCGGATATAGAAAACTATAAGCAGTGGTATGAGTCAATAGATGCAGATAATGCAGCAAAGCTATACCAGCAGGTTGTTAAGGATCTTCAGGAATCACAGCGCGTTAAGGACTGGGCAGAGGCATATTCAAAGATGGATGCTGATAAAGCAGCAGCTATTCTTGAAGAAATGACAGGTGATACCAATCTTGTTGCCAAGATTCTTAACTGTATGACTTCAAAGCAGAGAGGTGCAGTTCTTGCAGCTATGGATCCTGTATATGCAGCTAAGATAACAAAGATTATGTATCCATAGAGTTAACATTGGTAATTAGATTATTAGATTAACAGTCGTATAATCTGTAATCTGTTACATATATAAGATGCTGTGAGTGTTGTATGTGAATAAGGCACTCACGGATATATCAGGAAAGGAGGTAAAAAGTATGGTAAGTTCAGCAGTTATGGGAGCTGGAGCAGTAAGAAATACTTCTTCAGGAACAGCTTCAAAAAGCAGTAATACCAAAAGCAAATCATCAGATTTTAAGTCTGTCATGGCAGCCTCAATATCTAAGAATACTTCTAATGCAGGCACAGGTTCATCAGATAGTAAGCTTGGAATAGCAGATGCTGTAAAAACAGCTAAAGACCAGAATACAACTGATACAAAGAATACTAAAGCTGATACAGATGTGGTTGATAAAAAACAGAATGCAGCTGACACAGGTAAAGCTGATAAAACTGACAATAGTAAACAGGATAATAAGTCTGATGAAAAAGTAAATGATGTAGTTCAGAATGTGAAGGATACTATTAAGGAAGAACTGGATGTTTCTGATGAAGACATAGCTAAGGCGATGGAAGTGCTTGGGATAACAGATAATGATTTACTTTCGGTAGTAAAAGTTACTGAGCTGGTGAGTGCTTTAACAGGCGCTGATTCTATAACACTTATAACAGATGATGATATGTCTGGTAAGCTTACATCGGTTCTGGATGCTGTTAATACAGCACAGAAAGATATAGCAGATATGTTAAACACAGATGTTGATGATGCTGTGTTAGTGGTAAGAACGGATGCTGTGGTAAAAAAAGATACAGATGAAACAGTTGTAAAGAATACAGATAGCAGTATAACAGATAATCAGTCAGTTTCTGAAACAGAGTCACTTAGTGACGTACTTGCTGCTAAGGTTACAGCACAGGGCTCTTCAAAACATGAGGAGAGTACAGGCGAACATACAGGTGAACAGAATCACAATACACAAAGCTATGGCGGTGTTGCTGATAGTATTATCCAGAGCATGAAGGATAGTTTTGCTGACATTGTAACTGAGGATACTTCACGTGTAAGTGAAGCAGATATAGTTAATCAGGTTATAGACCAGATTAAGCTTTCATCGGGAAGAGAGCTTACAAGTATAGAGGTGATGCTTAATCCTGAAAGACTTGGAAGTGTTCATGTTACGGTTACAGCTAAGAATGGTATTCTTTCAGCCCAGATAGCAGCTCAGAATGAACAGGTCAAGACAGCACTTGAGAATCAGGTAACAGCTCTTAAAGAGAATTTCCAGAATCAGGGAATAAAAGTAGAGGCTGTAGAGATTACTGTTATGACTCATCAGTTGAAGCGGGACAGAACTTTGGACAAAACGAGTCTGAAAGAAAGCAGTCAGAGCAAAAGATAAACAAAAAGCTTAATTTATCCGACTATATGGATGATGAAGATGAGACTGTAAGTGCACAGGATATCAGAAGAAAAGATTCAATACAGAATGGAAACAGCAGTGTTGAATATATGGCATAATGCATGAGTTTTATCTGATATTAAAGCAGTTATTACTTAAAATTTTAACATGTGAAAGGAGATGATATTATGGCAGGAACTATAGATACAACAAGTAAAGTGTCTAATCAGATTATGAGTTCTACATCTAAGACATCTAACACAAAGAAATCAAATACTCTTAATATGGAGAATTTCTTAAGCCTTCTTGTAGCAGAAATGCAGAATCAGGATCCACTTGAGCCTACAAGCAATTCAGATTATATGGCACAGATGGCAACCTTCTCACAGGTAGAAGCTACTAGTGAGATGAATGAAAGGGTACTCAGCCAGACAGCATCTAATCTTATAGGCAAGGCTGTTATAGTAAAGACAGATACTAACAGCACAGGTTATGCAGGTGGTATAGTTAATGGCTGGCAGGAGATTGATGGAATAGTATATCTTGGTATTAATGGTAACCTTTATGATATCAACGATGTTGATCAGGTTATTGACAAGGATTACTATGAAAAGTGGAATAATAATGGAAGCACTACAGGTGGCAGCAAAACTGATACAGACAATAAGACTAAGTAAAGGGATACTGTAAAAGGAGTTTAAGTATCCGGACAGGAACAGGAGATTCGTATGAATAATATGATTAACAATAATATTAATTCAATTGAACGAATGGCCGAAGTCATCAGTAAGAGAAAGAAACAGGATGTTAATGCCAGTTATGATGGCCCTTCATTTACTGAAATATTAAGCAGGCAGAAGTCGATAGATGAGATTGTATCAGAAAGAACTGATGTAAAAAAAGCTGTCACGGGACAGATAAGATTTACAAAGCATGCTGATGCAAGACTTACTCAGAGAGATATCAGACTTACTGACGAACAGATGACAAGACTTGAAGAAGGTACTAAAAAAGCATCTGATAAAGGAATCAAGGAATCCCTTGTGCTTGTGGATGATCTTGCTTTCATAGTTAATACTGATAAAAAAATGGTTATAACAGCAATTGACCAGAATTCAAGTGAAGATAATATATATACGAATATTGATGGTGCGGTGATTATATAGCAGGACCATAAAGGATGCTATCCATTCCTGAATGACAGAAGGAATGGACGCTCATCAATAAATACAGGTATAGGCAATATGGAGGAACAATATTATGATGAGATCATTGTTCTCTGGTGTATCAGGTATAAGAGCACACCAGACGAGAATGGATGTTATAGGTAACAATATAGCTAACGTTAATACAGTTGCTTACAAGTCACAGTCTATGACTTTTAATGAAGTGTTCTATCAGACAACACAGACAGCTACAGGACCTAATGCAACTACTGGAAGAGGTGGTACCAATGCAAAACAGATAGGTCTTGGTTCATCGGTTGGTGCTATATCAACATCGATAACATCAGAAGGCTCTACAGAAAGAACAGATAATGCTACAGACCTTGCAATAACAGGAGCTAATGCATTCTTTATAGTAAGCAGTGGTGGAGAAACATTCTTTACAAGAGCAGGAAACTTTACAAGAGATGAAGCAGGAGCACTTGTTACCCAGTCAGGAGCTAATGTTATGGGATGGCAGGTAAATCCTGAAACAGGTGAAGTGGTTAAGGATAAGGTATCTAAGTTATATCTTGAATCCGCTGATACTAAGTATACTATGCCAGAGAAGACAACAGGACTTACATTAACTGGTAATATCAATTCTTCTTCGGATGAAGATACTACTGCAACACTTAACTTCTATGATAGTTTAGGCAGTTCATATCAGGCTACTATCAAAATAAAAAGAACGGGTACATCAGGTACTACAGGAAGCCAGGTTACATATTCTGTAGAAGGTTCGTCTGTAACAAAGGATGGAGAAAAGACTAACCTTTCAATATTAACTAATGACACTATCACATTCAACTCTGATACAGGCGTTTTTTGTAAAAAATGGTGATAGTGATAACATCACATTTACTATAGAAGATCCAGATGGAACTAACCTTGGTGATATAGGCAATGATAACCATGAAATATCAGTTAATGTATCAGGACTTAAAATGATTAAGGATAAAACTTCAATCAATCAGACATACGGTATATATGATAATGATGCAGGTGGATATGTTGGCGGTGGTAAAGCAGCTGGTACTATGACATCTGTAGGTATAGATACATCAGGACGTTTGGTTGCAAGTTACAGTAATGGTGATACAAAGTATGTAGGACAGATAGCTGTAACAGAGTTACTAATCCGGCTGGTCTTGAAAAGGTTGGTGAAAACCTTTATAAGGCAACTCTTAATTCAGGAATATTCGACGGTGAAGGAAAGGAAATATCAGATACAGCTGGAAAGATTCAGTCAGGTGTTCTTGAGATGTCCAATGTAGACCTTGCAGCAGAATTTACTAATATGATTACAACACAGAGAGGATATCAGGCGAATTCAAGAATAATAACTGTATCAGATACGTTGCTTGATGAGCTTATTAACCTTAAGCGATAATTAACTGGATTAAAGTAATCCATGCATGAATGAAACGCTGCAGAAGATATTCTGCAGCGCATCTGATAAAATAGAAAAATATGCATAAAATGGCAGTATTTTGTTGCAATATTTTGCCATTGGTGTTTTAATATAGATAGTTTACATGGGGGTATTGTATTTATATGGATAAGTTTACCCCACAACAAAAGAATGGATGGTGTATTGAATGGATATAGCTACACTTATTGGTATTATTGTCGGAGCAGTAATGGTAGTATTCGGTATTCTGTGGGGAAACGGAGTTTCCACTTTACAGAATTTCGTTGATGTTCCTTCAATTATTATTACAATTGGAGGTTCATTATCAGGACTTATAACCTCTTATACTCTAAAAGATTTCCTTGGAAGCTTTAAGGGAATCGGTCTTGCATTTAAAGATCCAAAGTATGATCACGGAGCTACGATATCTAAGATAATTGAATTATCTAACGTTGCAAGAAAAGAAGGACTTCTTGCTCTTGAAGAGGTTGCTCAGAATTTAGATGATGAATTCATGAAAAAAGGTATTCTTCTTATAGTAGATGGTACAGAGCCTGAACTTGTAAGAGGAATTCTTGAAACGGAACTTATGAATATGGATGAAAGGCACAGAGGCGTAGCTGGCTTCTTCGAAACATGGGCTACACTTGGTCCTGCCTGGGGTATGATAGGAACACTGATAGGTCTTGTAAATATGTTAAAGGATCTTCAGGATTCTTCGGCAATCGGACCTTCGATGGCAACAGCTTTGCTTACAACTCTTTATGGTTCACTTATAGCTAACTGGTTCTGTACGCCTATTGCTAACAAGTTAAAGGCACAGAATTCTGTTGAGTATCAAGCTTAAGGAGATAGTTATTGAGGTCTTCTTTCAATACAGGCAGGTGAAAATCCAAGAGTTATAGAAGAAAAGCTTAAGTCATTCCTTTCACCAGTTTCAAAGAACAGGCATAGGAGAAGAAGGTGGAGGTGAAGCTTAATGGCTAAAAGAAGAGCTCAGGAACAGCCAGCTGGTTCACCAGCGTGGATGAGTACTTTTAGTGATTTGATGAATCTGCTGTTGTGCTTCTTCGTTTTGCTTTTCTCTATGTCAACAGTAGATGCAGAAAAAGTTTGAAAAAGTAGCAGCATCACTTAATGCAAGCTTTAGTATATTTTCGGCAGGCGGCTCGGCACTTACTGATGAAGGAATACTCGTTTGGAAGTGGAGCAACACAGCTTAATGATCTTAGCAGTTATTACAATAATATGGGACTTAATACTGATGGTGAATTCACTGAAGAGGTTAAAAGTGCCAAGGAGCAGATAGAAAAAGAAGGTATAAAAGAGTCTGAAAACATGGCAGAACAGATAGAAAACAATCTGAAGTCTACTAATGTAAATAATCAGGTTGAAATAACTGCAACAAGCAAATATGTCATGCTTAACATGAATGGTGGTGTTCTTTTTAATTCGGGAGATGCAGAGTTGACACCAGAGGCGGTTAAGCTTTTGGATAGCGTTGCTGATGCAATATATCAGTACAATGATAATTACATAACCATAGAAGGACATACAGACAGCAATCCTATCAGTACAGCAAAGTATCCTGATAACATGATGCTTTCTGTTCATAGAGCACATAGCGTATATAATTATCTTGTGAAAAATAAGAATTTCGATTCTAAGACTATGACGGCATCAGGAAGAGGTGAAAACGTTCCGGTAGCTGATAATTCAACAGCAGAAGGAAGGGCTCAGAACCGCCGCGTTGAGATAAGAATATATAATAACCTGAATAAAGATATTCAGTAAAAGGAGAAAGCATATGAAAAAAGTACATTAAATGTAATAACACTAGCGCTTGTACTTATTAATCTTGCACTTACGGTTATTCTTACATTTTCATTGGTGTCAACTAATAATAAAACGAATAAGCTTATAGGGAAGGTTGCAGAAATAATAGATCTTGATGTAGCTGGTATTGATAATTCAGATAAGAGTTCATCATCTGGTGGAGAAATAGAAGATACATCTTATGTGGATGTGACTAATAATGGTTCCAATGATATAATGATATCTTATACAGATGGCGGAAGAACTCATTATGCTGTTATGAATGTGTCACTTGGTCTTAATACTAAAGCTAAGGATTATTCGGCTAAAAGCACTACAATTAACAATGGAATGAAAGTTATAGTAAATGCAGTCCAGACAGAGGCTATGAAATATACATATAGTACAATAGCAGCAAGCAAAACAACTATTGAAAGTGAATTGTTAACACAGCTGCAGGATACATTCCAGACAAAGTGTATAACATCAGTGATTGTATCTATAGTAGTACAGTAAATAAAAGGAATGCGTTTATGATTAAGAAATATAAGGAGGTGAGGAAGATATGCCAGATGTCTTATCGCAAGACGAGATAGATAATCTTTTGAAGGCTCTTAGCAGTGGAGAGTTAGATGTTGAAGAAATGAAGGGCACTGATGAAAAACAGGTCAAGAATTATGACTTTGCAAGACCATCTAAGTTCTCCAAGGAACATTTAAGAACTCTGGAAATTATCTTTGAACATTTTGGAAGACTTCTAGCAACTAATCTTCCAGCCTATTTAAGAAAATCAGTCAACGTTGATATAGTAAATTCAGAAGTAGTAATATATTCAGAATTTTCAAATGCTTTGTCTAACCCAGTTCTGCTTGGTGTTGTAAGTATGAAACCATTAGCCGGCAATATGGTTATGGAGATGGCATCAAACCTGGGATTTGCTATAGTTGACAGACTGCTGGGAGGAACAGGTACAGCTCTTGATAAGGAAAGAGATTTTTCTGAGATAGAGCTTACCATTATAGAAAGAATTTTTTCAATATGTGTTAATCTTTTAAAAGAGCCGTGGGAGAATGTTATTAAAGTAACACCAAGGCTTGAAAGAATAGAAACAAACTCACAGTTTGCACAGATTATATCACCGACAGAAACGATTGCTATTATAACTATCAATCTTAAGATTGGTGATGTTGAAGGTCTTATGAATGTATGTCTTCCATATACGTTGCTTGAGCCAGTTATGGATAAGCTTAACACCAAGTTCTGGTTCTCCAATATGCAGGAGAAGGATCCAACAATGTATGGTGAAGTTATTGAAAATGTAATTAGTAAGACAAAAGTACCTATTAAGGCTATTCTTGGTGAATCTAAGGTTAACGTTTCAGATTTTGTTAATCTTCAGATAGGAGATATAATTAAAATTGATAAAAAAGTTGACCAGGAGCTTGATGTATATGTGGGCAATATTAAAAAGTTCAATGCATTACCTGGTTACTTTGAAGATAAATACGCAGTTAGGATAACAGACGTAATTAGAGAGGAGAGTGAGTAACAGATGGATGGCATGTTATCACAGGATGAGATAAACGCATTATTAAATGGAATGAATAATGATGATGATAATAACAACAGCAATGATAATGCGGATATGACAACTCAGGATGATGGCAGCGTAACTGGTGATAATAATACTACAAACAATGATCCAGGTGCTGATGAGGTTCTTTCTGATTACGAAAAGGATGCAGTTGGTGAAATATCTAACATAAGTATGGGAACAGCAGCGACTACTCTTAGTTCACTGCTTAATCAGAAGGTAAATATAACTCACCTAGAGTTGAGGTGGCAGATTGGGATCATCTTTCAAGAAAGTATGACAGACCTTGTGTAATGTTACAGATAAGATATAAAGAAGGTCTTGATGGAAACAATGTGCTTATATTAAAAGAAAAAGATGTAAAGATAATAACAGATCTCATGATGGGTGGAGCTGGTAATGCTGATGATAGTGAAGAACTTACTGATCTTCATCTTAGTGCAATAGGTGAGGCTATGAACCAGATGATGGGTTCTGCGGCAACATCACTTTCATCTATGTTCAACAGAAAAATAGATATAAGTCCACCTATAGCTAATGTTGTGGAAACATATAACGAAATGGATGATTCACTTCCACCATTTTTAGCAGAACCTTTTGTTATGGTTGCATTTAAAATGCAGATAGGAGATCTTATTGATAGTGAGATAATGCAGTTATATCCTATAGATTTCGCAAGAGAACTGCTTAATATGTTCTCACTTGATCCAACAATGGGAGGTCAGACTGATTCTAATAAGGCAACAGCTTCAACTGGTGCTACAGCCAGTCAGGAAAGTCAGGCAGCTACAGCAGCACCACAGCAGCCAGTTCAGCCACAGGCACAGCCACAGCAGATGCAGCAGCCTGTTAACGATATGTCGGCACAGCAGCCATATATGCAGCAGGGAATGCCACAACAGAATATGGGAATGCAGCCTAATATGGGCATGCCATATGGTTATGGAATGGCACAGCCAAATATGGGAATGCAGCCTAATATGGGAATGCAGCCTAATATGGGTATGCCATATGGATACGGAATGCCACAGCAGCCAGCACAGGATGTTAATGTTGCACCAGCAGCTTTCCAGCCATTTGCAGCTGATGTTAATCCGCTCACACAGCAGGAAAATATTGATCTGATTATGGACGTACCTCTTCAGGTTACAGTAGAACTTGGAAGAGTGTCAAAGTCTATTAAGGATATTCTTGAATTCTCGCCAGGAACTATTGTTGAACTTAACAAAATAGCAGGTGAGGCTGTAGATGTACTTGTCAATGGAAAGTACGTAGCCAAGGGCGAAGTAGTAGTCATCGAAGAAAACTTTGGTGTAAGAATAACAGAAATTGTTAAATAAATTTTATTTATAAATTTTTTAATAAATACATATATGAAAATCACGATTATTGATGTATAATAAATAAGGATTTTTAGTGAATAATTTATATTTTTATTTTAGATAAGATAGGAGAATCAATCATATGGCTAAGAATATTTTGATTTGTGATGATGCGGCATTTATGAGAATGATGATTAAGGATATCCTCACAAAGAATGGTTACAATATCGCAGGTGAAGCAGAAAATGGCGCAAAGGCTGTTGAAAAGTATAATGAGTTAAAGCCAGATTTAGTCCTTATGGATATTACTATGCCTGAGATGGATGGAATTCAGGCACTTAAGAAGATAAAAGAAACAGATCCAAACGCTTCTGTTATCATGTGCTCTGCCATGGGCCAGCAGGCTATGGTTATTGAGTCAATACAGTCAGGTGCTAAGGATTTCATTGTTAAGCCTTTCCAGGCAGACCGAGTTCTTGAAGCTGTCCAGAAAGTTGTAGGCTGATGGTTATTGCATCGATGAGCAGCAGAATAGAGGCATTTGCGCAGCTTCTCACTTTACTTATAATATTTATTTTTGTATTAGCTGTTACATATTACGTTACAAGATTTGTTGGTAACTATCAGAAGAATAAGTTGTCTGGCAGCAATATCAACATATTGGAAACTATGCGTATAGCAAATAATAAATACATACAGATAGTAAAGATAGGAAGCAGGGTTTTTGCCATTGCAGTAGCTAAAGATACTGTTTCATATTTATGCGAACTGGATGAAGATGAACTTATATATAAAGAATCTTCATCTGGTAAGATGCTTATTAACAATGATAATTTTAAAGAGATTTTAGAGAAATTCAAAAAGGACAAGCCAGAAAGTTAGGCAGATTTTAGTATGTTACAGTATATTAAGAAACATAAGAAAACTTTAGCTAAAGCAAGCATTGCAATGAGTACAATAATGGGTATTATTTTCGCTGTGTCAGCTAAGGTTCTTGCTGCAGATGGAGATAATCTTATAAGTATAGGCATATCAAGCGGCGATGGCAGCGATATGGCAGGAGTATTACAGATGCTTATAGTACTTACTGTTATTTCACTTGCACCATCTATTCTGATCATGCTGACATCTTTTACAAGAATAGTTATAGTTCTTCATTTTACAAGAGCAGCTATAGGTACTCAGACTGTGCCGCCTAATCAGGTGATTATAGTTATCATTATTCCTTACTGCATTTGTCATGACACCTACTTTTACAGAAGTATATAATAATGCGGTGGTTCCGTTATCGAACAATGAGATGACAGTACAGGAGGCGTTTGATGAAGGTATAAAGCCATTGCGTACTTTTATGCTTAAGCAGACATCTACAAAGGATCTGGATACTTTTTTGAAGATTGCAGGATATGAGGAAGGCTCTGTAAAGTCAGAGGATGATATTACATTGAGAGTTCTTATTCCTTCATTCATTATAAGTGAATTAAGAATAGCATTTATTATAGGCTTTTTGATTTACCTGCCTTTTATAGTTATAGATATGGTTGTATCATCGACACTTATGTCTATGGGTATGATGATGCTGCCGCCTACAACTATTTCAACGCCATTTAAGATACTACTGTTTGTTATGGCGGACGGATGGAATCTTATTATAGGTAATCTGATGCTTACTTTTAAGTAATACATGATGATTTTATGGATTTATACAAGATGTGGAGGCATGTATACAGATGGATGCTGGTACAGTTATTAATATAGCAAGACAGACAATATGGGTTATAGTAGAAACAGCAGTACCAGTATTGCTTGTATCTATGGTGGTAGGTCTTGTGATAAGTCTGTTTCAGACACTTACGTCTATTCAGGAGCAGACTCTTACATTCGTGCCTAAGCTTATAGCAATTCTGCTTACTATTATGATTATAGGTTCATGGATGTTGAATCAGATTACAGGATTTATGGATAATTTGTGGAATTTTTCCCAGTATATTTGATTAAAGGATTAAATTACAATGATTAATTATGAAGTCGCACTTGGACAATTTGAGCTATTTGTTTTGATACTTATCCGATTAGCCTCATTTGTCTTTGCTGCGCCTTTTTTTAATACTGCGAATGTACCAAACAGGTTTAAGATAGGCTTTTCTTTTGCACTAAGTATTATAGTGTATTCTATTAATTTGGACATGACCGTGCAGTATAACAATATGATGGATTTCTGTATAATTGTAGTACAGGAAGTTATAGTTGGTGTTTTGCTTGGTGCAGTTTCATCTTTTGCAGTTCAGATTATACAGTTCTCAGGTAAAATGATAGATATGGATATAGGTATATCCATGGCACAGATATATGACCCGACAACACGTATGCAGGTTGGTATCATGGGAAATTTTTATTATTATATGCTGATGCTGCTTCTGATAATTTCAGGTATGCACAGATTCCTGATAGAAGCAATAGTTGAAACATACAATGTTATTCCGATTGGTGGAGTTAAGTTTGGTGCAGGTTTATATACAACTATTATTCAGTTTATGTCGGATTATTTTGTTATTGGATTCAGAATAGCACTTCCAGTTTTTGCCACTATGCTTCTGCTCAACTGTATTCTTGCGATTCTTGCAAGGATTGCACCACAGATGAATATGTTTGTTGTTGGTATGCAGCTTAAAATATTTGTTGGTATATTTGTCATATTCTTCACGATAAGAATGCTTCCAGCAGTTTCTAATTTTATATTTGAGGAAATAAAAGATTTGTTTTCATTACTTGTAAGGGGAATGAGTTGATATGGATAATGAAACTTTGTTGTTAAAGCTTAATCTGCAGTTCTTTGCAAAGGATGGACCTGGTGGTGAAAAGACAGAGCCAGCTACAAGTAAAAAGCTTAACGATATCCGAAAGGAAGGTCAGGTTGCTAAAAGTAAAGAGCTAATAACGGCGGTTTCGCTTATGTCTCTTTTTATTATATTAAAGATATATTTATCAAAACTTGGAACAGGGCTTATAGATGTGTATACACAGGTATATAACTCTATATCTAAGGTTGTAGACGACAGCCTATAACGGATTGCCGATAAGAACGGCAGGCTCTGTTATGCAGCAGATTATTATAGATATGATAAAGCTTGTTATACCTATTTTATTAGTTGCTATTGTTATAGCCATACTTGGAAATATGCTTCAGCAGAAATGGATGGTTACAGCGAAGCCTTTGCAGCCAAAGTTCAGTAAGATAAGTCCGATAAGTGGATTTAAGAGGATGTTTTCAGTAAGACAGCTTGTAGAACTGATTAAATCAATAGCGATGATATCCATTATAATGATTGTGGTATATAATACAGTTAAAAGTAAAATGAATATTCTTCTGACATTTTATGATGTAGGACTAAACACAGCTTTATCCACAATAGGCAGTATTATTATTGACCTCGGCATTAAAATAAGTGCTGTATTTCTTATTGTTGGCTTTGCAGATCTTTTTTTATCAGAGAATTAAGTTCAAAAACGATAACATGATGACTAAGCAGGAAATTAAGGATGAATTCAAGAATACAGAAGGTGATCCGCAGGTTAAAGGTCAGATAAAAAGAAGGATGCAGGAGGTTTCAAGAAGGAGAATGATGCAGCAGCTGCCAGAAGCGGATGTTGTCATTACTAATCCAACGCATTTTGCAGTTGCCCTTAAATATGAGCCTGATGCGGGAAAAGCTCCTGTAGTGATAGCAAAAGGTGCAGATTATCTTGCGTTCCAGATAAAGGATAAGGCAAAAGAGTACAATATAGCTATAGTGGAGAATAAACCACTGGCAAGAATACTATATCATAACATAGATATAGGCATGGAGATACCTCCAGAGTTATATCAGGCAGTGGCAGAAATACTTGCTGTAGTTATGCGAACAAATAATAGATTATAATTAAAATGTGTGATATAATTAACTAATCAATGTCGAAATATGTAGAAGCTGCCAGAATATGGTGGCGATTACATTACAGATATAACACTATTATTAAGGATAAATATTTATGATACAATATTACATCGGGAAGGAGAAATAAAGTGAAGTTAAAGAAAAATGACTTATTCATGGGCATATATATACTTTCAGCAGTTTTATTCTTCATTATTTCTATTCCTTCATGGTTACTTGATATATTACTTGCGTTTAATATAATGGTAGCACTTATTATATTATTTAATTCATTATATGCTAAAGAAGTGCTGGATATGGCTGCATTTCCAACAATGCTGTTATTCACGACTATTTCAGGATATCACTGAATGTATCATCAACTAAGATGATTTACGTGATGGATATGCAGGACACGTAGTTGCTACGTTTGGAGAGTTTGTCGGTGGCGGCAATCTTGGTTATTGGTACGATTATTTTTATTGTTCTTATTATTGTACAGTTTATAGTTATCAATAAAGGTTCTGAAAGAAGTATCAGAAGTAACAGCAAGATTTACACTTGATGCGATGGCTGGTAAACAGATGGCTATAGATTCTGATCTTAATACAGGAGCGATAACAGATAAGGAAGCGGCTGAAAGAAGAAAAAAGCTTCAGCAGGAAAACAGCTTCTTTGGTTCTATGGATGGTGCTACGAAGTACGTTAAAGGAGATGCAACAGCGGGTCTTATTATAACAGCAATCAATCTTGTTGGCGGTGTTATTATGGGAATGATGTATCGTGGACAGTCTGTAAATGAGGCACTTTCTACATATGCAATTCTTACTATTGGTGATGGATTGTGTTCACAGATTCCATCATTGCTTATATCTTTGTCAACAGGTATTCTTGTTACAAAGGCATCAAGTGAAGGTGAACTTGGTGATGAGATGGTAGGACAGCTGTTTTCTATAGACAGAGTTCTTATCATGGTAGGTGCTGCTCTTGCATTTTTAGGTGTTTTAACACCATTGCCTATATATATATTTGTGCCGCTTGGCATACTTCTTATAGTATATGGAAGAAAACTTAAGGATAAATCTGGTGAAGCAACTATCGAGGAGATGGCGGAGGCAGAAGAAACAGAGGCACAGGAGATAAGGAAGCCGGAAAATGTTGTTTCACTGCTTAACGTTGATCCTATTGAGCTTGAGTTTGGTTATGGTATTATTCCACTTGCCGATGTTAATCAGGGTGGTGATCTTCTTGACCGTGTTGTTATGATAAGACGGCAGATTGCATTAGAGCTTGGTGCGGTAGTTCCTATTATCCGTTTAAGGGATAACATACAGCTGAATCCTAACCAGTATGTTATTAAAATAAAAGGCATACAGGTCAGTGAAGGAGAGATTTTATTTGACCATTATATGGCTATGAATCCAGGATATGTGGAGGAAGAGATTACAGGTATACCTACATTTGAGCCATCGTTCCACCTACTGCCATATGGATAACTGAGAGCCAGAGAGAAAAGAGCGGAATCTATGGGATATACAGTTGTAGATCCACCATCAATAATAGCTACACATCTTACTGAGGTTATAAGACAGCATATCGCAGAGCTTCTTACAAGGCAGGATGTACAGAATCTTATTAATAATATTAAGGATAATAATTCAGCACTTATTGATGAGTTAGTACCTAAGCTACTCGGAATAGGTGAGATTCAGAAGGTGTTACAGAATCTGCTTGAAGAAGGCATATCTATAAGAGATCTTGTTACAATATTTGAAACACTTGCTGATCATGCAGCGGTTACAAGAGATACAGATATACTTACAGAATATGTAAGACAAAGCTTAAAGAGAGCAATTTCTGAAAATATTTTCCACCAAATGAAGTTACAAATGTTATTACACTGGATCCTAAGGTTGAACAGGAGATTATGGGAGCAGTCAAGAATACAGAACAGGGTTCCTACCTTTCACTGGATCCTGCCCGTACAAAGGCAATCATGGATCACTGGGAGAAGAGTTAAAAGAAGCTTGAGGATATGGGAAAAAAATCCGATTGTTATAACTTCACCAATAGTCAGATTGTATTTTAAGAAACTTGCATCTGATTATTATAAGGACATTATAGTTATCTCGTATAATGAAGTTGAATCTAATATTGAATTACAATCAGTAGGATGGTGACAGCGTAATGATAGTTAAGAAGTTTCAGGCACCAACAGAGATGGAAGCCATAATAAAAGCAAGAGAAGAACTTGGAAGCACAGCAGTTGTACTTAATATAAAAAGTATAAAGCAGAGAGGCCTGGCAAGATTGTTTAAAAAGGATGCTGTAGAGGTTACTGCAGCACTTGAGGAAAAG
>ENA-OQER01000767-OQER01000767.1-human-gut-metagenome-genome-assembly--contig:-NODE-767-length-16879-cov-1.835542_pt1 | contig 16879 bp, 27 predicted proteins | sample MGYA00242797_ERZ504639 | MGnify/ENA primary metagenome ERZ504639 (study PRJEB26092, sample SAMD00036306) | human gut metagenome | host: Homo sapiens | study: EMG produced TPA metagenomics assembly of...
CGGAAAAAATATTAGGTAAAATATGTACGAACAGAATACGAAGCCTGCTTACTCCCATCAGCCTTGCTCTTTTATATAATCCGCATCACGAAGACGTAAAAATTCTCCGCGGACAATCCGCACAAAGCTTGGGATAAATACGATTCCAAGTGCGATGATCACATTCTGCCTGCCTTTTCCAAGTAAAGATATGATCACAAGCGTAAGCAAAATACTTGGGAATCCGTTCACCGCATCCGTGATACGCATGAGGATCTCATCTAAAATGCCTCCGAAATATCCGGTAAATGCTCCTAACAAAACACCTGCCACAGTTGAAAAAAGGACGACCGATGTGCTGATCACAAGCGTTGTTCCCAATCCCTGCATCACTCTTGAAAAAATATCCCTTCCGAAATTGTCTGTTCCAAAAATATGATGCATGAAGGTGCTGTAAATTTCTCTGCCGCCGACATGGCAGTTGTACTGTATGGTGTCCAGAAATATCCTAAAATCCCCAAAAACACAGCAAGACCTGTCATAAACAGGCCTGCTGCAAGATATCCGTTCCATTTTTTTCTTTTCTTATTTTCCATAGGTTTCACACTCCGTATCACAAGCCTATCCCTGCACAATGCCGCCTGCTCCTCTGCAAAAGGAAACATCTGTCCTGCGGCTTTTATTCACTCTTACGGATTCTCGGATCGATCACCCGGTAAAGAATATCCACGATAAAATAAACAAAAATCACCACGAATGTAATGTACAAAATCAAAATCTCCACAACCGGAAGGTCTCTTGTTCCGACCGAACTGATCAGAAGCCTGCCGATCCCAGGCAGTGCAAACACCTGTTCTACCACGATACTTCCTGCCAAAATTTCTGCGATCATCATGCCGAGAAATGTAATGACCGGCATCATGGCATTTTTTAAGACATGGCCAAACATGACCTGATTCTTGCTGCAGCCCTTGCTGTAAGCAGTCCTCACATAGTCAAGCTTCATCTCCGTCAACATGGAATTACGCAAAAAGCGTGCAGTCATCGCTATTTTCGGTAAAGCGATCGAAATTGCCGGGAACAGTAAATATGCTAAAAATCCGGTCATATTCTCCTGATAACTTATGTACCCGCCCGGTACAAACCATTTTAATACAATGCCACACAGGTAAGTCACTAAAATTCCAAGAAAAAATGATGGAACCGCCATCGTGACCTGCGTTAAGACTCCAAAGACTGCATCTAAGAACCTGCTTCCACATTTTGCCCACAATACCCCCAAAGGAATTGACACAAGTACGATCATGACAAATGAAATCACTGCCAGATAAAGTGTCACCGGCAGCTTATCTCCTATCAATTCCTTCACGGGCATCATTTCATTCATATTCTTGGAATACCGGTAACTCACGCCAAAATCCCCGTGCAGTACATCATCTGCCCAGGAAATATACCGTTCTACCGGTGGTTTATCCAATCCAAGCTCTTCTCGAAGCTGTGCCTCTCTCTCCGGTGTTGCCTCCGTTCCTAATATGGAACGTACCACATCTCCCGGAATTACCTGAAAAGCAAGGAAAGCAGCTACTGAAACGAGAAACAATGTCATAATGAGAGTGCATATTTTTTTTATTAAAAAATTTCATGTGTCTGCTTTCCTTTCTGATCAGATGATAACGGCACTACTTTCTGTGTCCGTCTTATTTTACAAAGTAAACTGTACTCATATCCTGTACATAAATCGGATAGAATTTGTATCCTGCAAGGTTCTTGTTAAATGCTGTTGTGTTCGCCGGAACCTGGATAAATGCACTGGCTGCTTCATCGGCAAGGATCGTCTGAAGCTTCTTATAATCTGCTGCCTTCTCTGCTGCATCCTGTGTTGCCTGTGTCGCTTTCCAGAGTTCATCATACTCTGTGCTCTTGAAGTTCACAAAGTTCTTTTTCGAATCTGTCTGGAAACGGTTCAGCAGATATCCCGGTGTGAGGTCACTGCATGTGATACCACTGATCGTTGCCTGATACTCTCTGTTGGTATAAACATCTTCTAACCAGGTATTCCATTCTACAGCATCAATTGTTGCATTGATTCCTACTGCTTTTAACTGTTCTACCACAACCTCTGCGGTCTGCATATGGAACTCATAAACAGATGGAACTGCGATCGCAAGATCAAATCCATCTGCATATCCTGCTTCTGTAAGAAGCTCTTTTGCCTTTTCCACATTGGCAGAAGTACCATAAAGATCATTTAAGTCCTCATAGTAGTCTTTTAATGTAGGGAGCATTGCGGAGCTGATGAGTGTTCCGTTTCCGCCGGCTACGAACTCATTCACCATATCTTTATCCAGTGCGTAGCAGATCGCCTGACGTACCTTCACGTCAGAAAGCGGTTCATAGTCATTGTTTAAGAACAATGCCTGCACAACATTGGATGGAGATGAGATCACATTAAAGCTGTCCTTTAACTCGTTCGCCTGGGAATCTGTCAGGTATGCATAAATATCAATGCTTCCACCCTGAAGCTCTAACAATGCAGTATCTGCACTTCCCACAATTTTAAAATCTACCTCATCAAGATAAGGAAGTCCTTCCTGCCAGTAATTTTCATTCTTCGCAAGAACGATTCCCTCCTGTGGAGTGTAAGAAACAAAAGAAAACGGTCCTGTTCCAACCGGATTCGCCTCTGCATCTTCTCCGCTTCCTGCAGGAATAATTGCAGTTACAAAACTGTAGATCAGTTCTGTATTCGGTGTATCCACTGTCACCTGGACCGTCTTGTCATCTAAAATATCCACTGCCTGAATTGTCTGTAAAGTTGCTACCAATGGTGTTCCATCTAAAAGACCTGCCACTCTTTCTAATGAGTACTTCACGTCCTCGCATGTCACATCATTACCATTATGAAACTTCACACCATCTCTCAATGTAAAAGTATAAACTAATCCATCGTCTGAGATGCTGTAATCGCTTGCTACAGCGCAAATCAGGTTACCGTTCTCGTCTGGTTTTACCAAACCTTCGAAAACATTAAACAGAATCTCTTTAGTTCCTGCCGCAGTTGCTTTATGTGGGTCAAGACTGTCAATATCCTGCTGTATGCCTACAACAACGGAGCCGCCGTATACAGGTCCTTCACTGATTTCTGTCTCCTGTACATTCTGCTCCTTAGAGGAAGTATCCTCCGAAGACTCTCCTGTGCCATCTGCGCCACATCCGCCCAGTACAGCCATTGCCAGAAGTGCCATGAAAAGAATGTGTAATCTTTTTTTCATAATTTGCTCTTCTCCTCTTCGAATTGCTTTTTCCTCTCATTATTCAATTGCTTTTTTATTCTATCACACAACATGAAAAAAACAAGCTGTTTTGTTAATTTTTTGACAATTTTATTTTTTCCATTTATAAAGCATTTCATCCTGCAGTATTTCTTCTGTCGGAACCGTTGGATTCTGGATGTTTTTTAATGTTACTGTTACAACTCCATCTTTATCACTTGAAACCACATCCGTTGAAAAACACTTTCCCGGAGCTACAGCCTGCTGTCTGTTGGGATACATCGTCCACATCTGAATCAGGTTATAATCCTTATCATATAACAGTATCTTAGCACACAAATCATCATTCTCATTACTTGTAAGTCTAAGAACAGCCGGACGCCTGTTTCCTGCATTATCGATAAATTCACTAATCGTTTCGTTTCTTCATCCAGACATCCCGTTACATTGATATATCCCTTTGCCTCAAGTTGTTCTAATGTTATATTTTTATCCAGATCCAACAATTCATTCCATGCTTTGTCACCTGTCATTCCCCATCCTGTTTTCTTTAAATAGAAGAAACAAATTCCAAGCATCGCCAATACGATGAGACATAATGCCACATATATTCTCTTTTTCCCCATATATATCCTCCTTAGCCGCTGACATTATTGTTAAAATAAAGATTTGATTCCGATAAGTTTTTTCTTCATTTCATTTTCCTCTTCTAAACTCGATTATAATATATATATGCAATTTAATCTACTACTTTAAACTCTTCGTTTTCAACACGCTGTGCTTTATCTGTTCATAATAATCCTGCCATTCTTCTTCTATTTCATTTATGCTTTTTGCCTGTGGCGCAACTTCTTTAAACTCTTTTTCCTTTGCTGCCATATACTTCTGTATCGGCAAATCTTTTTTATATACTTCGAATTCATAATCCAATAATCTTCTTCTGAATCGAATTGCTCTATAATCGCCATTGCATCTTCTTTATTCTCTGACTGATTGATAAATTGCTTTAATTCCTCTAAATAATCATATACTTCTTTATCTGTCACGGTATATCCAGCTTCAATTGCCTGCTGATATAATGCCTCCCGTTCCTCAACATATAAAATTGCCTGTTTCCTTGCTTCTTCCGCACTCATTCCAAAAGTATCATAAAACGCTATTGCCTGTTCTACTTCCTTATTTGTTATAACTCCATTCTTTCCTCTCGCATATATCATTTCACTTCCATTTTCATCATTTGCATATTGTTTAAGCAATTTCCCCAATCAGAAAACTTAGATGTATAAGATGGCTCCGCAAATGTTTGACTCCTGCCATGAATAATAAGATTCCCATAAATAAAGATGCGCACAATGCCTGTATCTTTTTTTTCATATAACCCCACCTCCTACTTTGTATTCAAATTTAATCTAACAGAATCTGCTGACGAAGCTGGCATACCTCCACTACAAGACAGCATAAAACTTATCTGTTCGTTTCAATCCAATATCACTCGTCGGTCTTAGAAGCATTCTCTTTTTCTTCTTCCTTTTTCAGTTTTTTCTTCAAGAATGCGTTCTTCTTCCAGAACACGTTTTCCCTCGTCGTCTGTGATGCAGTTTCCCCACCGATATTCCGTAAGTTGTGCACAATATATGACCTTCGAACGAAAGATTGGATGCCGTTTCAATGTATAAGTCTGACCGATTTCAAGACAAGTTAATGCATTGAATGATTCAATGCTTCCGAAACCACTTTGTTCGTATATTCATCCTGTTCTTTTTCCTGTTCTTTGGTATGCGCACCATAGTGAAGTATCTTATTCTTACCACGGTCAATAAAGTTGCTTTCATCACGATAGAGTTTTCTTCCTACCTTAAAAACTGGTATGACCATAACATGCTCCACACTTGATTCTTCATGTTTGCATCCAACGAACATTCCCTGTACCTCTTTCGTGTACGTCTCATAATTATTGACTTCCTTAAAGTATGTATATATATACCAACAACTGCAGCTGCAAATGCAATTCCAAGAAGCCAGTGTACCTGCCAAAGAATGCCAAAGCCATATACTACAAAAAAGAATCTAAGAACGTAATGATCATATCACCCTCTCCATCGAATTCTCTTTTGTTTCGCCACTTTATATAGTCCATAAACAGACCAACAACCGATAAAACTCCTGCTGTACAAATTGCATCCTCAAAATGCGATTTCGACAGTACGAAATAACACGGAATCAGCAACAACCATGGAACGAAAATGTATGCGATCAACAAACCGCTTTCTTTTCTAAATCGTTCCTTTTGTACATTTGTCATGTTCTGGTAAGCATCTATTGATTTTACCGTCTGCACATCATTCATGATATGTTTCATATCTTAATCCTCCTGATTTTATCTTTTCATGTGATTATATATTACTTGTAGTTCATATGAAAGCTGTAAATGAAATTGGACTTTCATTCATCATTTTTTTATAAATCCAACAAGAATCCGAATTATCAAAACAACTGCCGTTAATACAATACACAAGTACTGTATCGGAAATATCTTTTTTTCCTGAATGACTAACTTGTCGTTTTCATTCACAACAACTACTTTGTTGTAAAAATCTTTCTTTTCTAAAATCTCTTTATCATAAAATATTTTGCGATCCAATAACTCATATCTGTCTACAAGTGGGAATTTGGTTGCAGACATTATGTAAGTATTGTCATTTTCATCTTTTTAACAGGAAAAAGAAGGATGACTTATTTTCTGTGTACGCATAATCAGCTAACGTGAATTCTTTATTTTCTATCACGAATGGATCATCTGATGTCATTTTCATAAGGTTCTCACTGTTTTGAGGATATTTATGTGAAACAATCAGACATAATATTATTATATATACCAAAAAACATTCCTATATCGTACTTTCGTGTCATAAATTTCACCCATTCCATGCACACTTTTGCCTTCGCGTACATTATATCATCTTTCCACCTCAAAACATATGACGTTTTACTGAATTTCTACAATCTATAACCACATTCGTACATTTTTTGTTCACAATAAATTCACTGGATTTTTTGTCGAATCTGGTGCATAATATTAATTGTTGTGGTGATACCACGACATGGGTTTTATTAATTATAACCCCCTTCTTAATTTGGAAAAGCCTTGAAAGAATGTCTGCATACATTCCCTCAGGGCTTTTCTTTTTTGTTCATCAACGCTCTAAACCCGGCGTTTTCTTTATTTTCATTTGTCTGATAAAAACTTAACGTTTTCCTGCTTTCATCTCATCAAGAATTTCCGCCACCGCTTCTCGCTCATCAAAATGATATTTTCACACCTTTTGATCTCCTGATAATCTTCGTGTCCTTTTCCGAGGAGCACGATCATATCGCCCGGCTTTGCATTTTTCATGCAGTAAGCGATTGCTTCTTTCCTGTCGTCAATCTCGATGTATTTGCCGTTGCTTCTCGCCAGACCGACTTTGATATCATTGTTAATATCACGGATTTCCTCATCCCTTGGGTTATCGCAGGTCAGCACACAGAGATCTGCCATCTCACCTGTCACCTCACCCATATCATATCTGCGGAGTTTAGAACGGTTGCCGCCGCCGCCGTACACACAGATCAGACGTTTCGGATGATATTCCATCAGCGTGGTAAGAACACTTCTCGTGCTCACTTCGTTGTGCGCATAGTCAATGATCAGCGTATAATCCTTGGATACCGGAAGCATCTCCACTCTTCCTTTTACCTGAACTCTGGACAATCCTTCCAAGATTGCCTCATCTGAAATGCCTGCCAGATGGCACACCAGCATCGTGACCATGGAATTGTACACGGAAAATCGTCCCGGAATATGCACTTTTGCCTGACAGTCCATGCAGCCTGTCACTTTGAAATGCATTCCAAGCTTTCCATCCTCATTGATAAATCCAATATCAGATGCCATAAGATCTGCTTCTTTTCCGCCGAAAACGTTCACCTCACACGTATGTCCTTTTAAGATACCATCCACATGCTCGTCGTCCGCATTGACAACACCGATTTTGCACTGGCGAAAAAGAAGACTCTTACATTCCATATATTCCTCAAATGAGGCATGCTCTGCCGGTCCGATATGATCCGGTGACAGATTTGTAAAAATACCATAATCGAACAGGATTCCCGCAGTGCGGTCTAATTTCAATCCCTGTGAGGAAACTTCCATCACGACATACTCGCAACCAGCCTCCACCATGGCAGCAAACATGCGGTGTAATTCGTAGGATTCCGGTGTCGTGTTTTTGGACGAAAGATGTTCTTCCCCACCATTGCACCGATGGTTCCAATCAGTCCGACTTTTTTTCCTGCCATCTCAAGTACTTTCTTGATCATATAAGTGGTGGTCGTCTTTCCTTTCGTTCCGGTCAGGCCGATGGTGACAAGCTTTCTTGCCGGATGGTCAAACAATGCAGCGGACATCAGCGCAAGTGCCAGACGAGCGGACTCCACTTTTAACACAGTGATGTTTTCTGGAATCTGTGCTGCCTCCTCTTCCTTCTCCAGCACGATCACGGAAGCTCCTTTTTCGACCGCATCCGGGATATATTTATGACCGTCTGTCACTGCCCCTACCATGCAGACAAACATCGTTTCCGGTGCAATCTTTCTGGAATCATAAATAATATCACGCACTTCTGTTTCAAGGCTTCCTGAAGAAGTGTGTATTCAATTTCCTCACAAATCTTTCTTAATTTCATTTTATCGTTTCCTTTTTTCTTTCAACGTATCGTTTTTCTTATTTTCTGATCTGGCTATAAAAATACTCGTAAAACAATTATTCTTTTCGCATACAGGTTTCCGTGATCATCTTATTTTAAAATATGGGATGCATCGATCTCAGCCTCAAATACGGTATGGGATGGACCTGTCATAAAAAGATGGTTCGTTTTCTCATCCCACTCGATCAGAAGTGGTCCGCCAATCTGTTCCACGGTCACCTTGCGATCACATTTTCCAGTCAAAATTGCAGTCACTACCGCAGTTGCACAGCCGGTTCCGCAGCCAATCGTCTCACCGGTTCCGCGCTCCCACTCACGGATCTTCAGATAATCCTGCTCACAAACTCCGTAAAAGTAACATTCGTTTTATTAGGGAAAATGGATGTCATATATTCAATCTCTTTTCCGTATTTTTCCACGTCAAGATCTGCCACAGAATCGACAAACATTGCACAGTGCGGATTTCCCCAGGAAACCGCAGTAATGTGGAAGGTGCGGTCTAATACCTGTACCGGCTGATCGATAAATGTATCCATTTCTGTGTTGATTGGGATCACTTTTGTGGAAAGTCTCGGTTCCCCGATATCTGCCCGGATGTCAGATACATAACCATCTGTCACTGTCAGTGTCAGGTGCTGCATGCCGCCCAGAGTCTCGATCACAAGCTCTGTCTTGTCGGTGAGTCTGTGGTCGTACACGTATTTTCCGACACTGCGCAGTGCATTTCCGCACATCTCGCCTTCCGTTCCGTCCGGGTTAAACATACGCATACGGAAATCCCCCTTGTCTGATGGGCAGATCAAAACCATTCCGTCAGAACCGATTGCAAAATGCCTGTCACTTACAAACCTTGCCAGTTCCGGAAGATTCTTAAGTTCCTGATGGATTGCATCAATATATACATAATCATTTCCAAATGCCTGCATTTTTGTAAATTTCATCATAAATCCAATTCTCCTTTTTGTTTCTTCAGAAACAAATTCAGAGACTGTCATTTTCTGACAGTCTCTATCTGTTTCTTTTATGAATTCATAGCACGATCAAGATCTGCAATAATATCTTCCACATTTTCAATACCGACAGACATACGTAAGAAACAGTCTGTGATGCCTAATTTTTCCTTGACATCCTTCGGTGTATCTTCGTGTGTCTGTGTGGTCGGGTAAGTGATCAGTGTTTCCGTTCCGCCAAGGCTCTCTGCGAACATGATCATATCCACATTTCTTAAAATCTTCTGTACTGTCTCAAAAGAATCTACGGTAAAGGAGATCATTCCGCCGAATCCTCTTGTCTGTTTGATCGTTGTCGCGTAATCCTTGTGATCTTCAAATCCGACATAATAAACTTCTTTACCTTCGGCTGGGTTCTTAACCACTCTGCACCTTCTTTGCATTCTCATTATGTCTGTCCATGCGGACCGGCAGTGTCTTGATCCCGCGGAGTAACAGCCAGCAATCCATCGGCGCTAACTGGCTTCCATGGGATTTGATATGAATGTGTATTTTCTCTGCGATCTCCTCATTGTCTTTTACCACAACAATTCCGGAAAGTGTATCATTGTGTCCGCCAAGGTATTTGGTGGAACTGTGTGTCACGATATCAGCACCTAATTTTAACGGATTCTGGAAATATGGTGTTAAAAAATGTGTTATCAACCACCATAAGTGCCCCAACGCTTTTTGCAATCTCAGATAAAGCCTGAATATCTGCCACTTTCATCATCGGGTTGGTCGGTGTCTCAACGAAAAACATTTTTGTATTTGGCTTGATTGCTGCCTTCACTGCGTCAAGATCATCCATCTCCACGTAAGTGTGCTCAATGCCGTATTTTCCGAACACGTCACCGATAATACGGAAGGTTCCGCCATAAATATCATCAGAAAGAAGAACATGGTCTCCCGGATTCAGCAGAGAAAATACAGCCATATTTGCAGCCTGTCCGCTGGAAAATGCAAATGCCTTGATTCCACCCTCAAGGATTGCCATGGTACGCTCTAACTCCTGTCTGGTAGGGTTCTCCAGACGGCTGTACGCAAAGCCTGTGGACTCTCCAAGTGCCGGATGTCTGTAAGTCACTGCCTGGAAAATCGGCATGCTGACTGCTCCGGTCAACGGTTCTGTTCCGAGCGCCCCATGTACCGCTTTGGATTCAAAATGTAAATTATCTTTTTTGTCATAATCTGTATAATTGCTGAAATTCTTCATAAAATAAATCCACCTTTCTGCTTGTCATGTTCTTCTGTTTTTATCTTTTCCTGTTTTGAAACTGCCTATGTAAAGCCTCAGAAAATCTGTCTGCCTTCCATATATAAGCTAATTATACAAAACACAATTTAAAACATATACAACTTCTGTGTTGTCTATATTGCAAATTGTGCTTTTTTTCTTTATAATAAATCTATCATTTGACGATGCAGGCTTACTTACCCCTGCGAAAAACCTGTCTGAAATCAAAACAGGATATTTTACAAACGGAAAGGATACTTATTATGCCAGAATATAAAAAAGTCGGCTATCTGACAACAGATTTTAAAATGTTTCATTTAAAAGACGAGGAAATGCGCTCCTTCCACTACCACTATCACGATTTTCACAAAATTCTCATCCTCTTAAACGGAGATGTGACTTACTGTATAGAAGGACGCTCTTATGACCTGAAAAAAAATGATATTGTCCTAGTGCACGCCGGGGAAGTCCACAAACCGGTCATTCACTCCGATGCTGTCTATGACCGTATTATTATTTACGTTTCGCCGGATTTTCTGACCGCATACCGGGATTCGGACAGCGATCTCAGCCTGTGTTTCCAGAAAGCTTTTGAAGAAAAGTCCCATGTACTGCGCGTTCACTCCTTCGGAAACAGCAGATTAGGTGCCGTTACCAAAGATCTGGACGCCTCCCTCTCGGATTCTGATTTGCACATGAACTGCATCATAAACTTTTATTTCTAGAGTTTCTGATCCAGTTAAACCGCGCCGCCGGACACAATAAAATAGAATTTATCGAGACTTCTGCTTCGAGCGAAAAAATACTGTCCATTTTAAATTATCTGAATGAACACTTAACAGAGTCCATCTGTATTGATGATCTCTCCTCCCGTTTTTACTTAAGCCGCTACTATCTCATGCACACATTTAAGGAACAGACCGGCTACAGCATCGGCAGCTATCTCTCCACAAAACGTCTGCTGCTCGCAAAAGAACTGATCCTATCCGGGAAACCGATCACGGATGTCTGTTATGAATGTGGATTTAAGAATTATTCCACTTTTTCCCGCGCATACAAAAAGTGTTTGGCGAATCCCCACGGGATCTGCGCCAAAGCACTTTCAACCACTGATCATCCTATACTGACTGCCTTTTGGCAATCGGTTACTCATTCCTGTTTTCAATGAAAGAATCAGACTTTCTCTGCCATCGCATTCATCAGAGTCGGGATCAACTGCTTCTTTCTTGAATGATTCCCTCTAAGAGAATGCCATTTTCATTTTTCTTCTCTTTCAAATGCATCTGCAAGAATCCTGCCTGCATCATGTCCCTCAAAAATCACCCTGGAAGACTCTTCTAAAATATCTGTCAGCATCACATAAACCATGTCGATGCGCTTTTCTCCTAAAACTTCTTTTAAGAACGGACGAAGCTTCTCTGCTACTTTATCAAGTTCTTCACGGCTCATGGCGCTGATCTGTGCAACTCCGAAGTCAAACTCATCCGTATGGAAAATCTTGAAATCAGAATAGAAAATTTCCTCTGTCGTCTTATTTTTGAAATCGCTTCCCGCCTTAAACATGTTCTTTGCATGAGTCTCAATATCTACTTTTGCAATCTTTGCCAAAGCCTCGGCAGCCAGAATGTCAAGCTGTGTGCAGGTCGGAGAACGGAACATTAACGTGTCTGACAGAATCGCTGACAATAACAATCCTGCAATATGCTGCGGGATCTCGATATTTTTCTCGCCGAACATCTGATAAATGATCGTGGACGTACATCCCAACGGCTGATTTCTGAAATAGACCGGAGAGATTGTCTCTAAGCTTCCGATCCTGTGATGATCGATGATCTCTAAAATCTCCGCTTCATTGATATTATCAACTGCCTGCGACTTCTCATTATGATCCACCAGAATGATCTGTTTTTTCTGCATGCTCATCAGGTTACGTCTGGATACCATTCCGAGATAGTTTCCATTTTCATCCAGAATCGGGAAATCACGATGCCTGATCTTAGACATTGTCTCCTTGATGTCATCCACATAATCATCAATATCAAATGTCACAAGATGCTCTCTCGTCATAAATTCTTTGATTGGCATACTCTGATTGATCAATCTGGCAATGGAAAACGTGTCATATGGTGTTGTGATAATCACACAGTCTTTTTTATTCGCCATCTGAATGACTTCCGGGTCTACCTCAAATCCACAGCCTACAATGATACAGCTTGCATTGGACTCTAATGCACGAATCTGCACTTCTTTCTGCGGTCCGAGAATGACCATATCATCCGCTTCGATGTATTCCGATAAAAATCCAAGGTCAGACGCTCCGACAACGACTTTTCCGCGGATAAAATATGCATGTTCATTTCCCGCGATAATATTGCCATCCAAAGTCTCTGCAATATTCTTATACTGGGTTCTCGCTTTGGACAACACCCGGTTGTCATAAACATCCATGTAAGAAGTTGCGATATCCTTTGTTACGATCACACCCTCTAACTTTCCAAGCCGGTTTGTCACCGGAAGTGTTACGACATCTAATTTTTTCATGGTTTCCCATGCTTTTTTAATGAAATCTGAGAACTAATTCCGGCTGTTTTGCGGATGGAAATATCCTTGAGCTGTGCCCCTACATCTGTAATTAATTCTGGATCCTCCACCTTAAAATAATCCAGCACATACCGGGTTTCCTCACTGATCGCTCCGGCACGCTTTGGTACATACTGGCGCTCTCCCAGCTGATTTTTCAGATATGCATAAGAAATTGCCGCACATATCGAATCCGTATCCGGATTCTTATGTCCGACAACCCATACTTTTTTTGGTTCAATATTCATAAATTCCTCACTACCTTAAAAATTAAAAACGCCTAATGAATATAAAATAAATGCAACCAGCATCACAAAATTGATAATGGAAAACCAGGAAAGTACTTTGACATATCCCTTTACAGCGCCAACGCTTTTCTCCATCTCATCCATTTTCTCAATTTTAGAATCAAACTCGTTGAACAGATCCTGAATATTGCGATAGCATTTTACATTCTCGGAGTGAACTTTCTCTGAAAGATCCGTTTTGATAGAATCCAACTGGGAGGTTGCATTCTCCAGCAATGCCTTCACTTCTGCGACCTGCTCATCGCTTACTTTCTTATTGGCTGCTGTCTGTTCTTCGATAAACTGTTTGCCTGCTCGATCTGATCTTCTCCAAGCTTTTTGCTGGCTGCGATCTGATTCTCATTTAACTTGCGGTTTGCCTCTAACTGTTCCTCAGTCACTCTCTTCACATCTGCGACCTGCTTTGAGACACTTATTTCAATCTCATTCATCTTCGCGGTGACACGTTCTGCAAGCTCGTCTACTTTTTTGCTGAAATCAGATACGATCTCATCTGCCTCTTCCTGTCTCTCACTTAAGATCTGCTCTAGTTCCTGCGCTTTGTCTTCTCTCTCATTCACAAGATTCTGCAGTTCCTGTACCTTGCTCTCCTTGGATGTCAATAAATTCTGTAACTGTTTTGCTTTCTCCCTGAATTCATCGATCTGACTTAATAAAAAATCTTCTTTTTCCACTTTACTATGTATCCTTTCCTTAGCACGCGTCACTTTTCCTGCGTGTTCTGTTTTATCTTCTTTTGCATTCAGCCTTGCGGACGGCTGTGTAATTTTTTTCTTCTTCCGGTAATTCTGTGCTATTCTCTGAAACAGACCTGCCATTTACGTCTCCTCCCACAGCCAGCTTAAAATAAACTATATTTATTTTACCATTTGCGCTTTTTCTTGTAAAGGAAAAACCTTCCTTTACATTATGTTATCCTGTAGCTGACAGTTTAAGGTATCCTGTGGATTTAAAAGAAGCGTTCCAGACGGAACCGCTTCTGATAAGAAAGGGATTATACTTATTTGCTTATTTTGTTATGAATGATATTCATACTTCAAAATTGCCGTTCATTATTTACATAATTTTTTGAACTCATCAGCTACGAACTGTACTTTTGTTCCAACAACAACCTGAACAGCTGTTTTACTTGGTCTGATAACGCCAGCTGCACCGGCAGATTTGATTTTCTTCTCATCTACTAAAGAGCTGTCTTTTACTTCAAGACGAAGTCTTGTAATACAGTTATCAATGCTTGTAACGTTTGCTGCACCACCAACACCTTCTAAGATTGTTGCTGCTACAGTTGTGTAATCGCTGCTTCCAAGATCAACTTTTTTCTCTGCTTCTACATCATCATCTTCTCTACCAGGAGTCTTTAAGTCAAACTTTGTGATAGCGAAACGGAATACAACGTAGAATACGATAAATGCTGCGATTCCAAGAGGAATGATCATCCATGTATTCTTTGCTGCAGGAAGGGATGCAGAGAAAAGAAGGTCAGTTGCTCCGGCGGAGAAACAGAAACCTGCTCTGAATCCAACTAATACAGTAATAACTGTGAAGATACCATATAATGCTGCATATACAACGTAAAGAGCTGGTGCAAGGAACATGAAACCAAACTCGAATGGCTCTGTAACACCACAAACGAATGCACAAAGAGCTGCGGAAGCTACAAGTCCGATTGCAACTTCTTCTTGTCACTCTTAGCTGTGTGAACCATAGCAAGAGCTGCACCCGGGATACCGAACATCATACATGGGAAGAATCCAGACATATACATACCTAAATCCCATGTTACATCAGCAGATGTCTCACCTGCCCAGAAGTGTCCAAGGTCACCAAGACCGATTGTATCGAACCAGAATACGTTGTTTAATGCATGGTGTAATCCTGTTGGGATCAGTAATCTGTTTAAGAATGCATAAATACCAGCACCAACTGCACCAAGACCTTCGATACCCTGACCTACTGCTACTAAAGCACCGAATACTACCGGCCAGATAAATAACAGGATTGCTGAAACAATAATAGAAACAACACCTGCAACGATTGCTACGCAACGTTTACCACTGAAGAATGATAACCAGTCAGGTAATTTTGTACCTTTGAATTTGTTGTAGCATGTTGCACCGATAATACCTGCAAGGATACCGATAAATGGGTTTGCAATTTTACCAAATGCAAGAGATTTTGTTGCATTGTCAGCGATTGCTGGCATTAATGTTGTAACTGTTCCTACGGAAAGAAGGTTTGTCATCATTAACCATGATGCTAATGCTGCAAGACCTGCTGTACCATCATTGTCGTCTGCCATTCCGACACCGACACCGATAACAAAAAGAATTGCCATGTTATCAATTAAAGCTCCACCTGCTTTTACAAGGAAGAAACCGATCATCTGAACGATACCGGTAACATCACCACCCTGCATGGTAGATGGACAAAGCGCATATCCAATACCCATTAAGATACCACAGATTGGAAGACACGCAACTGGAAGCATTAAAGCTTTTCCTAATTTCTGCAAATACTTCATCATACTAAAAGCTCCTCCTTTTTTTATAATCCCTTTTAGTTTTATTTTATACCGTTAGAAACACGGCTAAAATACGTTTTTCATATCACAGATCCTTGTCTGTTTATTTCTTTAAGATCAGAACTGTATCACCCGGATTGACATCAGATCCTGTCACTGCTTCCACGGTCTGATAATCCGATGTGTTGCATACAACCATAGGTGTGATCACATCATAACCTGCTGCTTTCACTGCCTCAAGGTCAACCGAGATCAGCAGATCTCCTTTTTCACCGCATCCCCATTTCCTTTATGGGCGGTAAAATGTTCTCCCTTTAATGCGACAGTATCTAATCCGATATGCACAAGCAATTCCACGCCCTCTGTGGTCGTCATGCTCACTGCATGCTTCGTATCAAATAACATCTCGATCGTGCCGTCTGCCGGTGCGTAAATCTTACCATCCTCCGGCTGGATTGCAACACCCTTGCCTAAGATTTCTTCTCCGAATGTCGGATCACTTACCTGACTGATTGGAACTGCCTTTCCTTTGACCGGTGCACCAATCTCAATTTCCTTTGTCTTTTTTTCTTCAAAAAATCGAACACCTTAATCCCTCTTTTCTGTATTATGATGTACTTTAGTCTGTCATGCAGACACGCTTAATATGTATCGCAAGAAACATGATCTCCTCGCCGGATATCTGACCGCCGTACTCTTTTTCAATATATTCTGCAATATGTTTATCATCGCCCCAAAGCCGTTCCAGAGGAATTTTTATATTGCAGGTTTCCATTGGAGATTTCTCTCAGTCCTTTTTATGATCTGTTCTCTGCTGCAGGCTTTTGTAATAACATATAGCAGTATCAAAAGATCAGCCAGACAGCTGAAGAAAAAGAACAGCTGCATGCTGCCAAGTAAGGGACCGCAGATTATATATTTGATGAAAAGAAAGCAAAGAAAAGCGAAGGTTGCTTTCAGTCTGGCAGCAGTGTTTCTGGAGTAGAGATCAGCAAGGGCGTGAAGCTTGTGACGGGCTGAATGAATCAGTCTGGAGGTCAGGACAAGAAGACGGCGCAGGATGCTGTTTTTCCAGAGCTGCTTTGCCTTGATCCGCCGTACCAGCTAAGGTAGCCAATCTGGAACCAGAATAAAGTGTAAAGCCCCAGAATCATAAGCGTCAGCAACAGACTCACATCAAGGAGTGATGTGGCACGCAGTCTGTCAGTCTGATAGTCTGCAAAGGACAGGCATTGTAAAAAGGAGTAC
>ENA-OQER01000768-OQER01000768.1-human-gut-metagenome-genome-assembly--contig:-NODE-768-length-16875-cov-1.967399_pt1 | contig 16875 bp, 18 predicted proteins | sample MGYA00242797_ERZ504639 | MGnify/ENA primary metagenome ERZ504639 (study PRJEB26092, sample SAMD00036306) | human gut metagenome | host: Homo sapiens | study: EMG produced TPA metagenomics assembly of...
CGACCGAGCTGGTGATAACCGCGCGTGCCGGAACGCCGCTGGTGGCGATTGAAGCGGCGCTGGAGAGCGCCGGGCAAATGCTTCCCTGCGAGCCGCCGCATTATGGTGAAGAAGCCACCTGGGGTGGGATGGTCGCCTGCGGGCTGGCGGGGCCGCGTCGCCCGTGGAGCGGTTCGGTCCGCGATTTTGTCCTCGGCACGCGCATCATTACCGGCGCTGGAAAACATCTGCGTTTTGGTGGCGAAGTGATGAAAACGTTGCCGGATACGATCTCTCACGGTTAATGGCCGGAAGCTACGGTTGTCTTGGCGTGCTCACTGAAATCTCGATGAAGTGTTACCGCGACCGCGCGCCTCCCTGAGCCTGCGTCGGGAAATCAGCCTGCAAGAAGCCATGAACGAAATCGCCCAGTGGCAACTCCAGCCGCTACCCATTAGTGGCTTATGTTACTTCGACAATGCGTTGTGGATCCGCCTTGAGGGCGGCGAAGGATCGGTAAAAGCGGCGCGTGAACTGCTGGGGGGCGAAGAGGTTGCGGGTCAGTTCTGGCAGCAATTGCGTGAACAACAACTGCCGTTCTTCTCGTTACCAGGTACCTTATGGCGCATTTCATTACCCAGCGATGCGCCGATGATGGATTTACCCGGCGAGCAACTGATCGACTGGGGCGGAGCGTTACGCTGGCTGAAATCGACAGCCGAGGACAATCAAATCCATCGCATCGCCCGCAACGCTGGCGGTCATGCGACCCGCTTTAGTGCCGGAGATGGTGGCTTTGCCCCGCTATCGGCTCCTTTATTCCGCTATCACCAGCAGCTTAAACAGCAGCTCGACCCTTGCGGCGTGTTTAACCCCGGTCGCATGTACGCGGAACTTGAGGAGCAGGCTATGCAAACCCAATTAACTGAAGAGATGCGGCAGAACGCGCGCGCGCTGGAAGCCGACAGCATCCTGCGCGCTGTGTTCACTGCGGATTTTGTACCGCAACCTGCCCAACCTATCAGCTTCTGGGCGATGAACTGGACGGGCCGCGCGGGCGCATCTATCTGATTAAACAGGTGCTGGAAGGCAACGAAGTCACGCTTAAAACACAGGAGCATCTCGATCGCTGCCTCACTTGCCGCAATTGTGAAACCACCTGTCCTTCTGGTGTGCGCTATCACAATTTGCTGGATATCGGGCGTGATATTGTCGAGCAGAAAGTGAAACGCCCACTGCCGGAGCGAATGCTGCGCGAAGGATTGCGCCAGGTAGTGCCGCGTCCGGCGGTCTTCCGTGCGCTGACGCAGGTAGGGCTGGTGCTGCGACCGTTTTTACCGGAACAGGTCAGAGCAAAACTGCCTGCTGAAACGGTGAAAGCTAAACCGCGTCCGCCGCTGCGCCATAAGCGTCGGGTTTTAATGCTGGAAGCTGCGCCCAGCCTACGCTTTCGCCCAACACCAACGCGGCAACTGCGCGAGTGCTGGATCGTCTGGGGATCAGCGTCATGTCAGCTAACGAAGCAGGCTGTTGTGGCGCGGTGGACTATCATCTTAATGCGCAGGAGAAAGGGCTGGAACGGGCGCGCAATAATATTGATGCCTGGTGGCCCGCGATTGAAGCAGGTGCCGAGGCAATTTTTGCAAACCGCCAGCGGTTGCGGCGCGTTTGTCAAAGAGTACGGGCAGATGCTGAAAAACGATGCGTTATATGCCGATAAAGCGCGTCAAGTCAGTGAACTGGCGGTCGATTTAGTCGAGCTTCTGCGCGAGGAACCGCTGGAAAAACTGGCAGTTCGCGGCGATAAAAAACTGGCCTTCCACTGCCCGTGTACCCTACAACATGCGCAAAAGCTGAACGGCGAAGTGGAAAAAGTGTTGCTTCGTCTTGGATTTACCTTAACGGACGTTCCCGACAGCATCTGTGCTGCGGTTCAGCGGGAACATATGCGTTAACGCATCCCGATCTGGCACGCCAGCTGCGGGATAACAAAATGAATGCGCTGGAAAGCGGCAAACCGGAATGATCGTCACCGCCAACATTGGTTGCCAGACGCATCTGGCGAGCGCCGGTCGTACCTCTGTGCGTCACTGGATTGAAATTGTAGAACAAGCCCTTGAAAAGGAATAACAAAATGAAAACTAAAGTCATTCTTAGCCAGCAAATGGCGAGTGCAATTATTGCCGCAGGTCAGGAAGAGGCGCAGAAAAATAACTGGTCGGTTCCATTGCTGTTGCCGATGACGGCGGTCATCTGCTGGCGTTAAGTCGCATGGACGATTGCGCGCCGATTGCGGCTTACATCTCCCAGGAGAAAGCGCGTACCGCCGCGCTGGGGCGTCGTGAAACTAAGGGCTATGAAGAGATGGTGAACAACGGACGTACCGCGTTCGTGACTGCGCCGTTACTGACGTCGCTGGAAGGCGGCGTACCAGTTGTTGTGGATGGGCAAATTATTGGTGCCGTGGGCGTTTCTGGTTTAACCGGAGCACAGGATGCGCAGGTCGCGAAAGCGGCAGCAGCGGTGTTGGCGAAATAAGCGAAAACGAGGAGATAAACAATGAGTCAAACCATAACCCAGGGCCGTTTACGCATTGACGCAATTTTAAACGTTTTGTGGATGAAGAAGTTTTACCGGGAACAGGGCTGGACGCTGCGGCGTTCTGGCGCAATTTTGATGAAATCGTTCACGATTTGGCACCAGAAAATCGTCAGTTGCTGGCAGAACGCGATCGCATTCAGGCGGCGCTTGATGAGTGGCATCGCAGCAATCCGGGGCCGGTAAAGATAAAGCGGCCTATAAATCTTTCCTGCGTGAACTGGGCTACCTGGTGCCGCAACTGGAGCGCGTGACGGTGGAAACCACGGGCATTGACAGCGAAATCACCAGTCAGGCGGGGCCACAGCTGGTGGTTCCGGCAATGAACGCCCGCTACGCGCTGAACGCGGCGAACGCTCGCTGGGGCTCACTGTACGATGCGTTATACGGCAGCGACATCATCCCGCAGGAAGGGGCGATGGTCAGCGGCTACGATCCGCAACGCGGTGAGCAGGTTATCGCCTGGGTTCGGCGTTTCCTCGATGAATCTCTACCGCTGGAAAACGGCAGCTATCAGGATGTGGTGGCGTTTAAGGTGGTCGATAAACAATTACGCATCCAGTTGAAAAATGGTAAAGAAACCACGTTACGTACCCGGCGCAGTTTGTCGGTTACCGTGGCGATGCCGCTGCGCTGACCTGCATTTTGCTGAAAAATAACGGCCTGCATATTGAACTGCAAATTGATGCCAACGGGCGGATTGGCAAAGACGATCCGGCGCACATCAACGATGTTATCGTCGAAGCGGCCATCAGTACCATTCTCGACTGCGAAGATTCGGTCGCGGCGGTTGATGCGGAAGATAAAATCCTGCTGTACCGCAATCTGCTGGGCCTGATGCAGGGGACTCTGCAAGAGAAAATGGAGAAAAACGGTCGACAAATCGTGCGTAAACTGAATGACGATCGTCATTACACCGCCGCCGATGGCTCTGAAATTTCTCTGCACGGACGCTCGCTGCTGTTTATCCGCAACGTGGGTCATTTGATGACCATTCCTGTGATTTGGGACAGCGAAGGCAATGAAATCCCGGAAGGCATTCTTGATGGCGTCATGACTGGCGCGATCGCCCTCTATGATTTAAAAGTGCAGAAAAACTCGCGCACTGGCAGCGTCTATATTGTGAAACCGAAAATGCACGGTCCGCAGGAAGTGGCGTTCGCCAACAAACTGTTTACCCGCATTGAGACAATGCTCGGTATGGCACCGAATACCCTGAAAATGGGCATTATGGATGAAGAACGTCGGACCTCGCTGAACTTGCGTAGCTGTATCGCTCAGGCGCGCAATCGCGTGGCGTTCATCAATACCGGTTTCCTCGACCGTACCGGCGATGAAATGCATTCGGTGATGGAAGCTGGCCCGATGCTGCGTAAAAACCAGATGAAATCGACGCCGTGGATCAAAGCCTACGAGCGTAATAACGTGCTTTCCGGTCTGTTCTGTGGGCTGCGCGGTAAAGCGCAAATTGGTAAAGGCATGTGGCAATGCCGGACCTGATGGCAGACATGTACAGCCAGAAGGGCGACCAACTGCGTGCCGGGGCAAACACAGCCTGGGTTCCGTCACCAACCGCTGCTACGCTCCATGCGCTGCACTACCACCAAACCAACGTACAGAGCGTGCAAGCCAACATTGCCCAGACCGAGTTCAATGCTGAATTTGAACCGCTGCTGGACGATCTGCTGACTATTCCGGTGGCTGAAAACGCTAACTGGTCGGTGGAAGAGATCCAACAAGAGCTGGATAACAACGTGCAGGGGATTCTGGGGTACGTGGTGCGCTGGGTGGAGCAGGGGATTGGTTGTTCAAAAGTGCCGGATATTCACAATGTGGCGCTGATGGAAGACCGCGCAACGCTGCGTATCTCCAGCCAGCATATCGCCAACTGGTTACGTCACGGTATTCTGACCAAAGAACAGGTGCAGGCGTCGCTGGAGAATATGGCGAAAGTGGTTGATCAGCAAAACGCTGGCGATCCGGCTTATCGTCCGATGGCGGGGAATTTCGCTAACTCGTGTGCTTTTAAAGCTGCCAGCGATTTAATCTTCCTCGGCGTGAAACAGCCAAACGGCTATACCGAACCGTTATTACACGCCTGGCGTTTTACGCGAAAAAGAAAGTCATTAATAGCGTCAAAAAAAGCCCCAGCAAGTTTTATTGTCGGGGCTATGATAGTAACTGCGGTAGTACATTTATCCCGGAAATAACCGGAGCGATTATCAGGGTTTAACAATATTAAATACCCGTAGCGCATTACTAGCGGGCCTAAAACAACAATATGGACATCTTAACGATACTCTGCGCCTGCGTGTGCGGAACAGAAACCCTTACCCGATATACTTGTTATGCCAGAGGTAGCAATTGCGTTAGCGGCGTACTGTTGCTGTAAGTATAACGCCTATATTTTTACAGTTCAGTCCTCTTTTGCTTATTACAACCTTTAAGTATATCAAGCATATAAAGATAATAAGAGACTGAACAATATGGTTACCTGGACCCAAATGTATATGCCGATGGGAGGACTGGGGCTATCCGCTCTGGTCGCCCTGATCCCGATAATATTCTTCTTCGTTGCACTCGCGGTATTACGTCTGAAAGGACATGTCGCTGGAGCAATAACCCTTATCTTATCTATCCTGATTGCGATATTCGCCTTTAAAATGCCGATTGATATGGCATTTGCTGCTGCAGGCTATGGCTTTATTTATGGATTATGGCCAATTGCGTGGATTATTGTCGCGGCGGTGTTCCTCTATAAATTTAACCGTTGCCAGCGGTCAGTTCGATATTATCCGCAGCTCGGTTATCTCCATCACCGACGATCAGCGTTTGCAGGTGTTACTGATTGGTTTCTCCTTTGGTGCGTTGCTGGAAGGAGCGGCTGGCTTTGGTGCGCCGGTGGCGATTACCGGTGCGCTGCTGGTGGGCCTGGGCTTCAAACCGTTATACGCGGCGGGGCTGTGTCTGATTGCCAACACTGCGCCAGTGGCGTTTGGTGCGTTGGGCGTGCCGATTCTGGTCGCGGTCAGGTAACGGGAATCGATCCGTTCCACATTGGCGCAATGGCGGGACGTCAGTTACCGTTCCTGTCGGTTCTTGTGCCGTTCTGGCTGGTAGCAATGATGGACGGCTGGAAAGGGGTGAAAGAGACGTGGCCAGCGGCGCTGGTTGCTGGGGGAAGCTTCGCTGTCACTCAGTTCTTTACCTCTAACTATATTGGTCCGGAACTGCCGGATATTACTTCGGCGCTGGTGAGTATCGTCTCACTCGCTTTATTCCTTAAAGTCTGGCGGCCGAAAAATACCGAAACGGCAATCAGCATGGGGCAATCCGCAGGTGCGATGGTGGTAAATAAGCCATCTTCTGGCGGTCCCGTGCCTTCAGAATATAGTCTGGGGTCAAATCATTCGTGCGTGGTCACCGTTTTTAATCTTAACGGTGCTGGTCACCATCTGGACCATGAAGCCGTTTAAAGCGTTATTTGCTCCGGGCGGCGCGTTTTATTCACTGGTGATTAATTTCCAGATCCCTCATTTGCATCAACAAGTGTTGAAAGCGGCACCCATTGTCGCCCAACCAACGCCAATGGATGCGGTGTTTAAATTCGACCCTCTCTCGGCTGGCGGCACCGCTATTTTTATTGCGGCGATTATCTCTATCTTCATCCTCGGCGTGGGCATCAAGAAAGGGATTGGCGTCTTTGCCGAAACGCTAATTAGTCTGAAGTGGCCGATATTGTCGATTGGCATGGTGCTGGCGTTCGCCTTCGTCACCAACTATTCCGGCATGTCCACCACGTTGGCGCTGGTACTGGCAGGTACAGGCGTGATGTTCCCGTTTTTCTCACCGTTCCTCGGCTGGCTGGGGGTATTCCTTACCGGCTCGGACACTTCTTCAAACGCCTGTTTGGTTCACTGCAATCGACCACGGCGCAGCAAATCAACGTCTCTGACACTCTGCTGGTGGCAGCAAATACCAGCGGCGGCGTAACTGGCAAGATGATCTCCCGCAATCTATCGCCGTGGCCTGCGCCGCGACGGGCATGGTGGGCCGAGAATCTGACTATTCCGCTACACCGTGAAGCACAGTCTGATTTTTGCCAGCGTTATCGGCGTTATCACGTTGTTGCAGGCGTATGTGTTTACTGGAATGTTGGTCTCGTAAATCAATAATGCCGGATGATCGTTAATATCATCCGGCTTCATTTACATTATTCTGTCTTATTAATTGAAAATTATTTCTCGCTTTATTATCCATGCGGCAATAATGTTTTGTGTTCAGATAACCTGCTAAATAATTAGGAGCGTGAGAACATCTATTTTTTTATCACGCAAAACAAGTCTGTATTAATTATGTTCGCTTGATGAGCAAACACCGTTCTATCTGTTGCTTTTGCAATCTTAATCGTTAAAACTACCAACGAATTTATATAGTTGCGTTGTGAAATGTTGTTAATTTTTTGTTTATTGAAATTTCGTAAAAATAGCCAGCCAGACATCAAATAGGGGTTATTCTTATAAATTTCACCTGTTTTCTATCAATGATGTCGTTTTCTTAAGAATGGAGGAAATTATTAAAGAAGATAAAGCATAAAACTATTTCTCCCAGTTACGAATTTTTTAACATTGTTTTGTCACTTGCGTTATTAATGAATAAGAAATTTAAATATAAGAAATCGCTTTTAGCGGCTATTTTGAGTGCAACCCTGTTAGCCGGTTGTGATGGCGGTGGCTCCGGATCTTCCTCCGATACGCCGCCTGTAGATTCTGGAACAGGGTCTTTGCCGGAAGTGAAACCTGATCCAACACCAAACCCGGAGCCGACGCCTGAGCCAACGCCGGACCCAGAACCTACGCCGGAACCGACACCTGATCCTGAGCCAACACCAGAACCGGAGCCAGAACCTGTTCCTACGAAAACGGGTTATCTGACTCTGGGCGGAAGCCTGCGGGTAACTGGTGATATCACCTGTAATGATGAATCCAGCGATGGCTTTACCTTTACACCAGGCGACAAAGTCACCTGTGTGGCAGGGAACAACACGACAATTGCTACCTTCGACACCCAGTCAGAAGCTGCGCGTAGCCTGCGTGCGGTTGAAAAAGTGTCGTTTAGTCTTGAGGACGCGCAAGAACTGGCGGGTTCCGACAACAAGAAAAGCAATGCGCTCTCGCTGGTCACCTCCATGAACAGTTGCCCGGCGAATACAGAACAGGTGTGCCTGGAGTTCTCCTCGGTGATCGAGAGTAAACGTTTCGACTCGCTGTATAAGCAAATCGATCTGGCACCGGAAGAGTTCAAAAAGCTGGTCAATGAAGAGGTGGAAAACAATGCCGCGACTGATAAAGCGCCATCCACTCATACTTCACCGGTAGTCCCCGTCACGACTCCGGGAACAAAACCGGATCTGAACGCCTCCTTCGTGTCGGCTAACGCGGAACAGTTTTATCAGTATCAACCTTCGGAAATCATTCTCTCAGAAGGTCGCCTGGTGGATAGCCAGGGATATGGTGTTGCTGGCGTCAACTACTACACCAATTCAGGCCGTGGCGTGACAGGGGAAAATGGTGAATTTTCTTTTAGCTGGGGCGAAACCATCTCCTTTGGTATCGATACCTTTGAACTGGGTTCAGTGCGCGGCAATAAGTCGACCATTGCGCTGACTGAACTGGGTGATGAAGTTCGCGGGGCGAATATCGATCAGCTTATTCATCGCTATTCGACGACCGGGCAAAATAATACCCGTGTTGTTCCGGATGATGTACGCAAGGTCTTTGCCGAATATCCCAACGTGATCAACGAGATTATCAATCTCTCGTTATCCAACGGTGCGACGCTGGATGAAGGTGAGCAAGTTGTTAATCTGCCAAACGCATTTATCGAGCAGTTTAAGACGGGTCAGGCCAAAGAGATCGATACCGCGATTTGTGCGAAAACCGACGGTTGTAACGAGGCTCGCTGGTTCTCGCTGACGACGCGCAATGTTAATGACGGCCAGATTCAGGGCGTTATCAACAAGCTGTGGGGCGTGGATACGAACTACAAATCTGTCAGCAAGTTCCATGTATTCCATGACTCTACCAACTTCTATGGCAGCACGGGTAATGCGCGCGGTCAGGCGGTGGTGAATATCTCCAACGCGGCCTTCCCGATTCTGATGGCGCGTAATGATAAAAACTACTGGCTGGCGTTTGGCGAAAAACGCGCCTGGGATAAAAATGAGCTGGCGTACATTACGGAAGCGCCTTCTCTTGTTGAGCCGGAAAACGTTACGCGCGATACCGCCACTTTCAACCTGCCGTTTATTTCGCTGGGGCAAGTCGGTGAGGGCAAACTGATGGTTATCGGTAACCCACACTACAACAGCATTTTGCGTTGCCCGAACGGTTACAGCTGGAACGGGGGCGTTAATAAAGATGGGCAGTGTACGCTCAACAGCGACCCGGATGACATGAAGAACTTCATGGAGAACGTGCTGCGCTATCTGTCCGACGATAAATGGACGCCGGACGCGAAAGCCAGCATGACCGTAGGCACCAACCTGGATACTGTCTATTTTAAACGTCATGGTCAGGTTACAGGAAACAGCGCTGCGTTCGACTTCCATCCGGATTTTGCGGGCATCTCTGTTGAGCATTTAAGTAGCTATGGCGATCTCGATCCGCAGGAAATGCCGCTGCTGATCCTTAACGGCTTTGAATATGTGACTCAGGTGGGTAACGATCCTTATGCAATCCCGCTGCGTGCAGATACCAGCAAACCGAAGCTGACTCAGCAGGATGTGACCGATCTGATCGCCTATCTGAACAAAGGTGGATCGGTGCTGATCATGGAAAACGTGATGAGCAATCTTAAGGAAGAGAGCGCGTCTGGTTTTGTGCGTCTGTTGGATGCCGCAGGTCTGTCGATGGCACTGAACAAGTCGGTAGTAAATAACGATCCGCAAGGGTATCCGAACCGCGTTCGTCAGCAGCGCGCAACGGGCATTTGGTCTATGAACGTTATCCTGCCGTAGATGGTGCGCTGCCGTACACCATCGATAGTAAGACAGGGGAAGTTAAGTGGAAATATCAGGTAGAAAACAAACCTGATGACAAACCGAAGCTGGAAGTTGCCAGCTGGCTGGAAGATGTAGATGGCAAACAGGAAACGCGTTATGCCTTTATTGATGAGGCCGATCATAAAACAGAGGATTCTCTGAAGGCTGCGAAGGAGAAAATTTTCGCCGCGTTCCCGGGGCTGAAAGAGTGTACTAATCCGGCATATCACTATGAGGTCAACTGTCTGGAATATCGTCCTGGCACGGGGGTTCCGGTTACTGGTGGCATGTATGTTCCACAGTATACGCAACTAAGCCTTAACGCCGACACTGCAAAAGCGATGGTGCAGGCTGCGGATTTAGGCACCAACATTCAGCGTCTGTATCAGCATGAGCTCTACTTCCGGACCAATGGTCGCAAAGGTGAGCGTCTGAGCAGCGTCGATCTGGAACGTCTGTACCAGAACATGTCGGTCTGGCTGTGGAACGATACGAGCTATCGTTATGAAGAAGGCAAAAATGACGAGCTGGGCTTTAAAACGTTCACCGAGTTCCTGAACTGCTACGCCAATGATGCCTATGCAGGCGGCACCAAGTGTTCTGCAGATCTGAAAAAATCGCTGGTCGATAACAACATGATCTACGGTGACGGTAGCAGCAAAGCGGGCATGATGAACCCGAGCTACCCGCTCAACTATATGGAAAAACCGCTGACACGCCTGATGCTGGGCCGTTCCTGGTGGGATCTGAACATCAAAGTTGATGTCGAGAAGTATCCGGGAGCAGTATCGGAAGAGGGACAGAACGTTACTGAAACCATCAGCCTGTACTCGAATCCGACCAAATGGTTTGCAGGTAACATGCAGTCAACTGGCCTGTGGGCACCGGCTCAGAAAGAGGTCACCATTAAGTCCAATGCGAACGTTCCTGTGACCGTCACCGTGGCGCTGGCTGACGACCTGACCGGACGTGAGAAGCATGAAGTTGCGCTGAACCGTCCGCCAAGAGTGACTAAAACGTACTCTCTGGACGCTAGCGGTACGGTGAAGTTCAAGGTGCCTTACGGTGGCCTGATTTATATCAAGGGCAATAGCTCTACCAATGAATCTGCCAGCTTCACCTTTACTGGCGTGGTAAAAGCACCGTTCTATAAAGACGGCGCATGGAAAAACGATCTGAACTCACCGGCTCCGCTGGGTGAGCTGGAATCAGACGCTTTCGTCTATACCACACCGAAGAAGAACCTGAATGCCAGCAATTACACTGGCGGACTGGAGCAATTCGCTAACGATCTGGACACCTTTGCCAGATCGATGAATGACTTCTACGGTCGTGATGAAACGAGCGGTAAGCACCGGATGTTTACCTATAAAGCATTGACGGGACATAAACATCGTTTCACAAACGATGTGCAGATCTCCATCGGTGATGCGCACTCGGGTTATCCGGTAATGAACAGCAGCTTCTCGACGAACAGCACCACGCTGCCGACGACGCCGCTGAACGACTGGTTGATCTGGCACGAAGTAGGCACAACGCCGCAGAAACACCGCTGACTGTACCGGGTGCAACTGAAGTCGCGAACAACGTGCTGGCGCTGTACATGCAGGATCGCTATCTCGGCAAGATGAACCGTGTCGCTGACGATATTACCGTCGCACCGGAATATCTGGAGGAGAGCAACAACCAGGCATGGGCACGCGGCGGTGCGGGTGACCGTCTGCTGATGTACGCGCAGCTGAAGGAATGGGCAGAGAAAAACTTGATATCAAGAAATGGTATCCAGATGGCACTCCTCTGCCAGAGTTTTACAGCGAGCGTGAAGGGATGAAAGGCTGGAACCTGTTCCAGTTGATGCACCGTAAAGCGCGCGGCGATGACGTTGGTGACAAGACCTTTGGTGGCAAGAATTACTGTGCTGAATCCAACGGTAACGCTGCTGACACGCTGATGCTGTGTGCATCCTGGGTCGCTCAGACGGATCTTTCGGAGTTCTTTAAGAAATGGAATCCGAGTGCGAATGCTTACCAGCTGCCGGGGGCGAGCGAGATGAGCTTCGAGGGCGGTGTGAGCCAGTCGGCGTACAACACGCTGGCGTCACTCAATCTGCCGAAACCGAAGCAAGGGCCGGAAACCATTAATAAGGTTACCGAGTATTCGATGCCTGCTGAATAACCCGGATAAGGCGTCACGCCGCATCCGGCATGAAATAAGGCGCACCGGGTTGCGCCAGCTTATTGGGCCTGGAGGAAAGCCATATGGCATACACCTGCAGGCCCGCATCCGGCAAGTTACAACAAACAACCTTTAACCATGCTTTTTGATGTTTTTCAGCAATACCCCGCGGCGATGCCCATACTGCTACCGTCGGAGGATTGATTATCGCAGTTTTTTGAATGTGGTGATTTGGCGTTACCCCATCATGCTGCGCCAACAAATGGCGGAGTTTCATGGTGAAATGCCGAGTGCGCAGTCAAAAATAAGCCTTGCGCTACCGCGTTCGCACTGCCCACATTGTCAGCAGACCATCCGGATACGTGACAATATTCCGCTGCTCTCCTGGCTGATGCTCAAAGGGCGCTGCCGCGACTGTCAGGCGAAAATCAGCAAGCGTTATCCGCTGGTGGAGTTATTGACAGCACTCGCTTTTTTGCTGGCGAGTCTGGTCTGGCCGGAAAGTGGATGGGCGCTGGCGGTGATGATATTATCCGCCTGGCTGATTGCCGCGAGCGTCATTGACCTCGATCACCAATGGCTGCCCGATGTTTTTACTCAGGGCGTATTGTGGACGGGACTAATTGCGGCATGGGCGCAGCAGAGCCCGCTCACGCTACAAGATGCAGTCACCGGCGTCCTGGTGGGGTTTATCACTTTTTACTCTCTGCGCTGGATAGCCGGAATAGTTCTGCGTAAAGAAGCATTAGGCATGGGCGATGTATTATTGTTCGCTGCGTTAGGTAGTTGGGTGGGGCCGTTGTCACTGCCCAATGTTGCTTTAATCGCCTCATGCTGCGGCCTGATATATGCCGTTATTATAAAAAAAAGGATCAACCACACTGCCTTTTGGACCGTGTTTAAGTCTGGGCGGTATAGCAACACTTTATCTACAGGCATTGTTTTAATGATAACCACGTCATTATCAAAGTGACATTTTAACTCTTATTAATAACCTTAGAGATTATTTACCATGTCGATAAAACAGATGCTAGGGAGGGTATTAATATCGCTATTGTTGAGCGTTACAGGATTATTAAGTGGCTGTGCCAGCCATAATGAAAACGCCAGTTTGCTGGCGAAAAAACAGGCGCAAAATATCAGCCAAAACCTGCCGATTAAATCTGCGGGATATACCTTAGTGCTGGCACAAAGTAGCGGCACGACGGTAAAAATGACCATTATCAGCGAAGCGGGTACTCAGACCACGCAGACGCCAGACGCCTTTTTAATCAGCTATCAACGACAAATGTGCGCTGACCAACAGTGAAATTAATGCTCACTGAGGGAATTAATTACAGCATAACGATTAATGATACACGTACAGGTAACCAGTATCAGCGGAAACTGGATCGTACCACCTGTGGAATAGTCAAAGCATAACGTCGGGTAGATATAAATTGGCGCGGGTTGTTTTTCGTGACGCACGAATTTATCTCATTCAATGGCTGACAAAAATTCGTCACACTCTTAACCAGAGACAATCTCTTAATACAGACAAAGAGCATCTGCGAAAAATTGTACGCGGGATGTTCTGGCTGATGCTGCTTATTATTTCTGCAAAAGTGGCGCATTCACTCTGGCGCTATTTCTCCTTTTCTGCGGAATATACGGCTGTTTCCCCATCGGCGAATAAACCGCCCCGTGCGGATGCAAAAAACGTTCGATAAAAATGACGTGCAATTAATCAGCCAGCAAAACTGGTTTGGCAAATATCAGCCCGTCGCCACGCCGGTAAAACAACCCGAACCTGTGCCTGTGGCAGAAACGCGTCTTAATGTGGTGCTGCGCGGGATTGCCTTTGGTGCCAGACCCGCGCGGTTATTGAAGAAGGCGGTAAACAGCAGGTCTATTTGCAGGGTGAAACGCTTGGCTCGCACAATGCGGTGATTGAGGAAATCAATCGCGACCATGTGATGCTGCGCTATCAGGAAAAATAGAGCGCCTGAGCCTGGCTGAAGAGGAGCGTTCCACTGTTGCCGTGACCAACAAAAAAGCTGTCAGTGACGAAGCAAAGCAAGCTGTTGCTGAGCCTGCTGCCAGTGCGCCAGTTGAGATCCCGACTGCCGTGCGTCAGGCACTGGCGAAAGATCCGCAGAAAATTTTTAACTATATCCAGCTTACGCCTGTGCGTAAGGAGGGGATTGTCGGTTATGCAGTGAAGCCGGGGGCAGATCGTTCTCTGTTCGATGCCAGCGGTTTCAAGGAAGGCGATATCGCCATTGCGCTAAATCAGCAGGATTTCACTGATCCACGAGCAATGATTGCTCTGATGCGGCAGTTACCTTCAATGGATTCCATTCAACTTACGGTTTTACGCAAGGGTGCGCGCCACGACATTTCCATCGCGCTGCGCTAACCGCATTTAATCCAGGAGAATCATTCATCGTGTTTTGGCGTGATATTACGTTGTCGGTCTGGCGTAAGAAGACAACTGGCCTCAAAACAAAAAAGCGTTTACTGCCGCTGGTGCTGGCAGCGGCATTATGCAGTTCACCGGTCTGGGCGGAAGAAGCCACTTTCACCGCTAATTTTAAAGATACCGACCTGAAATCGTTCATCGAAACCGTCGGCGCTAACCTTAATAAAACCATCATTATGGGGCCGGGCGTACAGGGGAAAGTGAGTATTCGCACCATGACCCCGCTCAATGAACGCCAGTATTACCAGCTATTCCTTAACCTGCTGGAAGCACAGGGGTATGCCGTCGTACCGATGGAAAACGACGTGCTGAAGGTGGTGAAATCCAGCGCTGCGAAAGTCGAGCCGCTGCCGCTGGTCGGTGAAGGCAGCGACAACTACGCGGGCGATGAAATGGTCACCAAAGTAGTGCCGGTACGTAATGTGTCGGTACGCGAGCTGGCACCGATTCTGCGCCAGATGACTCGACAGCGCAGGCTCAGGCAATGTTGTTAATTACGATCCCTCCAACGTGATTATGCTCACCGGACGCGCCTCCGTTGTGGAGCGCCTGACAGAAGTGATCCAGCGCGTGGATCACGCGGGTAATCGCACCGAAGAGGTGATCCCGCTGGATAACGCCTCGGCTTCGGAAATCGCCCGCGTGCTGGAAAGCCTGACGAAAAACAGCGGCGAGAACCAGCCTGCGACGCTGAAATCTCAAATTGTCGCCGACGAACGCACCAACAGTGTGATTGTCAGTGGTGACCCGGCCACGCGGGACAAAATGCGCCGCCTGATCCGTCGGCTGGACTCAGAAATGGAACGCAGCGGCAACAGCCAGGTGTTCTATCTCAAATACAGCAAAGCCGAAGATCTGGTCGATGTGCTGAAGCAGGTCAGCGGCACGCTCACGGCGGCTAAAGAAGAGGCGGAAGGCACGGTCGGTAGCGGGCGTGAGATTGTATCCATCGCCGCCAGCAAACACAGTAATGCCCTGATTGTAACCGCACCGCAGGACATCATGCAGTCGCTGCAAAGCGTGATTGAACAACTGGATATTCGCCGTGCTCAGGTGCACGTCGAGGCGTTGATCGTGGAAGTTGCCGAAGGTAGCAATATCAACTTCGGCGTGCAGTGGGCGTCGAAAGATGCCGGATTAATGCAGTTTGCTAATGGTACGCAGATCCCTATCGGTACGCTGGGGGCAGCCATTTCTCAGGCGAAACCGCAGAAAGGCTCGACGGTGATCAGTGAAAACGGCGCTACCACCATTAATCCGGATACCAACGGCGATCTCTCCACACTCGCCCAGCTTCTTTCTGGATTTAGCGGTACGGCGGTTGGCGTGGTGAAAGGCGACTGGATGGCACTGGTGCAGGCGGTTAAAAACGACTCCAGCTCGAACGTTCTCTCCACGCCGAGCATCACTACGCTGGACAACCAGGAAGCCTTCTTCATGGTGGGCCAGGACGTTCCGGTATTAACCGGCTCTACCGTTGGCTCCAATAACAGCAATCCTTTCAATACAGTAGAAAGGAAAAAAGTCGGCATCATGCTGAAAGTCACGCCGCAGATTAACGAAGGTAACGCGGTACAGATGGTGATTGAGCAGGAAGTCTCGAAGGTGGAAGGACAGACCAGCCTCGACGTGGTGTTTGGTGAGCGCAAACTGAAAACCACCGTGCTGGCTAACGATGGTGAGCTGATTGTGCTTGGTGGTCTGATGGACGATCAGGCGGGAGAAAGCGTGGCGAAAGTGCCGCTGCTGGGCGATATCCCATTGATTGGTAACCTGTTTAAATCGACGGCGGATAAAAAAGAAAAACGTAACCTGATGGTGTTTATCCGTCCGACCATTCTGCGTGACGGTATGGCGGCAGACGGCGTGTCGCAGCGCAAATATAACTACATGCGCGCCGAGCAGATCTATCGCGATGAGCAAGGTTTAAGCCTGATGCCGCACACCGCGCAGCCGGTACTGCCAGCGCAAAATCAGGCTCTACCGCCGGAAGTTCGTGCATTCCTTAATGCCGGGAGAACGCGTTAATGGTGCCTGTAGCACAGGAAACCACCGCTAACACCGTGCGTCTGCCCTACAGTTTCAGCCGTCGGTTTAGCTGGTGGCATGGTGCGAAGCGTCGCTGGAGATCCTCCATGTGCATCCGTTGTCGCTCTCTGTTTGCAGGAGCTGCAGCGGGGCTGAACGCGCCCTTTACGCTGCGGCAAATCGACGGGGCCGAATTTGAACAGCGGCTGAATGCGGTCTGGCAGCGGGACTCTTCCGAGGCTCGCCAGCTGATGGAAGATCTCGGTTCTGCTGAGGACTTTTTTACTCTCGCGGAAGAACTGCCAGAAACGGAAGATCTGCTGGAAAGTGACGACGATGCGCCGATCATCAAACTGATCAACGCCATGCTGGCAGAGGCGATTAAAGAAGGCGCTTCGGATATCCACATCGAGACGTTTGAAAAGAGTCTGGTGATCCGTTTTCGCGTTGACGGCACATTACATGAAATGCTGCGCCCGGGGCGCAAACTGGCCTCGCTGCTGGTGTCGCGTATCAAGGTGATGGCGCGGCTGGACATTGCCGAAAAGCGCGTGCCGCAGGATGGACGTATTGCGCTGTTGCTGGGCGGCCG
>ENA-OQER01000769-OQER01000769.1-human-gut-metagenome-genome-assembly--contig:-NODE-769-length-16872-cov-3.573007_pt1 | contig 16872 bp, 20 predicted proteins | sample MGYA00242797_ERZ504639 | MGnify/ENA primary metagenome ERZ504639 (study PRJEB26092, sample SAMD00036306) | human gut metagenome | host: Homo sapiens | study: EMG produced TPA metagenomics assembly of...
GGTCTCGCCCTTGTACTCGAAGAGTCCTAAATCGCGGGCTATAGAATTGGCAGAACGGTACTGCTGGGTAGGAACCTGATTGGCGTACTGCCAGTTGCTCATCCATGCTATTGCCACACGACGTCCGGCCTGTGCCTGGAGTCAGTGTACATCGAGTCCCTGACATATACCAACTGCTGCACCTCCTCAAACTTGTCGGAAATTGGGTCGCCTCTGCCTCATAGAGGTCGTGGGTGTAACTGCCGATGCAATTGGGAATATAGGATAGAAAATCCAATACGCACCAGCTGCTGCCGCTGTTGGTCATGCCTGTGTCAGCAGGTGGGTACCACCAACAGAGGATGATGCTCACCACCAAGGGCTTGAACAGTTTCATCACGTCCAACGGTTCGTTCTTCACCATCATCTTGTAGGCCATGCTTGCCGCCACGATGATAGAGAACAGTGCCGCCAATGCCATACACATTTGGAGGATCCACCAGAACGGCCCTTGTGAGCCTGTGAAGGTGGCATCGGTCAGGAACTCGTTGGTCTGGAATATCACATCGTCAATCTCTCTTCGAGGATGTTGATGCCGAAATCGCTGAGTATGTTGTCTGCCATCAGTGCCTGGTTCTATTGTTGATAATCTCTTTGATAAACTCTATGCCTTTCGGTGTCCATGACAGATAGAGTGGTAGAAGCAGCGCATCCTGCCTGTGACATATACCGCAATGCCCTTGTCCTGAAGGTCTTCACGCAGTTTCCACATTCCATATTCCTTGGTGATGATGCCTTCCTCTTTGAGGGTCTTCACAATCTTGCCGTAGTAACTTCCGACATATTTGTGAAGCTTTGACATTGAAACTACCTCTAAATCAGATGGCATATAATGCTCATCAACGATGGGTGTCCTGCCGATAACGCTGATTCGCTTCGGCATCCTTGACATCTCCAACTGCCACTTGCCGTTTTTCCTCTTGGCGGCATAGAGACGTAACTGTATTTTTGATATTGATTCCATAGCTATTTCTTTATTTTATGTTCTTTCGATAACAGGAATGACTCCCACGCTCTTCAGTTTCTCATAGAGGAAGCGGCGACCTTTCTGTGTCCATTTGGTGTTCATGCGCACATCCTCCGTACCGTCCTTGTGTTTAATGAGGTAGGTCTCGCTGGTCACATAACCGCAGTCCTTGTAGTCGGCATACAGAATCCACTGCTTGCCACGCTGATACTGGATGTTCATCTCCTTCAGACGTCGGTTGAAGCGGATGGACGACTCGCCATAGTCCTGTGCTATCTGTGTGACCAGGACACTGCTCTTCGTGGCAAGGATGATGTCAAGGTAACTCACCTTGTCCTTCATCTCCGTCACCTCCTGTTGCAGGTCATCCACCTTGGATCCCAACTCAACGATGCGTGTCCTTTGGTGTTCACACTCCTGTTCGACAAGCAGACGCTTTTGTCGTTCTTCCTTCAGATTGACTGCTAACCGTATCAGGAAGTCTGGCTCTGCCAATGCCTTCTCGATGGTCTGCTGTGTCATATAGGCACCATGCTTGCGGATAGAGGGGAGCACCTCCGATGTCACCCACTTGCGGAAACGTTTGGCTTCGGGTTTGCGACTGTCAAGGATGACATCATACAGTCCGTCTTCATTGATAAAGTTTGTAACCTGTTCTCTTCCAAGACTATCCGAGATGGGGTACTTTGAAAGTACATCATCCGAAAGTCGTTGTACCAACTTGCTGGTTTTTAGTCCAAGAACTCTTGCCACATCAGCCAAACAGAACAAGGGTTGCTCTGGTGTTCCTGTGGTTCGGACTGCTCCAAATTCCTCGTTGTTGAAAATCTGAATATCGTTCATATCTCTATGCTGTTTTGTGATTATTTCTTCTCTTCCCTTATTTCTATCTGTTCACACTTTCTTCACCCTCACCGCTGTTGGCATCATCGCCGTCAGTGCCTGTCGAGCTCCTCACGCCCTTCATGTTTTCCTGCCAACGGCTCTTGGCATCGCTGATGATGCTGCCTTTATGTACTACACGGTCGTTGGTGGCTGCCAAGAGGGCGGTAGTCTGGCTTTGGGTGTTGAGCTGCACAAGGTATTTCAGTAGTGTCTCGTTCTGTGTCGTCAGGTCGGCATAGATGCTAAGATACTGCCGCTTTCTCTGTGCATTGGGCATATAGGCATCCTTGGTGGCTTTCACGGCACACTGGTACATATTGTACAGTTCCTCCCACCGACGCTTGTCGTTGATGGTGCCTCCTGTAGGGATGATATGGTCTATGTTCGCCTTCATCTTGTCCAACTGACCGTTGATCTTGCTGCTTTCGGCAAGCCAGGCGAGGTCTATCTGTCGGTCGGCTACGTTCAAGGCTTCCACCTCAGCACGCTTGGTGAGGGCAGAGTCTATCTTCTCCGCATCATCTACTTGGTTGTAGAGGTTGATGCCGGCAAGAGTGCGGAAACCTAACTTGTTCTTCTCTGCCGCTGTCTTCTTATAGTTGTTATGTAACAGCCAATAATAGAACTCAGGGGTGAGAGAACCGCCACCTGTCTCCATCACCGTTATCTGGTTCTGCTTGGAGGAGTCGTGGTTGTAGGTCACGCTCTGGGCTGTGGCTTTGATGGTGGTTGCTACCGCATGATGAGTATCATTGTCTTCTTCATGTCCGTTCTTCTTTTGTTTACAATCCGTCAATAGTCAAGTTTTCCTGCCACTTTCCATCGGCTGAAGGCATCTTCCAGTATCTCTTCCTTCGTCCTCGTCCGATACACCTTCTCCTTCCAATAGCCCATGCGCAGCTGCACATACCGCCATGTCTGGAAGTAGGCTTGGTTCAGATGTTTTTCTATCAGGTCCAACGAATTGTTGATATTGTCCAACACCATCAGCAGGTCGGAAGTTGAACAGGCTGCCGCTCCTGTGGCATACAACACGAGGTCGTTGACGCTATGGTAGAGTTGGCTTCCTTCGTTGTATATGTTGTCGATGGCTTTCTTGTTGATGCTGATGAGCATCGTGTCAGCCAGTTCGATGTGTTTCCGCTTGATGACCTTATCATTGAAGTCCTCCAACAGGTTCTTGTAGTCACTGATGCGGTCGCTCACCGTCTGGTAGGTGCTCTTCACGTTCAGCACCGTGCGCAACGACTGGTACATCACATCGATGATGTCGAAGGCCCGGGTGTATTTGTCCAAATCCACATTCAGTTCCTTGTATTTGCCCACCTCTTCACTGCTGTATTCATGCAGCAGTTGATTGCTGTACTCCAAAGTGCTGCGTGCCAGCAAGAGGCTGCGCTGCTTCTTGTGGTCGTTGATGTATGCTTCCACCGATACCGCATCGAATCCCCATTGCGCCAAGGCTGTATTGGGGAAGAGGGTAATCAGCAGGAGAGCTATGATGATGGTATGTCTCATTCTCCGTTCCTCCCTCAGTTTTCGTTCTCGTTATCTTCACCATTCCCTCTGTTAGGGTCTGCATTCTCTCTCCATCGCTCGTAGCACTCTTCAATGAGTGTCCTTCTGCGACCTTGGTCTGCGTCGATTGAAGGAAGAATGTCCTTCAGCACGTCAATGATGCTGCGCTTGTAGTGCATCATTTTTTCTAATGATACCAAGTCGGCGTAAATCTTGGTGATACGGCTATCTACTTCACGGGCTATCTCCAGACGGTCGCTCGACCAGAGCAGGTGTATTACATCGTCATTGTCGGCGGTCTGGGTTGCCTCGCTCTTGGCATATTCTGTGGTGATGCTGCACGACGGGAACTCCTGGGCTATCTCCGAGATACGGCTGTTCACCTGCCTCGTCTTCTCCTCGTCAGAGGCATTCGGGTCAAGGGTCAGCACATCCACCACCTGTGTGTCGGTGTATTCCGAGGTCAGCTCCCACGATATTTGCAGTATCGCACGGTGTATCTTGATGCCAAGGAAGTACTTGGCTTCCTTGCAATGGACAGTGTCGCCTTGAAGGTGATAATGCCGTTGATGTTGGGCATGGTGGCAGTTCGGACGTAGGTGTAGCCGTTCCACGAACCGGCACCTTGCCACGTGAGATTGTAGGCTGACTTCACATCCTGCATGATGGCAGGGATGCGGTAGTAGTCATCGGTGGAGGTGGCATTGTCGTTAGCCGCCTCGCTCTTGGCATTCTGTATGTCTGCCAACTGCTGCTGCCATGTCGCCAATTCCTTCTTCAGGTTGTCTATCTTCGTCTTGTTGACATTATGTTGCTGCCGCAAGGCAGGGGCTTCCTCCACAGAGGCATTGGCTATCTGCGTGAGCAGGTTCCTGTTCTCTGTCTCCAACTGGCTTATCTGCGCCTCCAACAGGCTATCTTGCTATTCGCCTCACGTTCCTTCTCGTCCAGTTCCGATAGGTCGAGATTATTTTCTGATACGCTTGTCCTCATGGCGCATTCCTTGCTGTGGGCATTGAGCGAACCGCCGCACTCACGGCACTTGTACTGCGTGCTGCCCTGTCCGAGGGTGACACCGTCCGAACAGGTGACGCTGATGGTCACGCTCTCCACGCCCTTCAGTTTGGCGGCATCGGTGGCTTGATAGTAACGGCGTGCGTCACTGCCGATGTAATAGACATAGCCCTCCTCGTTGTCGTTATACTCCGAGAGACGTGCCTGCAACTGACGCTTGAAGGTATTCAAGTCCATGCTGTAGGAGTCGAAGACATCCTCATACACCTCTTCCACGTTGTTCCAGCTCTTGGTAACGTGTATCTCGTAGGCGTAGGCTTCTTGGTCTGCTTGCCGCCACGGCTGATGATGTACGACGACATCCAATAGTTCATCGTATAGGTGAAGCCGTCGCTCTGGGCGTTGAGCTGCTGCACACGGCTGCGGCTCCATCCGGCATGGTTCTCCGAGTTGGCCAGTATCTGCTCTCGCTGCGTGCTGTTAGGGTAGAAGTTGGGGTCGGAGGTGTTGATACGATACCAATGGTCACCGTTCAGAATACTGTTGTCATCGGTCGGCGGATAGTAGTCACAGAGGCTTACGCTGCCTTGGTCTCGTCGGGCAATGTACCAACGCTGTGTATAGTAGTTGCCCTGCGTCTCGCTCAGATAGTCTGTCATCCACGAGGTGATGTTGTAGTTGGAGAGGTCGAAGAGGCTGCCACGTTGTCCTCGCCACCCACCAGACTAAGGAGTGTGCTGCCGATGCCGTTCTCTGCCTGTTCATAGAGGTCATGGTAGTTGTCATAGATGTCGATGATTTTACTCACCTTGCCATTGAAAAGGTCGTTGAAGGCACTCTGCTGCAAGAGTGCGCCTGATGCCCCGTTGATACCTGCCGTCGCCAACGATGCTCCCATATTGTAAAGCGTCTCGATGTCGGCGGTGAGGTTCTCCACGGTGAAGTTGCCGGGCACACTGGCGATGTCATCCAACAGCTGCTGCCAATCTACATTGCCTATCTCCGAGAGTTTGAGGATGGCGGCTATCTCTTGGTTGATTTCCAAGAACTGAATGTCGGCAAAGGTCAAGCTACTGTTGGTCACGACACTCTCAAACTGCATACACAGCGACTTTGTGTCGGCGCATATCTTCATCAGGTAACTGCCCCAGTAGAGGGCGGTCTGCGGACTTTTCAGCATCATTCCTGCCACCGTCCATATCTTGGGCATAATCTTGTTCGCCACCATATTGTGGATGCGGCGGTAATAGTAGTTCTCCGTGCTACTGCTCCAAATGCCGAGGTCGGTGAATGCCTTGCGCTCCAAGAACTTGGCAGCGAAGATGCCGGCAGTGGCAACCTCTGCGGCATTGTAGTGCTTCAAGATTTCGCCCACCTGCTCGTTATAATAGCTCTCTGCCATAGCTCCAGCACCGAATGCGGCAGCCATGGCGGCAACGATCTGCTTGTCGTAGTTCACGCTGTAATACTGCGCATGAACCCTTCCCACGACAAGTGTAAGACACATATATATTATAATAAGGTATAAACGTCTCATTGCTTCACTACTTTACGTTTTTACTACTTTCAGTTTCTACTATTCCACTACTTTACTACTTGTAGTATTTACTATTGGTAGTATTCACTACTAATCGTATTTACTACTAATCGTAAATACTACCCAGCCACCGTTCCCGAAAGTTTTGCTTTCGGGCATCTGGGCTTTACGTCTATTCCGGGATTTCCGTTTCCATCAATCAGCCCCGTGCTCGCCGTGTCAGCGGCGAGTGGCTCCATCGTCCGTCAAATTGAGCACATGCCCCGCCTCATTGACCTTCTGCGCAAATGCCAACGACTTCCCGATGCCACTGGCATCCCAATCTCTGCAATACCGCTCGATAGCCTCCTGATGTCTGCACTTCAGTTCATGCTTATAGAGTTTCAATGCCTCCTTCTCAGCTCGCTCGGTGGTGTAGGTCATATAGCACTCGTGCGGCTCCTCCACACCATACACTCCGCTCGTCGATCCACGTCGGATAAACACCTCACGGAAGAAACTTCTTCCCTCCTTGTTATCCAAGCGGTTGACAGTGAATATCTTCTTGCAATCCACATCCGTCAATCCTAATATCGCCTTGATCTCGTCGAATCGCTCACGAAATTTGCTTTGGTCGAGCAGCATCACCACGTCGGAGTTGTTGATGATGGCTTCCTTCACGATGGGACTGCCGATGATGTCCTGTATCTCCTGTGTCACTACGCCCACGCTCGCCCAGAACTTTCGGGCTGTCTTGTATAGGTACTTGATGTACTCGGCCATCAGCGGCGAGGCGATGGCTTTCCATGCCTCCTCGATGACAAGGCACTTGCGTTCTTCTTCAGGCGCATCTTCTGCAGGAACACGTCCATGATGATGAGCGTCACGATGGGGAAGAGCTGCTTGTTCTCCTTGATGGCATCCACCTCGAAGACGATGAAGGTCTCGTCGAACAAGGTGCTATCCACGTTCTCGTTGAGAATCTTGTCGTACTTGCCGCCACGGTAGAAGTTTTGGAGCATATAGGCGAAGTTGTCGCAGTCGATGGTGGTGATGTTGTTCTCGATGCAGATCTGGTCGAGACGCTCACAGGCGATCATAGAATGAGTCGAAGGAGAGGGTCGTTCACGCTCAATGCCATGCGCCGTTCCTCCAGTCCCTTGATGAGTTTCTCCACCTTGTCGTGTATCTGCGTCAGCTCCGTGCCGCGCCGCTTCTCCATGGTGGAGAGGTTTTTTCTCAGTGTCTCCTTCTGTGAGGAAGGATAGGGCTGCACACCGTTGAAATAGAAATCGTAATACTCCGTCACCAACTGCTCCACGACACGGAACTCCAGTTCGGGTATCTGCGTCTCCGAGCCTTTCCATATCAGCAGTATCAGGTTCTTCAGGAAGTCTATCTTCTCAATGTTCAGCTCCCGCTTGCTGATGTTGAAGGGGTTCATGGTGATGGGCTTGTCCTCCGTATAGGCGATGTACTTGCCGCCCACATACTCGCAGAGTCCCTCATACGAGTTACCCGTATCGACCATGACGATGTCGGTGTTCTGCTCCCACAACTGACGCACCACGCTGTTCATGTGGAACGACTTGCCGCTGCCCGAAGGACCCAAACAAAAAAGTTCGAGTTGTCGGTCAGCTTCTCCTTTCCCTCCTTTCCTGTGATGTCGATGGCTACGGGCACACCTTGGCGTCGGTATAGTATATCTTCAGCGGGGTGTCCTCATTATGCACGATGCGCTCCTTGTACATCAGACAGGTGGCGGCATCGCCGAGGGTGAGGAATCGGTCGTAGTCGGCATTCATGCATAGCAGTTGCCGGGGAAAGAGTTGACGAACAGCTCCAACTGGTTGTAGGCCCGCTTGCTGATGTGGATGCCCATGCGCGAGAAGGAGTTTTCGAGATGGTTGGTGCATTTCTGTATGTCGGTGTCGCCGCTCACTGCCACCACGAGGTTGTAGTGGGTATAGACGAGCTGCTTGCTCTCACGGGCTATCACCTCCTGCACACGCTTGATGTCCTCTACAGCCATCAGGTTGCTGGGGTTGGGCATGGAGGCATGGCGGTTTTTCTTCTTGTCGAGTAGGGCAAGCTCACGCTTCTGGTTGGGCACGAACACCATCTGGTTGAACACCACGCAGTCGGCTCCGGGCACGCTATCGACGATGCTCACGAGATCAACGGGCATACTGGTGTTGTTCACCTCGATATTTGCGTAGGGACGGATGACCGACGGCAAGTTGGCATAATCCACATCCACAAGGCTATACACCTTGCAGCTACGGTCCCCCATGCCGATGGTCTCGTCATCGACCTTGAAGTTGGTCATCGACACCACCTTGTCACGGAAGTTCATGGAGAAGAAACGGTCCACATACTCGCAGGCTTCCGTTTTGCCGAGGAATCGGGACTTCACGCCGGCATCCCTCAGCTGGTCGTGCACCTTGCGTATCTTCACCAAGAAGTCACGCCATTTCTTGTTGTCGAACGACATCAGACGGCTCTTCTTGTTCTCCTGTGTGATGGTGAGGTAGCAGACGCTGTCGGTAAAGGGTCTGCCGTTGAAATAGCGGAAGTAACTCTCGCTCAGGAACTCATGATTTCCACCGTTCTCTTCCTTGAATGCCTTCCTCACAAACACGTCCTGCTTGTGCAGCGCATAGCCTTCGCCCAAGGTCTGGGCAAGGGCGGCGAAGAGGTGGGTGAACTCATAGTAGGCCTCGATGTTGGCGGAATACTTCTGCACAGGGTTCTCCATCTTCAGAACAGCGGAGTATTCGCCCGTCTTGGTATAGAGCACGCCGATGCCATCCACTTCCTCGATGGAGAAGTAGATGTCCTGGAAGATGCGCTTGCGCTTCCCTCCCGTGCCGAATGCCTTGACACTGATGGCCATGCCCACGCAGATGGCTGAGAATATGAGTATGATGTATAGGGTCATTGTTCTTTTTCTTTTTTAATCGCAAAAAGGCGGGCGCACCCTCATGCGTGATGCCCCCACCTCCATTCACTTACAATCATTGATAGCTTTCCACTTGGACATAATGGATTCTCTTTTTTGTTTTACACTTTCTTTGAATAGGCATAGATGAATATGCCGTTGTCACTCTTCTTGCTGTGCAAGCCCTTGCGCTGCTTCATGACGATGAGAACGCCACCGACAGCTACGGCGAGGACTAGCAGCACGAGTCCTGCCACGAAACCGAAGATGCAGTAGCCGAGGATGAAACCCGCAACGGCTCCTCCTGCGGTGCTGCCGCCCAGTAGATGTAGCGTCCCTGCAACCCGAAGAACTCCAATGGACGTTGCAGTCCCTTGAAAATGGGATAATCCGGAAAACGCTCTTGCTTTGTATCTGCCATAACTGTCAGTGTTTTAACGTTCTACATACTCACAATCTCACGCTGCGTTTAACCTCCAATGCCGAAGAACAGAGGCAGTGCCTGGGCTGCTGCAATGAGGAAAATACATGCGCCGACGACCATCATGATCTTCTTTTTCACGTCCTGTTCCTCGTTGTTCATGGCGATGTAAACGCTTATGGCTCCGACAATTGCAACGACACCTGCAATGGCATAGCAGAGCTTCACCACGATAGGTACATACTTGGCAATCTCCTCCGTCACTGTGGTAAGCGCGGTCGTTCCTGCCGAGTAGTCGCCGGCTGCGTTCTGTGCCATTGCTGCGGTGGTGCCGACAAGCAACATCAGGGCGAGCGTTTTCATGCGCTGTGAAAGAGAAGAATCCCTTCACCTTCTTGTTAATCCTTTCAAACATTCTTTTTACCTTTTAATTTGTTACACTTTGAGTTATCTTATCTCGTATCACCTGTATCTCAAATCTGATAACCGAAGAAAGCGGGGAAGACGATGGTCGCTCCTATGAGGAACAGGCAGGCTCCCACCAGCATCATGATGTTCTTCTTCACTCCTTCTTCGCCCGTATTCATCTTTATATATATCTGCAAGGCGCTGACTATGACCACGATGCCCGCCACTGCATAGCACAGATAAACGATATAGAGCATCATCGTCACGGCATAGTATGGCACTCGCAAGTGCGTCCGCTCCCCAGCTGTAGTCCACGTTGCCACACTTAGCACTGGCCAGAGCTGGGGTTAAAGCGGCATATAATGATAGAAATGCACTTCTTGTTTTTGACATCATATCTCATTATTGAGTGATTCCACCTTGACCATGTCACGTCCATTGTGACGAAGACCGCGGGCGATGATGGTGTTGTTCAATTCTTCCGAATACATGGGGTCGGAATAGGTGGTATTCACTTCCTCCATCTTCTTCTCGATTGCGCTTTGTATCTTTTCAAGCACATGAGGCTTGCTCTCTTCCGCAGTGGCGGCTGCCTCCTCTGTAGGCTCTGCAAGCTGCTTCTCCTCGTAGGCTGTCTCATATTGGTTGTCGCCTACGCTGAAACCACCGTCGCTCTCGCTGACCGCTATCGACTCTTCCTCGTCGGTCATGTCACTGACATCAAACGACTCGCCCTGTGACTTCTCGTCCTTGGGCTTTCCGTACAGATCCTGCACGATGATGACCGTATAGTAGATGACATAGATTATGGTCACGACAATGGCGAATATTACAAATGACTTCATATTTTCAAGTTTGATTTTACTATGGTTTGGCTTATTGCCGATGCAAAGGAACTACCTTTTCTTCAATCTTAAACCGAAATGACTTTCCGCGGAGCCAAATCTTAACTCTAATTTTGATTACACTCGCAATCATACTCAAAAATCAAACTCGAAAGGCACAAAAAAAGCCCTTCCGATAGGGAAGAGCTTGTAAAGAGGTGGATGAAAAAAATGTGGATGGCTATATGGTCAGGTACTTGCCATGGGAGAAGTCCTGATGTTCGTTAGAGAAAACATAGCCCAACTGGTTGGACAAGCATTGGGTGTTGCCTATCCTGGCATCGATGTTGGTGTGCGAATGTCCGTATATCCAATAGTCTATGCCGCTATCGGTGATATAGTCCTCCAACTCTACGGTGAACGCCACGTTTGCCTTGCTGCCTTGAAACTTTGGGTGGAGCATACGGAACGATGGTACATGATGGGTGACAACAATCTTATGGGCTGCTTGCGAATATGCCACTGCATCCTTGATAAAGGTGAGGCAACGTTCATGCTCAGCATTGAATTGGGCATGGGTCATCAGCTCACCTTTATATAATATACGGCGGAAGTCGCTTATCACTTGCTCGGTGAAGTAAGCGTCCTCCAAAGGAATCCTCGACCAAAGGGTGGAGAGGATGATGTCGGTGTCGCCAATCCTCGCAATACCGTTGTAGTGGCTGAATACATTGGGACGTACCTCCAAGAGATAGCCGTCGGGCAGTGTCGCCACATCATAATATTTGTAGAACTCATGGTTGCCCATGCAGCAATGCACCTCCTTGTAGTTCTCCGATGCCCAGTCCCAAAAGGGATGCTTGGAGTAGTTGTCATCGCCGAGATAGCCGATGTCGCCGGCAAGCAGCAGTATGTCGCCCGTCACCTCCAAGGGGTGGGCTTTCAGATACCGCCAATTGTCGGCAAACTCCAGATGCAGGTCGGATGCGTATTGTATCTTCATATTGGTCATGCTTCTATAAACAATTCATCCAGTTGATCTAACAGTCCGGTCACAAATGCCTCGTCTTGACCGAGTGACTTTGACAATGGTTCTGCGAGAGTTGACCAGTCGGCTCTGATGGAGGCGACAAACTCCCTTATACATGCCACTATTGAAGCAGGAGCCTCAATGTTGTCCTCAGTCATTATGACCACATTTTTCAGGATGTCCGAACGGTGCTTCTTGATGTCTTTGGTGTTCACATGCTTGCCGTCCCGCTTGTCTGCCATGAGATTTAGGTAGGCTCTTGCCTTCAGTGCTATCAAGGCAGCGGAATTGGCATGGCGTATGCCATCAGTCAGTTGGCTGTGTGCGATAGTAAAGTGATAGTATCATCGTCCATGATGATGGCACTAAGACTCGACACATCTTCATCGGTCGGGATAGGTTCTATGACAAATCCTTTGGCTCTCCAAGCACGTCGGGGTGGCGTGACAGCAGTTCTATCATCTCGGGATAGCCGTCTTTACCATCAAGGAAACGATACATTTCATACCTTGGTGGCTCACCAGCTCCTGTTTCCTCTTTTCAGGTCGATAGCCAGCCTCCCGCACAAACTGCCAGAAGCGATTGGCGAAAGCCTCGGTCATGTTCTCTACGATACTATCATGTCGATGTCGTGTGTGGCGCGTGGACGCACCACGGTATTGGTCATGGTGATGTCACAGGCTGCTCCGCCTATCACCACATAGTTTTCTGAGTATTCCGCAAATGCTTCACGGAACTTGACTAATCCTTCCATTTCTGTTCACTGATTATTCGTTCTACTTCTTTTTCTACTCTCGGATCATCATCATCTCTCAACGAAAGGACAAGGGAAAGGCGATCAACCACTGGCTTTTGTCGCCCATTTTGCTGACAACAGGGTATTTCCATACCTCTATGATATAGTTGCCGTCATAGATGTTGGGATTCTCCATGACATCAGCCGACTTGACGGCACGATATTCCTTGCTTGTCATCATTATCATCTCTTCCCGGTCACGATTAAGCATGGAATAATGTGCCAGGCATTGATGCCGCATACGGGGTATTCCGCATCCAAGCGTATGTCATCGCAAAAGATGCGGTTCTCCACAGGTGACAGCAAGACGTTCTGAGCCTTGTCCCACAGTTCCTTGCCCTTCAACTCGAAGTGTACCACCTTGCTGCGCTGTCCGTTCTGAATCTTTTGACACAGTCCTACATCTTCAAGACAGGTGACACCCAACGTGACGCTTTCGTAAGAATATGGAAGCAACGGTGCAATATCCCTTGGCGACATTCCTTCAATACTGCCCACCTGTAGGTGATAGAGTAGTATGTATTGCGCCACAGGGGTCAATACTTCGGCAATCTTCCTGTTGCTTGTCTTCTCCAATGCTATGATGCCTGGCAGATGGCATATTCCTCGGACATGACAAAGAAGACTCCTTTGTCTGCCAGTCTGTGTCGCTCGTAGGTGGGTCCGGGCGCAAGGATAAACACCGCAGGCAGTCCCAGGGCTTCGGTCAACCGCTTGCCCGTGATGGCGCAAGTCCGTGGAGAGGGATTGCCCTTCTTGGCTCAACGAACAGCAGGGGCGTGCCTTGGTATGTGCCATCATAGAAACGGTATGAGAGTTTCTCGCCAACCGTGATGCCTTTCAGGCTTTCCTTGGCACGAGGTTCCACCTCAAAGCGTCTGCCCAATATCCTTATTTCTTTTTTCAATTCCATTCTGCTACATTTTAATAATGTATTAAAACGATGCAAAAATAAGGATAATAATTGAGAATCAAGCATGTTTGGGCGAAAAAGTGCAGATTTGATATGTAATTTCAATGCATTTGAGCCATTTTTGCATCAAATGATGGTGTTTTCGTCTTTATAATGTCATTCAGATGCCGTTCGTTTCTTCCTCATCAGATAGTCGTTGACATCCTTGTAGTCGGCATATCTGAAGGACTCGTCCGTCACCCTGTACTCGAATACATTGCTGATGCTCTCAACCGTCTTGCGTCCTGCCTGGTCGTTGTCGAGGAAGCAATGGATGTGGGTGTAACGGTCAAGGTAATGCAATGCCTGTTTGAGGTTGGCGACTGAGTTCAGTATCATATAGTCGCAAGGGCTTTCAACGACAAACCATCGGTCTTGCTGTTTAACGAGGGTCATATAAGCAAGGAAGTCCATGAAGCCCTCAAAGACCAGACAACCGTTTTGCCACTCGTTGAACGTATGGGCAAGCAGGGTGATGTCCTTATGCCCGATGCAGCCCTTGAAATAGGGATTGCGCACCTCATGTCCTTCACTCAGATTGCCAAAGGCAATGCCATAGTAATGTTTTTGCTCAACCTTGTAGTGTATCTCCCTGCAATACATCCTGCCAATGGTGATGTCTATCCGTCGGCTACTGAAATAGGACAGCAGAGAATGGTTGCTCAGTGGGAGCAGCTTCACATCGTTCATCTTGGTTGTCGTGTATTCCTTGGCTGCGATAGCGGTCTCGATTGCCTTATCCACAGTGGCAATACTCTTGGACGCAAGGTAGGCAAGGGCATCGGAAACGGATTGTTTGTTATACATACGCTTTACCAGCTCCACAAGGTCACCGCCCTCCTTAATGGCGTAGTCGTACCACAGGTTCTCCTTCTTGCTGACCTTGAACGATGCGGTCTTCTCGTCCCTGAAGGGTGACAGATACCAGTAGCATTGCCCTTCTTCTTTTTCAGCGTTACATTCTCCTTGTCTAAGAAGTCTATAATGCTCAGTTTCTTCGATTGTTCAATATTCATTGTACTTTCATTTGTTCGGTTTTACTTTGTCCATGGAAACAGTTTACTTTACCCTTTCTCCTATATAGGCACACCCGTAAACTAAACCATTTGCTAAACTACTTTTCCGCTTCCCAATTCAGCCTCCGATTTCGGTTTACTTTGGCTTATTTCTTATATATAGGTACGGACGTAAACTAAACTGGTTTCTGAACTGTTTTTATTCCTCTTCATGGAACAGGTCAATCTCGGCAGGTGTATATCCGAAATAGTAATGATTATCCCGCTTCACTATGAGCTTTTGCTCGTTAATCAGGTATTTCAGCATTTTGATGATGACGCTTCTGCCACGCTTAAAGCCAATGTCTGCATAGGCTTGCGTTAATTCCTCCACCATGCGATCGAATCCTTTGATAGGTTTCTCCTTGAATGCAGCCGTCAGCGCCTCGTTATGCTGTTCGGATGTCAAGTCTTGGTAAGTAAACCTTGACGGTTGCTTGTCACCTTCTTCCTTCTCCGGCGTGTGCTCGACAATCTCTGGCAACCCTTCCTCATTGACTGTAAAGGCAAACGGCTTGAACTCCTTCTCACGGATGTGCATCGCCTTCACCTCGCTGATGTCGGGATTGGTGGTGCTCTTGGTGATGACAAGCACCGTCTCTGCCTTGTTGTTCATCTCCGTACCGATATGCCCGCGCACGTTATTGTCGCCCTTGTTCTGATGCAATACGCAATGGATGTGCAGGTCATACTTTGATGACCATTCCATCATCTTGTTGATGACCTCGACCGATTCTCCCGCATTGTTGATGTCGAGAAGCAGGTCTCTGATTCCGTCGATGATGACCAGTCCATAGCTTTGGTCTTGGGCAAGCGCATAGTCTATGACCTCTATCCTGACGGAGGGCGTGTACTCTCTCAGACAGATAAAGTCAAGGTTCTCGTTGTCGATGCTTGTAGGTAGACCAGCGAGCTTCAGGATGCGCTCCAGCACATTATGGCAGTGATAGCGGCTCTGCTCCGTATCTACATACAGTATCTTGCGTTTCCCCTCTGGCAGACTGGCGCGATAGTTCAGTACCTTGCCGTTGGCGAGGGAAGCGGCTACCAAGGCAGACACGTTGAAGGTCTTTTTCGCCTTTGCCTTACCAGTAGAAGCACTGAAGTTGCCCAATGTGGCTATGCTGGAATTATCAACCCATATAATCTGAGGAGGTGTTTTATAAGTATCTGTTGCCTTTATCAACGATTCGCTCAATATGCGATTGAGACGCTGTACTCCTTCCTCTTTTGAGTTAGGCTGTACATGTTTGTTATTTTCTTCCATTTTCATTCTTTCGGATTATCAATTTCTATTTTCGTTACCATTCCAATGACCTCTTGTTTGTTTTGGAGCAGCCACTTGTCGATTTCTTCTCTATTAAAATACAGCATTTTTCCCCTTGGCTTATAGTGTGGAACTTCTTTTGCGGCTGTAAGTTTGTATAGCAGGCTTTCAGAAACACCAATATACTTACATGCTTCGTCAAACCCCAAGACGGTTTTGGTCTGCTTGACCATCTTCTCCAATTCCTCGATTCGCTCTATTAGTTTGTCAATAGGTCCCAAAGCCTCCAAACTGTCTTCTATTGCGACAATTCGCTCATAGAGTCTAAAATGTCTTTCATTCATGTGTCACGTACCTTAATTAAATTGTTTACAGACAGTAGCACGGTTATATTAGCCGTCTATTCTTTCTTTGTGTAGATAGTACATATTCCTCTGCTTCTCTTTGAATCTCGTTCTTCGATTTGCCCTTGGTTCCTTGAAGCCATTCATCTATCTCAGATTTGAGGAACATGATGCGTTTGCCTCTCTTGTGAAACGGTATTTCCCGATTGCTTGTCCAGCAATATATGGTATGCTCTACCGGATGTGTTGGGAGATAAGCACATAATTCAGCAACCGTAAACCATGTTTCTTCTTTTTCTGATTGAACAAGTTCATATATACCATCAATCTTGTCTTCTAATGATGACAGCCTTTTTCAGTACCCCCGTTATAGCGTTGGAATATCTTCAAATCTTATACTATTTTCTTCCATGCTAATTATTTTTTATGATTTTTGATGCAAAGTTATGGGGAGACTGTCACTAAATAGAAAAAGTAACGTGATAGTAAGGCAGTATCAACCAAACTATCACGTTTTTACTTTCATTTAGCAGAATTATTGTGATTTATTCCTCTCTTAATATCTGTTCGATGGATTTGCAGATGGCATATTGACTTGCTGTCATGGAAACGTTTCTTCTTATCCTTGAAAGAGAAGAGGAAAGACAACTTGAAGTTATGAATTTCTCTGTTCCATCCTTTTTGATACTGGTTAAGAAGCGACCTTCTCCCATGACATATTGCCAATTATTGTTTATCAAATGGTATTGAGCCATAGCGTCAAACAGTACGGCTACATTACGTACATTCTTTACACGGATAGATGCGTCCAAGTCGCACTTGAATAGGCGACACAACTCGCTACGCACATCACTGTTGTCGGCAAAAATCAAATATGTCGTGACTTTGGACAAGT
>ENA-OQER01000770-OQER01000770.1-human-gut-metagenome-genome-assembly--contig:-NODE-770-length-16864-cov-1.584932_pt1 | contig 16864 bp, 26 predicted proteins | sample MGYA00242797_ERZ504639 | MGnify/ENA primary metagenome ERZ504639 (study PRJEB26092, sample SAMD00036306) | human gut metagenome | host: Homo sapiens | study: EMG produced TPA metagenomics assembly of...
TTGGGCTTTAAGTATGGCGGTACCTCTTATCAGATATTGATTCATGAGGTGAAGTGTATGTGCAGGCCTATGCTGCATATTGTGTGCTGGCAGCAAGACGTCATTTGACCGAACTTCCGAAAGTTCTTGTTATCGATATTGGTGGGTTTACGGTGGATTATATGATTCTCCGATACGGAAGATTAGAGAAGGAACACGTTGATTCTCTGGAGAGTGGTGTGATATGTCTGTATGGCAGAATTCGGGCTGCCATACGCCAAAAATACAGCATTGCACTTGATGAAGAAGATATTGATAACATCATTCTTGGAAAAAATACAGGATATATGCAGGAACTTAAAGAACGAGTCCGGGAGGTAACGATTGGATATGTAACGGAATTGCTCGGAACGTTCCGTGAGCTTGGCATTGACTTTCGAACAACACAGACTGTATTTATGGGTGGAGGAGCCATTCTGGTGTCTGAAATTATCAAGGTAGTCTGGGAACGATTCAAAGGAGAGTATTTTATTATTAATGATCCTAAGGCAAATGCTAAAGGATACAAATTGCAGTTTCAGATAGAAGCTAAAGAACGGGAGGATTAAAAATGGGAAAGAAAGATGAATATCGTTTTAATCTTCGGTTTGATGAAACAGATGAAATGCACAGGCTGGTTGTAAAGTATTTAAATTCCTGTGGGCATAATAAAGCAAAATACATTGTACGGGCATTTTTGGCATATTGGAAAATGTCCGGCAAAAGTTTGCTTTCGTATGTGTTTCCAGAAATAGATGCTGAACAGCTGTTACCAGAAGCAAAGCCAGAAAATGATAAAAAAACAGCAGTTGTAGCAAAAGCAAGTGATGCTGGAAATGATAACGGGACATATATACAGAAAGATCATTCAGAGCAGCAGCTGTTGGAAAAGAGTTTGCAGGAAGATCATTTTGTAAATCTGGAAGGTGATTGTGAAGCAGACGAGGCAGAAGTTCTTCTGATAAAAAATAATTACAAGATGTTTGAAGATCTGGAATAGGAGGTATGTGGGTGCGTAGTAAACAAGTGCAAATTTTAAGCGGTATATGTGGAGTGCAGCTGATTGGTTATGCATGTCGGGCTGCAGGATTTAAAACAGATATTTGGATAGGGTTTGCAGGAAGTGTTTTCCTTATGTTGGATATTGTATATCTGGCAATTCAGGAAAAGGGCAGAAAAAAATGCCCTGCGTGTGATTCTGAGATATCAAAAAAAAGTCAGGATATGTCCGGAATGCGGTTATCTTTTTCAGCAGGGACTGTCAGAAGAACAGTTGACGGGATACATTGAACAGGAGCAGGAAAAAGAAATGAGTTCGGAACAAATTGATCGCGCATTTGAAAAAACAGATAATATTGCCGCAGATGAGATAGATTCTTTTGATGGTGATATAAATGATTTTTTACAGGAATAAAAACAGAGAAAATAAGAGAATAGCTTGTAAATATATTCAGATGCATAAAAATTCATATGTGATTGTGAAAATACAGTGAAAAGTAAGAAATAGATTGCGAAAAATAGTATAATTCATAAAGCTGACTTTAAATGATGGATTAGAACCGACTTCCCGGGGTGAAATAATTTACCATACTAATTAAACCGGGCTCAAAGATTGGAAGGGCATCGGTATTAAAATTAGAAAGGGTATAAATTACTTGATTTGCGTGGGCTGCTGGAGTAATTTTCCGGCAGTCCTGTTTTATGTCTGTATTGCAAGACCACCTCCTTCAGAGATTACTGTATACACTAGATCATTTTGGAGGAATGCGGATATGACAAAAACAGAGAAAGAACTGAAAAAGGAATTTAGTGCTTATGTGAAGACTGCAATTAAGAATACACAAAAGCAGTACTTAATAAAAAAAGGCAAGATTCTGGATAATGAAATAGCCATGGATGATGAAGGAATAGATGAAATCTTACAAAAGCAGACAGAAGACCTGTTTGATAAGATGGATTTAAATGTAGATATGGTTCTGAGTGATGAAATCAATGTAAATTCTTTTCTGGATCAAATCAATGATCCTGTTCTTTATGTTTCTCTGTGTTCGTTGAAGGAACTGCAGCAGAAAGTATTAATGCTCCGTATAATATATGTAAAATCATTCGATGATATTGGAGGTATTTTGAATATGACAGCAAAACAGGCTGAAAACAGCTATTACAATGCAATCAGAAAAATACGAAAACAGATGGGAGATAACTTTGGATGATTTTGTAGGGGTTTTATGTAGAGCGAGAATGAGCGAAAGGGAAGCTATACAGCTGATTGTAGAAATGTATCGTCCCCTGATGCTTAAATATGCTAATTTGAATACTGGTTTTGATGATGATTTGTACCAGGAATTTGTATGTTGTGTGATTAGTTGTATTTTTAAATTTCCGTTTGAAAAATGGAATGCAGAAAATGATCTGGATTAAGTAATGAGTATTGACACAGTGATAGGATGTGGTTATGATATAAATGTATAACATTTATTTCTGCTGGTTGCGGAAATATATAACTTTTGTTCCGGCTTTTTGCTGGAAGGATAATTTAAACTGAAGTATATTCGGTTATCGAAAAAGCAGAAAGACATTGATTATTTTTATGAATAGTCAGTGTCTTTTTTTGCGTTTTGGAGGAAAGGAGGAATATTTCTGACAAGGTAAATCTCAAAGAAAGGAGGAGCACGAATGAAGACGAAGCCGATGATCATGGCACATGGAACCTAATTCTTCCATTAACGGTAGGACAAAAAGCAAGATATTGTCAGAATGGTATCTGGAAAACCACAGGAAGAGTACGGCAAATTATTGAACAGACAGAAGACTATGTAAAATTCGAAACAGATTCAGTACGGTATTGTATTGATCACTATGGAAGAGAAGCCAATGTTCTAGCATTGGTGGCATGACAAAGGAGCATATAATCCTGGATCAAAAAGTATTGGCGTCAGTCAGTACTTTTTTTGGTCTCTCTGAAAGAAAAAATGGTATCAGATATGAGGATGAACTGGAGAAATGTGGAATTCCAACCAAAACATGGAAACAAGCAGGCCAGATGGAATTGCAGGATTAGCGGAAAATAAAGTAGAAGAGAAGAAATGCTCCTGATTGCAGATTAAATAAGTGTACTACAGAATTAGGTATGCAAATACGAATAAAAGAAGTATAATATAATCAATAGTTTTTGGAACGGTGATCCAGAAACTATTGATTTTTGTGTTTAATGGGAATCAAAATCATCAAAAAATTCATCATAAGAACAGTTATAGATCTTTTTTAATTCCATAAGGACGCTGATTCGGATATTTAATTCACCGTTTTCATATTTGGCATAAGTAGAGCGACCAATGTCGCAATTTCTGCACTGTAATTCTGCACAGAGCTTTTCTTGGGATAATCCAAATTTTTCGCGAAGACGGCGAAGATTTTTACCAATATATACGTCACATTTTAATTTTTGCTCCATAAAAGTCATCCTCCATTGACCAGTATAGGTGTCAAATGCTGATGTTATTGTATGAAAAAACGCGATATAATATTGTCCGCTATACTGATCAAGAATGAGAAAAAATGATATAGTAATTGAGTTGGTATTAGGGTGTGAAAGAGGAGGAAGAATGAAACGTAAAGCGTTGTATCTTGATGATTCGGAAAAAGAGTTAGATGCACTACTTGAGAATGAAGATTTTGAAACCAGGTAAATCAGAGTGGGACAGTGAGATCCTGGATATTACGAATAAACAAAGGGAACTGGAAGAATCGCAATATGTAAAATCGAGGAGTAATGAAGCTTATTGTTACCTGCTTTCGGAATTGTATCCTATGGCTGAGAAGGTAGCATATGCACAGGGCTGGGATATGATTTTGAACATTGATGAAGAAGAGCATACTGCAACATTGGGATGTTGTGGACGGTTTCTTATAAAAACTGAAGGGGACGATGGAACACTCGAAAATTTTTCTTTCACAGGCGATGGAATTTTCAGAACAATGTTTTTTTTTCTGCACACAATGATCTTATAAAAATTAATTTTATTTTTAATCTGTATGAAAAAGAAAAAATAGCGGATCATTCAAAAGAAATCGAAGCATTGAAGAAACAGCTTGAAGATAATCAAGAAAAGGTGAGGGAATATTTGTTGGAAGAAATGGTTGATGAATACAGGAAATAATGGATGCGACAGTATTGCATCTGTATTGCAACAGCACTGATATTGACATCTGATTTTAGAATTTATACAATGTTAGCGTAAAGTTCTGTGCATGCGTATCATGCATGGAGAGCCATAGAATTTTTATATTAAAGACAGCTGTTTTTATAACGGCTGTCTTTTTTTGCCCGAAAACTTGATCCTTGAAGTGTGACTTCGGAGCCTATCAGGAAAGGGGGATTTTTATGGCAGGAAAATTAAAAAAAGAAAAACAGAAGGTTTATCTGTCACCGGGAAATCTGAAAAGAAAGATGATTCCCCGTATTTTCTTTATGTCGTATCTGGGAATTAATGTAATTGCACTGACAGGCATTCCGGTTTATGCGTCAGATATCTTTGCAACAGCAAAAAATGCAATGCAGACAGTATATACAGATGTGGCCGGTATTGCTACTGTAGCAGCGGTGGTATGTGCTGCGGTGTGCCTGTTTTTAATGAATTTTTCCAAATCGGGCAGAACCGTGGATGAGTCAAGATCCTGGCTGAAACGTATTGTTGGTATGCTGGGCTGCACTTATGACCCTGGGTGCCATTGTAACATATTTGGAAAATTATTCCGAAAAGTATGTTTACGGGCTGATGTATGATTTCTTACCGGTGCTCTCCCGGTTTTTGAAAGGAGGGTATCTCTTATGGATATGAATAAAACATGAGCTGGCTTTTGGAGCTGTTGGTAGATGCCATTCGCGAATGTGCAGTCAGTTTATCGTGGATATGATGGAACTGATCACAAATATGTTTACAGAACTTCTGTCCTGTAATCTTTCATTATTTGAAGAATTGTTTTCAGTAGTGGGGAGCCTATACAAAAATGTGATTGTTCCTACAGGAATTGCAATCCTCTTGATGATTCTTGTATGGCAGCTTTTTAAGTCCATGTTTGGTGGAAAAGCAGGGGTAAATGCAGAAGAACCAATAGAACTTATCTGTCGGTCGGCCATTTCTTTATTTCTTCTTGCCGGATCGAACCATTGGTTGACTACATTTTGAGAATTGCGGGAACGCCATATCAATGGGTTGTAGGAACAAAGGTCAAGGTCGCTAGCTTTTCAGGCTATGTATCAACTCTGGAAGGTGTTACAGATACACTTGGAATCAGCAGCCTTAGCATTTCGGTTTTGATGCTGATCATGCAGTTTGTTGTAGCATGGAACTATTTTAAGATGTTAATGGTCATTGCTGAACGTTATGTATTGCTTGGTGTATTTTCCTACACAGCACCTCTTGCATTTGCAACCGGTGGTTCTAAAGCAACAAATAATATCCTGGCTTCATGGAGCAAGATGTTTGGAGGGCAAGTAGTGCTTGTTATATTAAATGCCTGGTGCATGAAGATGTTTTTATCTGGTTACGGAAATATGATGGCAAGCAGTTATGGGTTTACGAAATTCTTCGCAGCTACACTTTGTCTGGTAGGATTTTGTAAGATCACATTTAAACTTGATTCCTATATGGCATCGCTTGGATGAACCTTGGCCGTCCGGCGCCTGGAATGGGAGCAGCAGGAGCAATGCTTGCAGCGAGCAGGATCATCTCTCAGGCAGCAAGGACAGCTTCTGGCTCTGGTGGAACAGGAGATGTCGGTGGAACCAGAACAGATATGGGATCGTCGGATGGAATGACAACCAATTTTACTGGGCCAATCCCAATGACTCCTAATGGCGGAAATGCAATGGATATAAATGATATGACTTCAGATGGAGATTTTGATAAAGAAAGTCCGCCTGGTCCAGGAAATCAACAAAATGAAGTTTCTCCGGCAAATAAGACTGTTTTTGAGGAACTTGGCATGACAACGGGAAGCAGCGATACGGCAGAGATGGATTTCGGATCTGGAGATCATGTAAATGGCAACATAGATTCTATGTCTGCTACATCAGAAACTATGTCTGGAATAAATGCTATGAGTGTGAAAGATGATGCAGAAGCATTTGCGGGAGCTGTTTCAGAGAGTAATTCTGAAGGAGAGACACTTTTGGACGTTTCCGGAGGTGAACAGGATCTTGCAATTCCGGCTGCAAGCAATGTATCTGCAAACGGATTCAGCGAAAGTGGAAGTGAGCACGGCATTCTTGGAGAGGTGGGCGATTATCCGGTTGAAGAGGAAATGAGTGATTTTGATACAGAAATGGATCTGGAAAGCGGAAGCATTGAAATGACTGGCCAGGAAAGTATGTCCTAATGGAAAAACAGGAACAGCGTATAATTCTTCTGTATCTGGTGAGGTTTCGAATGCAGGAGAAGGGCTGGGATCAGAAATAATGTCTGCACTTCAGGGGAATGGGGTATCTTCTGTGAACCAGGAGAAAGGTATCCTGGATGAAGTTGGTACTTCGTCTGTGTTTGGGTTTGATGCTGCACCACGAGCAGGGATGAATTATAATGAAAATTCTATGCCGACAGGAATGGAATCTATGTCTGAAAATGGAATACAGTCAGATGGAATTATGGATACAGGAGAAGATCTGGATGAAGAAACAGATGAGGCCGATTTTTATGCGAAATCGGCAATGGGTATTTTGGCAGATACAGCAGGAAATCCGCTAAAGGCTGAAAACACGAAATTGAGTGATCCTGGTATGCAAAATGAAGATGATATTCAGCCTGTAGCTGATGAAACAGGTATGACAGCTGATGGATTTATGAATGTTTCAGGATCCATTCCAACAGGAGATATTTCCTTAAAAAGAAGCAGACCAGATACCCGTAGAATACGTGAGGTTCCAAAATCGAGAGCAGAATTAAAAGAAAAAGGTTCGGACAGACTCAGATAGGGGATGAAAATGACAGAAGAAGATAAAAATTCGTCCCCTCTGGATGAAGGCACAGAAATTATTGCACATACTGCTCAAACTGCATATGCAACAACAGCGGCAGTAGCAGCTGGAGGAACGGCAGCAGGAATGGCAGCAGGAACAGCCCTTGCAGGTCTCTTGGAACTGTGGTCGGGGCATTGGTAATCCAATAAACTGTTTGGAAAATACTTATTTCTATTTTCCTGTTTTGTTTTCTCTGGATGTTTATTATTGCAAATATGATAGGAATTATTTTTAGTTATCTTGGATTTGCAAATGCAGATTCGTATGCGAATGAAGCTCAATCTACGCAGCTTACGAATATACGTGACCGGGTTGAAGAAGTTCTGCAGCAGGAAGATTACAAAAAGAAATCTTGAAAATAATAAACAAAAAGCACAAGGCTGTTTTAAAAGAAATTGACCAGGACAAAGCAGAAAAATATGCAGGCCATGAGCTGGTTGTGGTGGATGAATATGAAACGAAGCTGAAAAGAAATCTTGGATATTACCTTGCCGTACTGATGATGGAAAATGAAGATAACAGTACGGTTTTTTCTTTTTTAGGTTATGCAAATAGTTTTGGGATTGATATGTCCACAAACTTATCCAGCCCTTATGACGCATATTTTTATGAAGCAGCGCAGACGTACAATGTGCCGGCAGCGTTGTTGATCGCAATGGGTAAAGTAGAATCAGATTTTAATCCAAATGTTGTTTCTGGTGCAGGGGCATCTGGTATTATGCAGCTTATGCCATCTACAGCAGCATCTCTAGGGGTATCTAATATTTTTGATCCCAGAGAGAACATTATGGGCGGAGCAAAGTATGTTTCTCAGCTGATTGAACAGTTTAAAGGCTATTCAAATGGATTGGAACTGGCAATTGCAGTACAACGCAGGCCCGGCGCAGTCATGAAATATGGATATCAGATTCCTCCATATGCGGAAACGCAGGCATATGTAAAAAAGTGTTAGGATATGTTGAAATTCAGCAACATCAAACATCCACTTCTTCAAGTTCTGCAAAGGATGCTCAAAAATCGGATGCAGATACTGAAAAATTACAAACATCCTATGAACTTTTAAAAGAGTCGGTTGAAAAGCATCTGGATAGTTTTTTTGACTGGTCAGTTACAGATGAGCGAAAAGGCGAAGCAACGGAGACCATTTATTGTATGGAAGTGAATGGGAAAAGAGGTGAGATAGATCGAACAACCTATGAGCAGATTCTGGCACAGGGTGGAAATGCATGGCAGGAAAACCGGACAGTAGTATCCAAGAAAGTAGAATATACATTAGCGTTGCTTTTGAATGCACAGATTACAGGCGGAAGCGGGTATCAGTATAAATTTGTCACAAACAAGACAACCTTTGATATTGTGATCAATGTTGGAATATTTACAAAAAGGCGTAGATGCTGTTAAAAATGCACTTTCCACGATTTTTCATTGGACAGATTTTGTTACTGGTGGGAGCAGTGGAGATTCTTTTGTTGCAGGAAATATAGATGCTTCAGGGGATATCATTACATATGATACAGTCGGAAAAGGCGTAAAAAAAGTAGTTTATTTTAATCAGACAGAGGAACCGTGGAAAGGCATGTCTTATGGTTCCAGTACGATCGGTGCGTCTGGTTGTGGACCTACATCTATGGCAATTATAATTTCAACGTTAACTGGACAGACGGTAACACCTCAGATGACATGTGCTTATTCCATTGCAAATGGAGAATATGTTCCAGGCATGGGAACGTCTCATTCATTTCCGACGAATGCTGCCTATCACTGGGACTTACTTGTGAAAGAGTCGGAAAGGACCGTATGAATTATGTCGTGCAGTCCCTTAAAGAAGGCAAGATGGTTGTAGAAATCTGTGAAGCCTATACGATTACAGGAAGTGGAAGCGGACATTTTATCGTATTGACTGGTGTGACCAGAGATGGTTATATCACGATAGCGGATTGTGCAAGCAGAGAACGAACCGGAAAAGTGTACAGTGTGGAAACTATCAAATCCTACGGACGTGATCTTAGCGAAGGAGCGTTCTGGATTGTTGGAAAAAAATGAGGGAAATACAGTGAAAAAGATTAGGAGCACAGAGCAAATACTGGTATTGGCAATACTGCTGTTCACATATTTCCTGGAAACCTTCCAAGTGGCATATGCACAAAAGGCAGAGAACTTGCCGCAGATTGTTTCCTGGCAGGATGGCAAAGGTTATCAGTCAGATGGGACATTTATTGCTGATGGCTGGGGGTATGATACAGTGAACCCGGCTGGGAAATATGTATTGTTTGATGAAAATGGCATGGTGCAGCTTCGAACTGAAACGATGGATCCTGTAAATGCGGGGGATGAGTATTCTGGGACAGAACTTGAGCCAGCAAATATTGCAGTGCGGGCAGAGATTTTTGAAGGATTCACTGGAAAGGTTCATGTGACAATAGAAGAAAATGGAGGAGTTCAAAGAGAAATTGATTTGGATTCCTCTGTTTTTTTGAATGGAACCTGTCCGTGAATAGCGGAAATTATCGCTTGAAATCTGTGGAAGCAACACAGAATGACCAGAAATATGTTGCAGAATTTGATAACAACTATAAAAATCTTCCGGAACAGGGTCTTATCATAATGAAAATTAAAGTGAAAAATGAGCTTGTGGAAGCTGTTCAGACGGAGAAAAAGCAGAACAAGACAGATCAACAAAATAACATTCAAAATCCAGAAAAATCGGATTCAGGAATTAAAAATACGGAGGTGGTGACAACTGTGAAAAAAACAGGACAGAAAACAGGAATCATTATTGGCGTTTTGAGTTTTCTGGGTGCGGCAATGTGGTTATTATATCGGAAATTTCATTGTAAAAAATAATTCGGGAGGTACAGAATGATGCAGAGAGAACGATCCGATGTTTATATCATTCCACCCAATTTTGCAAAAGAGGGAACCCTGTTTTCAGGGAGAATTGAAGGCAGGAATGCTTTTGAGGCAGCTGTCCTTTTTATAATACTTTTTAGGATACTGTTTTTTATAGATGTTTCAATAAAGATAAGAATCTATATTGGTATAATTGTAATCCTGCCTTTAACAATACTGGCGGTAGTCGGTGTTAACGGGGAAAGTTTGCTTTCTTTCATTATTCAGTTTATACGCTTTGTAACAAGAAGGCGGGTAGTGACTGTACCCGATGGACAGTATAGATTAAAGAGAAACCGTCGTATTAGGAGACAGCAAAAGAAACAACAGAAACAGGAGAGAAAAAAGAAGAAAAGGCAGCAGGAAGGCGGTGTAAAAGATCGGAAGCGAAGTCGCAGAATTGAAGCAAAAGCTGAAAGAAGCTCAGCTTGCCGAGAAACGAGAACGGCGGGAGCAGAAGCAACAGCAGAGAGAAGACAAGGCGATGTCCAGGAAGCAGGAGAAAGAAAATCGCCAGATGCAGAAGGAACAGCAGAAAAAAGACGCACAGAAACAGAAAGAGCAGGCCAGGGAGAATTTCAGGCAGATCCGTGAGCAAGAGGCAGAAGAACGTAATCTGAGGAATCAGCTTGTTCAGAATGTAGAAAAAGAAGAACGGCCAGTGCGACCGCCAAAGAAAGAACTTTCTCGAAAAGAAGAGAAAAGTGAGAAAGTCCAGGAAGTACCGGATCTTCTGCCAATGAGCTGGACAGCCTCTTATATACCATTAAAACAAGTAAAAAATGGTATTATCCAAACTTCCGACAATCGTTTTGTTAAAATTGTTGAAGTATTGCCAATCAATTTCTTATTGCGGTCATCTTCAGAACAGAGAAGTATCATTCTCTCTTTTATGTCATACCTGAAAATCGCACCGCCCAATATCCAGCTTAAAGTGCTCTCCAGAAAGGCAGACATTCAGGAGTATATTGATAAGATTGATGAAGAGGCTGAAAAAGAAACAGATGAACGTTGTAAAATTCTGCAGGAAGATTATGCAGAACTGATTAAATCCCTGGGTATGAAGGAAGCGATTACACGTCGCTTCTTTTTGATTTTTGAATATCCTTCCGTAGTGGGAGTAAGAATCCAGACGAAAGAGATGTACATCTTTATATGCGTTCTGCTGTGCAGACTGCAAAAAAATATCTTGCCATGTGCGGAAATATAGTTTTGGAGCATGAGAATGAGACGCGCTTCTGCGTGGAAATCTTATACCAGCTGTTAAATCGCCAAACATGCCTGACAGAATCTCTGAATGATCGGATAAAAGAAGTTCGAAAGTACTATACAGAAGAAAACGGTCCAGAAAGTATACGATATATTCCTGTAACAGAACTGGTCGCTCCGAGAACCATTGATTTCAGGAACTGGAACTATGTGGTTGTAGATGGATTGTATTATACATATCTGTATGTTCAAAAATACCGTTCAAGAGTCCCGGCTGGATGGCTGTCTCTGTTGATCAATGCAGGTGAAGGAATAGATGTAGATGTTTTTTTCTTCAAGCAGGATAAAAACCGCTGTGTGGAGCGAATTGGACGCAGAATACGCTTGAACCGTTCAAAAATCAAGGATACTTATGATTCAAACAGCGACTTTGACAGTCTGAGTGAATCCATTCAGGCTGGTTATTACCTGAAAAGGGGGCTGAGCGGCAGTGAAGAATTCTACTACATGAGCATTCTGGTTACGATAACTGGACATAGTGAACAGGAAGTAGAATGGCGTTCAAAGGAAATGACAAAGCTGTTAAGCTCTCAGGACATTGGCACAGGTAGCTGCATTTTCAGAGAAGAACAGGCTTTTTTTATCTTCTCTGCCATTTTTACAGATAGACAAAAATATTTATGAGAAGTCCAAACGGAATGTACTTACATCCGGTGTAGCGGCATGTTATCCATTTGCTTCATATGAAATGTCTGATAAAGATGGCATCATGATCGGAGTAAATAAGCAAACAGTTCGCTTGTCATCATAGATATTTTTAATTCGTTAAAATACAAAAATGCAAACATAGCCATATTTGGAACATCTGGCTCAGGAAAAACATTTTTGATGCAGCTTATGGCACTACGTATGAGACAAAAAAACATACAGGTATTTATTATTGCTCCGGATAAAGGACATGAATTTGCAAGAGCCTGTAATAACATTGGTGGAGAATTTATACAGATTTCTCCTTCATCGTCGAACTGCATCAATATAATGGAAATACGGCCTACAGATATGGAAACTCGCGATTTATTGGATGGGTATACATCTGAAAGGTCAGAACTTGCAAGCAAAATTCAAAGCTTACATATTTTTTCAGCCTTCTGATTCCAGATATGTCACATGAAGAAAAACAGCTTTTAGATGGTGCAATGGTTACTTGCTATCAGGAAAAGGGAATCACACATGATAATCTGAGTCTGACGGATCCGGAACATCCAGGAAAATACAAAAAGATGCCGATTCTTGGTGATCTGCATGAAGTGCTTATGCGTAAAGAAGAATGCAGACGTATGGCGAATATATTAAATCGTCTGGTGAGTGGATCGGCATCCAGTTTTAATCAGCAGACTAATTGTGGATCTGGAAATAAATATGTTGTGCTGGATATTTCGGAACTTTCTGGTGATTTGCTCCTGGGAATGTTTGTGGCACTGGATTTTGTCTGGACAAAACAAAGGAAGACCGGACAGTAGAAAAAGCGGTTTTTGTAGATGAAGCATGGAAACTTCTGATGTCTAATGATTTGGCAGGAGAATATCTGATTGAAATATTCAAAACAATCAGAGCTTATGGTGGATCGGCTATCTGTGCCACACAGGATCTGGCAGACTGTTTTGCGGTAAGAGATGGAAAACTTGGACGCGGTATATTAAGCAACTCAAAAACAAAAATTGTTCTGAACATGGAAGTTTCAGAAGCAGAACGGATTCAGGAGGAGTTGGATCTTTCAGAAGCCGAAACCAATTCTATTATTCATTTTGAAAGAGGAAATGGTCTGATTTCCACAAATAATAATAATTTGATTGTTGAATTTAAAGCAAGTGCTCTGGAAAAAGATCTGATTACCACTGACCGCAAAGATCTTCAGGAATTGAAAGACAGAATCCGGAAATATGGTACAGATGCTTATGGCAGGAAATAGTGTGAATAAGAAACGGCATTAAAAACGTTACAAAGGACGTATAAGAGGAATGAAATTAATTATATGTCATAAAAACGTTTTGTGATGACGTGTAACAGATGTCTTTTGAAAAAGACATGAAAAAACACATTATATGCACATAAAAAACGTCATTTATGTGGCATATGTTTATCATGGAAAGGATAGACCAGATGGAAAACAAACAAAAACCCGTGGAACGTGAAACCAGACAGTTAATTCAGACATATAATGTGCTCTTAAAATCTCAGATTTATGCATATTTCGCAAAAACCCAAAGAGATCATTTTGTAGGACGTGCATTTAAGACGCTGGAAAAAGAAAAACAGATTTATATTCATCAGGATCTGGAAATGGCAGCAATAAATGAAGAGGCATTTAAAGCCAGAAATGTAGGAACTTTGCAGGCATTTTGGGTTCTTCTGGATATTATGGATCAAAAAGAGGTAGACCAGCACTTCCTTGCATCAAAAGAGGAATATCCTGTTCGCATTGTGTTATGCGGTGAAGGAGAAATCTATGACATTTTGTATGTGTCAGAGAATGAGGTACAGGTTACCAACAATTTGTTTACCCGGAAGATGACAGATGATTGCGGGCATATCGTTATTGTGGAAAAGCCCGGGTACATACATGAAATCAGGATACCGGACGTGCTTGGATTTTGTACAGTGAAAGAAGGTGGAGAAATCGAATATTACAGAAATGCGGATGGATGAAAATGATTCATTTTTTAAATTAAAAGAACAGTTAGAAGATGCTCAAAAACTAATGGGAAGGATGGAACAGTATATAGTGGAAGCAAGAGGGGTATTGCAGTCCTGTATCCGGCGGCAGTCAGAGTTCCAATATGCTTATTTGGGAGATATGATTCAGGAGACTGCGAAAACTTCAGAACGTTTGACAGATAAATTAAGACGCCTGACACTTGAAATAGTAGTAAATCCCAAAGAATATGAGAAATACAAAGAAGATCTGGTACTGATACACGGAATTGAACTGGAGTATAAGGATGAGATTCTTCGGGTATCTGCTCCCGTCCTGATCCCTCACCGGAAAGATTGTTATACGGATTATCTTTATAAACCATTGCATACCGCTTTTCGAAATTGGTGCATGCAGAGAGCGGAGGAGAAGCTGGAAATTCCGACATATACAAATTGTACGATTTGTTTTGTACATGTTTATGATGAAACACTTCCGCTTGCAAGAGTGAGAGATCATGACAATTATGAAGAAAAACATGTGCAGGATATTATTACAAATTTTTTCCTGCGGTCAGATAGTGGATTATACACGAATACCTGTCATGTGACACGTATGGGCGAGGAAGACCGTACACTGTTATATGTGATGGACAGCAGCAAATTTCCAGCGTGGATTTCTGATTTTGGCAAAGAAACAGGTATCGAAAAAAATCATGAGTAAATTGCATGGGGATTCTACATGGGAAAAGAATATCTGATAAGGCATAAAATAAGCAAAAATCTGAACAAAATTGCCAGGTTATGTACCAGGTATTCAACAGATAGGGTATTTTTGCTTTTTCAACGAGGGGAAAATAATTGAAAAGACAACAGGATAAATTATTGATTATTATAGCGATGTCGGGTGAAATGCCGACTTATTTAGGACAATACGTGACTGGCTCGATTTCATATACTGCTGCCCTGATTACAAGATTAAAAAAGAAAGGTATATTTCTCTGAGATGCAAGGATGGATATAGAGGATACGTTTTATTAGAAAAAGGCAGAAATTATCTTCTTTCAGAATATGAAAAAAGAACTCTCTTTTTTTATTTCCGGTTCCGGGCAGACGGGGCATGTGAAAAGTGAACCAGAAAAAAGAATGCGGCTGTATCGAATGAGCGAGGTATGGGTCTTCTTCTGGAAGGCGGGTATAGAGATCTTGCGGAACCATAAACCAGATATGGATAAAGGGTTCGTGAGAGATCGGGGAAAAGCGTTTTATTATGGCAGTCTGGAATTTAAAGGAATGTCGGAAGCAATCAGGGGTTCCAGATCATGTGGGGTGCTTTTATCCGGGGATACTGTGTTAGTTGTTTACAATACCATGGATCGAAATATGAAATGGGCGAAAAAAATGGAATGTTCCATGCGTACCTGGACAGAGCGAATGCTCTTAAAGGGCGGATATAACAGCAAAGCGGATGCGCTTATTGTAGGACAGAACATAAAAGTATTGTTAAAGCTTTTGGAAAGTGATGGAGGCATAAAAAAGGATCTGTTTCGACCAGATGATATTTATGATCAATATTATTATATTCCTATGTGCCGAGAGGGAATATTGCAGATTGTCCTGCTGACAGAGAAGCGGAAAAGAGAAAGCTAAAGCAGTCATTTGTTTTCAAGAATTTTTCCAATAAAGAGAGAAAAGAAATATGCTACCTATAATGTGTGCGATGAAAATGGGAACCCTATATATTTAGTTTATGATTTGGAAATGCGTCAATTATGCCGCATTAAACAGGAACTCTTATGGAGACCGTCAGTAAGTATTGTGTGCATGGATTATCAGGCGGAAACAATAAGAGAATATTTGGGAGAGAAGGTGATCATTTATGAGCTCAATGCAGAAAATGTAATGAAATACCTTATAAATGACCTAGGAGAATGATCTTGGTCGATGGAGGTGGCTGCAAGATGGCGAATCCTTTTCATTCAACAGGCAGTCCGATTGTGGACCGGATGTGTCGGCTGCAGTTTACCGGAAATGTAATCCCGGCAGCGTGGTATCGTACAATTACCAGAGATAATGGGAAACCCAATCTGACAGCAATCATTATTTTGTCAGATGTTGTGTATTGGTATCGGCCGGTGGAAATCCGAGATGAATTAACGGGACAATTATGTGGATTCAAAAAGAAATTCAAAGCAGATATTTTACAGAGAAATTACCAGCAGCTTGCAGATCAGTTTGGAATCTCAAAAAGAGAAGCTGTGAACGCGGTAGTTGAACTGGAGAAAATAGGAGTTGTGAGAAGAGTTTTTCGAACTGTCAGGAAAGGAGGAATGCGGAACTCAAACGTGCTGTTTCTGGAGCTGAATGTAGATGTCCTGATACAACTGACTTATCCGGAAAATCTGTCAGATGCAGGGTATCACTTCTTAAAGGGAGAGCTGTCACCACACAAAGAGAGAGGTGCCACATCAGGATGTGACAGGATATCACAGTCAAATGAGGCATATCTCTCTTTTGAAGGGGATACAAATACAGAGATTACGGAAGAGAATACAGACATAGAGTATCCACTCTGTTCCTATCAGGCTGTGGAGCGTGCGATTCGGATACAGATTTCTTATGATGCGTTAAAAAACGATCATCCATATGACAGAAGAGTTGAAGAATCCTGGGACTTATTCTGGATGTAATGGTTTCTACAGCACCTAAACTTCGGATTAACCGTGAGGAAAAAGATATAGAGATTGTGAAAGCACAGTTTGCGAAGCTTACGAAGGATCATGTCGAATTCGTGCTTCAGAGTATGGATGATACCAGCACAAAGGCCAGAAATATCCGAGCGGTGCTCCTGACTGCATTATACAATTCTGTCAATACAATAAACAGCTACTACGGGAACCGCTATCATTCCATCTGGCAGAAGAAACCAGAAGAGAAATGGAGGAAACGGATTGAGAACAGAAAACTGGAAAAAAATCGTGACCGGATGCGGAATGGTTTTGTTAGCAGCATATGTTGGGAGGCTTTTTTGAAATCTTG